>Ga0164294_10001308_pt1 | contig 23238 bp, 26 predicted proteins | sample GEODES005metaG_FD_111479 | JGI IMG/M metagenome (GOLD analysis project Ga0164294, IMG submission 111479) | Oligotrophic lake water microbial communities from Sparkling Lake, Wisconsin, USA - GEODES005 metaG | ecosystem: Environmental > Aquatic > Freshwater > Lake | place: USA: Sparkling Lake...
AATGAGCAACTGGATGAATGTCATGGACACACTCATCCAGTGATGTGGGATGGTAAAATCAAAAATATCTATCACTATCACTTGAACAATGAATTTCCATACGCTGTTGGTTGCTTTAGAGGTAAAGTTGATTATTCTAAAGCATTAGGGTCAGCTGACATGAAAGCACACAACAAACCTCATGGCACTCCGGGACATAATCATAACCATAATCATAACCATGAACATGGACCTCACGGACGCCCAACAGATCCTCCTATCATTATCCCAAGGGTACCATTTCAATAATTAACAATCAAGGAAAATAAAATGAAAAATGTTATATTTGTAGCAGGTCTATGTTTGGTACTGGCACAACCAGTGTTGGCCGAAGAGCCCAAAAAAGAAACTGTAAAAGTTTGTGTAGACGTCAAGGACAAAGAAGGCAAAGATGTTGTAGACCCAAAAACCAAAAAAGTCAAACAAAACTGCAAAGAAGTCAAGCAACATAAGAAATTAGATGGAACCAAAGTACCCGATAAGAAGTAATTGATTTACCATCGACAATCCTGTATAATTAAGTTATACAGGATTTTTTTATGACCGATCTCTACGCTACATTAGGTGTGCCCAGAACTGCTGCCGCTGACGAAATTAAAAAAGCTTATCGTAAGTTGGCCAGCCAACACCATCCGGATAAAGGTGGCGATACTGCCAAGTTCCAACAGATACAAACTGCCTACGACACATTGTCTGATCCGGCCAAGCGTCAACAGTACGATAGCCCACAACCACAGTGGGGAAATTTTGCACAAAACACAGGAGGTCAACAATTTGATTTTAATACAATTTTCAATGTGTTTGGAGCACAGTTTAATCAGCAACGTCGACAACAGACGCCCATTAGCAAAATAAATGTATCAATCAATTTGGTTGATGTAATCACAGGGGGCAAACGTACCATTGGGCTAGGGCACGGACAAGGCAACACCATTGAAATAGAAATACCACAAGGCATCAACAACGGTGATGGTATTCAATACAGAGGATTGGCGCCAGGTGGCGGAGATTTAATTGTTACATTCAGAGTTGCACAACATCCAGACTGGCAGCGTGACGGATCAAATCTATTTACAGATCATAACATCGAAGTTTGGGATCTTATCATAGGCGGCGAGTCCACAGTCAAAGACATCTTAGGGAATAACATAACCATTATGATACCGCCCGGCACACAACCAGGTGCTCGAATGAGATTACGAGGTCACGGAATACCCGGCAAAAATGGCCCTGGTGACATAATTGTAACAATACAAGCAGTCATACCCAAACACATACCCGAAGATTTGTTAAATATGATAAAACAAGAAAGAGCAAATCACAGTTGATTTAATCAACTATTCACAGTATAATACACTGTACGCAACAAATCTATAAAGAATACAATGCAAAATAATCCCGAAATTGATGAAATTGTTAACAACGCAATTGTTATTGCAACCGAGTATAACCATTCATACGTGATAACCGAACATGTATTGTTATCAATGATTCAGTATCCGCCATTTCGAACTCTGTTAGAAAAGTACGGTACTCCAGTTGAGCAACTTGAAGCAGAGGTATCCGCATACATTTTATCTCAAATCAGTTTGCTTGCTGAACACAAAAATATAACACCACGCAAAACCAACGCATTAGAGAGAATGTTCAATCGAGCATTGACACAGGTGCTGTTTACAGGTCGCAGGGCCATAACAATGTTGGATTTGTATCTGGCCATGATGAGCGAAACTAATAGTCATGCGCATTATTATTTGTTAAAATACAATGTTACCAAAACTGAGTTTTCTGAGTTTTTCCATAAGAACTACAATGCTCATGACAGAAAAATTACAAATTCCAAAGCAGACGAAATCTTAGGCGAGCACTGTATTAACTTTGCTAGACTTGCACAAGAAGGGCGCTTGGAACCCTTGATTGGTCGTGTTGCCGAGCTTGATGAAATGATCACTGTGCTGGCTCGCAAATTCAAAGCCAACGTGCTCATGGTGGGTGATCCTGGTGTAGGCAAAACTGCTGTGGTTGAAGGACTTGCACAAGAAATTCAAGCCGGGCGTGTGCCTGAATTCCTTAAAGGCAACGAAGTCTGGGGACTAGAAATTGGCTCGTTGCTGGCAGGATCTAAGTATCGCGGCGAGTTTGAAGAAAAGTTCAAGGATATTATTTCAGCATTACAGGCCAAAAAGAACTGTGTGTTGTTTATTGACGAAGCTCATACCATGATGGGTGCAGGTACAAATGGCAATTCAAGTCTAGACTTTGCCAACATGATCAAGCCTGCAATCACACACGGACATTTAAAAGTCATTGCATCCACCACCTGGGAAGAATACTACGAATCGTTTGAAAAAGATCGTGCACTAATGCGTCGATTCCACAGAGTCAGCATTGGCGAACCAGATGATGCAACCACAGAACAAATTCTCATTGGACTCAGTCCAAGACTAGAACAGTTCCACAATGTGATGATTGACACAGATGCAATTACCACAGCAGTTGAATTATCAGGACGTTATATTCATGATCGCAAAAATCCCGACAAGTCAATTGATTTAATTGATGGTGCATGTGCTGCCGAGCGTGTTAAAGATGCAGGCAATGTCACTGTGAACAAAGACATGATCATGGCTCAGGTCAGCCGTGTGACTAGTGTGCCATTGGATCGCTTGCAAAATGAACGCAGTGTTAAAATTGTTGAACTTGAAAGCAATGTCAAACAGTTCTTGTACGGACAAGATCAAGCAATCGACACTGTGTTAGAACGCATTTACATCAACTTCTCTGGTATTGGCAATGCTAAAAAGCCTATTGCTAGCTTTTTGTTCTTGGGTCCAACAGGCACAGGTAAAACAGAGCTTGCCAAGTTGTTGAGCGAACATCTCGACATGCAGTTGTTAAAATATGACATGAGTGAGTTCCAGGAAAAACACAGTGTGGCAAGCCTTATTGGTGCACCTCCCGGGTATGTTGGATTTGATGATGGTAATGTTGGTGGCGGCAAGTTAATCAGCGATATTTCTAAAAATCCTTTTAGCATTTTGTTGTTTGACGAAATTGAAAAGGCACACCCTGATGTGGTCAACATCATGTTGCAGATGTTAGATGAAGGCAAGATCACTGGCAGTAGTGGCAAAGCAGTTGATGTTAAAAACTGTATCATTATTATGACTTCTAACCTGGGTGCTAGGGACAACGAAAACAACAATATTGGCTTCGGCAAAGCACTGGAAAAAACAGGCGAAGAAGATCGTGCAATGAAAGAGTTTTTCAAACCTGAACTGCGCAATCGCATTGATGCTATTTGTAAGTTCAACAAACTAGACACCTTGGCTATTAAAAAGATTGTGGTCAAGTTCACTGCAGAGTTACAGCAAAGCTTAATGGCCAAGAACATTCGTTTGCTGTTTGACGAAGCAGTAATTGATATGCTTGCAGAAAAAGGATACGATCCCAAAATGGGTGCACGTCCGCTATCACGCAAAATTGACGAACTTATTCGTGTGCCGTTGAGCAAGCGAATCTTGTTTGATCGATTGTCTGACTGCTCAATTCGCACATACATTGACAATGATCAAATTCAATTTGAAACCACTGTTGCTAAACACACAGCCGTTGTTGACGACCAAGGATATATTTTAATTGACCAAGTTGCCCCACAAGCCTAATATTGTACTCAGGGATCGGTTGTTCTACGATCAATACCCCTACTGTATGTCTGCGGTTTTAAAAGAAGCATGTGCAATGAGAGAATTATCTCATGAGTTTATTGACAACGTTATTAGCGTTAGAAGACATTATTTGTTCAATAGCAAAAACTTTTATCGTCATAGATTAGCTCACATAAGTGATGATATAGTTACCAATCTGCACAAACTATGTCAGTTGCTGTTGGATACCTCACATCAATTTAAATTGGTAATTGAGTTCAACAGCATACGACTATATTCAATGGATGATGCGTTGCCCAGAGAAATACTGGACAGTAATATAGATCTAGGTTTTTTGAGTTTTAAACAGGCTGTTGTTGATCGACCACGTGACACAATTCAATTAAAAAATCCCCAGCATACACATCGTAGTTATTTCAATAGAGCTAAAATAACAGAAGCACAAAAAGAATCAATTGTTCATTTATTAAATAATAATACAGATACACTTAGATTAAGTCCTGGATTAAAAACTTGGACTGTACAACCTTTTAAATGGACTGACACTTATTATTTTGTAGATCACAGTGATGAGAGCTGGATTTTAATGATGAGTTTGATACGTCCGCGTCTGATAAAAAAGACAATTCAGCTTATAAAATCATAAGTAATATACTATGGCAAAAATACACGAAGAAATAGTTGTGATCAAACTATCAAAATTGGTCAAAGATAGCGATGCAGGTGGCGAGATTGCCACAGCTGATATTGTTTCTGCATTGCAGTCTGTAGCAGAAGAACTTGCAGGTGTAGGTGTTGTTGTTGAAGCCGAAAAGGCCTGAGCATGTCCACAACAATTACCTTGTTTAGCAATGTAGTAGTTGGCACACCCAATGGCAATTATGACGGCAGTAGCACGTATTTCGAAAGCGATGCTGCCAGAGCTGCAGGCTACTATCAAGGCCAAGGAAGTTTACAAACAGTATTCATTACTGTGACAGACTTTGTTGGGCAGATAACATTACAGGCAACTTTAGATTTTGATCCTACCACTGCCAAATGGTTTGATGTGTATGATTACGCCAACGATTCCACAGAATTCAGATTTCCCATAAACTTAACCGGTAACTTTGCCTGGATCAAAGCAGTTGTCACTGGTTTTGAAGATGTGTCAGTCATAGACTCTGTAACTTTAACATATTAATAATATCACCATGAGCAAAATGTCAATTACATTTGACTTAGATTCATCTGACTATACTGCTGAGTTAGCATTTGATGCAATGTTAAATGATGTTGTGGTATTTTCATCAGATCATGTTGCCGCACCTGAATCTGTAATCATTGGCTTGCCCGACAATGACGGAGAATACGAACTTAAATTTGTGCTGAAAAACAAGTTAGAAAAACACACAGCAATTGACCTAAACAAAAATATTGTCAAGGATGCTGTGTTAACTGTGTCCAATGTGACATTTGATGAAATTAAACTTGGGCACATGTTCACTAAATTAGCTGTGTATAATCATGATCACAACGGCACAACTACCGTGGGTGAACATAAATTCTATGGTGACATGGGTTGCAATGGATACGTAAGTTTAAAATTTACTGCGCCAATTTACCTGTGGTTGTTGGAAAATATGTAAGCATAAATATGCTATAATGAATTATCTTGTAATTTACCCCGGACGTTTTCACCCATTTCACAAAGGTCACATGGCCAGTTATGATTGGCTGACCAAACAGTTTGGTGACAACAATGTGTTTGTTGCTACCAGCAATGTGCAAGCACCTATTACTAGTCCTTTTAGCTACAGTGACAAAGTTGCAATGATGACCAAGCTGGGCATTCCTGCCAGTCAAATTGCCAATGTAAAAAATCCCTATCAAGCCATTGAAATTACCAGTAGTATTCCAGATGAAAACCAGCGTGACACAGTGCTAGTGTTTGCCGTGAGTGCCAAGGATGCTGAACGTTTTAATTTTGCCCCTAAAAAAGATGGGTCTTTGAGTTATTTGCAACCCCTGCCCAAAAATGCAAAAAAACTAAAGCCCATGACCCAGCACGGATATGTTGTTATCACTCCAACTATCAACTTTAAAATCAATGGAGTAGATGCCAATAGTGCCAGTGAAATTCGCAAACTGTATATCAAGGGCAATGGCCACGACAAAAATCAAATCATAGCGGATTTATACGGACAACCCGATCCTGCACTTCGTGACATATTTGACAAGAAATTAGGCATTACTGAACAAACACAAAACTACATACGAGAATCTCGAGCTGTGGACAAAGCTCGAGCTGTGGATTGGATGCAACGTGTGCTGGTTTTAGAACAACAGGCTCAAAGTTACACCCAACCCACACAACTAATTTTAACACAATTGACTGTGGATTACATAGACGAAAAAAATTACGGTCGAAACTAAAGTTAGTAAATATTACACTAACTTTTTAAGGAAATCATGGCTGACGCAATACCAACAACACAACTTCCGTCCCAACCACTGGGCGGTCAAAATCAAATTCAAGTCAACATTGACTTGATAAAAACAACTCGTGTGCATATTTGTATGCCTTGCTATGGAGGCCAATTAACTGAGTCTACATTTATGAGTTTCATCAAATGGTCAAATACTGCTCGTCAGCTGGGTATTGACTGGACCATGGAAACCATGACCAACGAAAGTTTAATCAGCCGTGCACGTAACACATTAACTGCTAAGTTTTTAAACAACAAAGACAGCACACACTTGTTCTTTGTGGATGCTGATATTGGCTGGGAGCCATGGCATTTGCTAGTTTTATTAAACAGAGATGTTGACGTTATTGGTGGATTGTACCCAATGAAATCATTGCCTATCAAATGGTGTGTCAACGGCTTTGATGGTGCAGAAGAAGGTCCCGACGGCTTACAAGAAGTATCAAAAACAGGCACAGGATTCTTGTTGATCAAGCGTCATGTGTTTGATCAACTCAATGCACATCCTGCTACAAAACCGTTCTTGAACGATATTGGATTGCCGCCAGAACTTAATCCTTACATGAAAACTTATTTTGACACTGCTGTGCGTGAAAACCGCTACTACTCAGAAGACTGGACATTCTGTGAAAACTGGCGTGACCTAGGCGGTAAAGTCTGGGTTGACAAACGTGTGCTGTTGCGCCACACAGGCACATACACATTTGCCCACGAAGCCCAAGAACAGCTTATTCAAAGTTTTGGTCCCATGTACGAAGCTAAAAAAGCCGAAGTTGCCGCAGCCGCTCTGCCTGCCGCTGTTGCTCCCCCTCCTGTAGAAAGCAAAGTAATAGCATCAAAAAAGAAAAAGAAATAACATAATTTAACTTTAAATCCAAAAAGCCACTTTACCCAGTGGCTTTTTCATTTACACTAAATATTATAATATGAACATACTAGAGTTAGATTCCTACAACCTTGCTGACGCTGTCAAGTTTAATGACCGGTTAAATCCTCGTTTGTGGGACAAAAACGAACACCTACTGCCAGTGGTGCATGAGAAACTGCTGGCAATAGCAGATGATTTTCGTGAGTTCTTGGGTGTAACAGGATTCGAGCTCAAGGACATCACACTCAGCGGATCCAATGCCGCTTACACATACACACCCAACTCTGACATTGATCTACACTTGGTGGTGGACTTGCCGCAGGCTGATGCCAGCAAAGTATATCGCGAATTATTTGACGCTAAAAAATATCAATACAACGATCAACACAACATCAGCATTGGCGGATATCCTGTGGAGTTGTATGTACAAGATGCCAACAAGGCACACCATAGTCAAGGTATCTACAGTGTGTTGAACAATCAGTGGATTGACGTGCCAAAACGTCGAGATGTCGGAGTTGATGACATATCTACTCGTAGCAAGTATGAAGATCTTGCCAAAAGAATTGATACTGCTGTTGAATCCAATGACCACGAAACTATGGCTAACTTGATGAAGAAAATCAAAGCCATTCGTCAAACAGGACTAGACAAGCACGGTGAGTTTGGTCCTGAAAATCTAGCATTTAAAATGCTTCGCAGCCAGGGTGCTATTAAACGCTTGGTTGATGCAAGAGATGCTGCCAAAGATCATGAGTTGAGTTTGCGAGAACGTGCTCGTGTTAAAAAACCATTTGTGTATGGATTCAAAACTGAAGATGTAGGATCATCCTGGGACGGAGTAAATCCCACTACCCAGATGTTCTTGAATGAAAAACCATCGTTGTCAACACAAGAAATAGTTTCAGACTTTGTTAATTACTGTGTAGAACAATTGAGCATTGAGCATGATCCAATAGTAAAGTTCAAACGTGATCCGGCTTGGAGTGCTCGTAATAAAACATTTGGTCGTTATACCAAAGAAAACAATGTGTTGGAAGTAAGTTTAGCTGGACGACATGTCATGGACGTACTACGCACTGTGGCACACGAACTCACACATCAAAGACAAAACGAAGTAGCAGATGTTCCAGATCATGCAGGTGAAACCGGCAGTGACTGGGAAAACGAAGCAAACGCAAAAGCTGGTGTGCTCATGCGTGAGTATGCTCAACGACATCCTGAATATTTTGCAGATGGACAAATTGAAGAAAGCTCTGGTTATATTCCTACAAAAGCCCAGGCCAAGGACCCAAGATTCAAAATGGCATTGACAAAAGATGTACGTCCGGGTGCCACTGGCAAAGAAGCTAACAAATTAAACCTGCACACAGATTCACAAGGTCATCCTGGATTGTTAATGACCGGACTGGCCAATTCTTTAAAAGAGTTCAAAGAAACTGGTAAATTGCCACCTATATACGAAGACGAACTGTTTGAAATCAACATGGGTCCTGCTAGTCTACGCAAAGAGGCTGCCAAGACAGGTGCCATTGCGGGCATGGAATTTGAAATGATTGTGCCCAATGTTGAAGGCGATGATGAAGATGCAGAGCCGGAACCAGACTGGGATTATGATCAAAGTGTTGGCGGCATCAGTGATGCGGTTGATTTCTTTGATGATGCCGGACAAAACAGCAGAAGAGACCTGGAAAGACTTCGTGAACGCATGCAAGAGAACTATGAACAATGGTTATCCGAATCTTTTGATTCTCGGTGGGACGGCGATGAGTTAGAGTTTATTTTTAACTACATTAAAGAAAATGCCAGTGCAGAAGAAATTGCAGAAATAATGGGCACAGAACCCAACGAAGATGGTGAGTATCCTGACCCAGATAAACGAGATTATCTTGATGCCGCAAACAAAATTAGCGAACAAGGCTACGGCAACTATTGGTACGATTCGGCCAGAGAGAATGCACAAGAAGAATTCTACACAAATGCTGACCAAGAAAGCGAATGGTTAGAAGATCAAGAAATCAATACCATGCAAGATGTCATGAATACCTTTGGCACAGTTGATTGGCCACATTGGAATACACCCGGCACTGGTGGCGATAGAAGCATTGAAGATGTGGCCAATGATTTTCAAGATGCCATAGGTCGTGATGTTCAAGCCAGCGGCAGATATCATTCTGGCGAGGTAGAGCGTCCTAGCACAAAATCAGATCACTATGTGGTTGAACCTGATGGCAGTTTAGAAGGCGACGACTACGGAGACAAAGGGCTGGAGTTTGTGAGCCCTCCCTTGCCCATTGACGTAATGATCAACGACTTGAACAAAGTCAAACGCTGGGCCAAGGCCAATGGTTGCTACACCAATGACAGCACTGGACTGCACATTAATATTTCAGTACCTGACTTTGATCGATCAAAACTTGATTTTGTTAAGTTAGCCATACTCATGGGCGACGAGTATATACTGGATCAATTTGGCAGAAAAGGTAATTTTTATGCCAAGTCAGCAATGAAAATTGTCAAAGATAGAATTGCACAAAATCCTGACGATGCACAGGCATTGTTGGACAAAATGAAAGGTCAGGTTGAAGAGCTTGCTTCAAGAGCAATTCATTCTGGACACACAGAAAAGTACACAAGTATCAATGTCAAGAGCGGTCACATTGAATTCCGTTCACCCGGCGGCGACTGGCTAGATGAAAACTTTGACAAGATTGAAAACACCCTGTTGCGTTTCACAGTGGCACTGAGCGCGGCAATGAATCCTGAAATGTATCGCCAGGAATATCTAAAGAAATTGTACAAAATATTGGCTCCCGAAGGCTCAGATGACAGCATCAAATACTTTGCCAAGTATGCCGCTGGTGAGCTGCCACAGGCTGCATTGAAGAGTTTTGTTCGTCAAGCACAACTAGACCGCAAGTTAAAGAAAGATCCAACTGGTGGTAAACGATACTGGTGGAAAGTTACTAATCCTGGAAATAGCAATGCTGGTATAGAAGTTGTTGCCACAACCAAACAAGAAGCAATCGAAAAAGCCATTGGTGCAGATGGTTACCCAAGCTGGGCTAACAATAAGAGGTCGCTAGTTGTTAAACCATTGAGTCCTTATCAAGAAAAATCTGATCGCGAAGACTCTGCTGAACAGACTCCCAAGTATGAAATCTACAACAAGCAAACTGGCAACTCAGTAGAGCCTGCGGATGGAATTACCAACGATGCGGACGCATTGGTTCGCCTGAATGATTATATTGAACACGGTCCACATGCGTTGCAACGAGGGCAGGCCACTGCTATGTTTGGCATTAGGCCTGTGAATCAAGCTAGTACTACTGCGCCCAGAGGCAGGGAATATCAAATCTTCGATCAAAACAGTCAACAAACTGCGGCAGCATTCCTAGCGCCAAGTGATGAGGCAGCACTGGCTAGACTACTTCAGTATCAGCGCAGGAACCCCGATGATCCATATGGTGTGCGCACTGCCAATGGAGTTGAAGTAGTTGACATAGACATACCAATGGCTCCGGGTCGTGCGGCACAACCTGGTAGCACAACAGATTTACAACAACAACGCACAGCACCCGGCACATTTACTGGTGCTTGGAAGGTAGTTGTTTCTAGTACTGGTGAAGAAGTGTATCGCTTTTCGGGCATAGGTAACAACCAAGGCGATGCCAACAGAGTTGCCGCAGACTGGGCGCGACGATCTAGATTAGACGATCCAATTGAAGTTTTACCAATCATGAGTTAATATGCGAGCACAAGAATTTATTGTAGAAGTTTTTAATCAACCCTATAAAATACTTCGATGGGAAAAAGGTGACTTTGGTGATGTAGACGCAATAGCACGATTGGATGACAACACCTTTCTAAGTATTATGTTCAACAAGGGATTTGGTAAAGATACAAAAGAGGAAACATGGAGTGTTGAGTTTTATAGAAACAACAGCCAACAAGTCACAGGAGAAGGTGATCAACAACGTGTGTTTGCCACAGTGTTAAGTGCTATACAACAGTTTATCGACACTGAACATCCTGTTCACATTCGCTTCTCTGCTAACAAAGATGTTGACCCAGGACAAAAATCACAAACTCGATCAAATCTATACAACAAGTTAGTTCAGCGTTATGCCAACAGTTGGGGATATAGTGTTGATATTGACGATTTTGCTGATACTACTGTATATAATTTATATACTCTACACGAAAGTGTAACGGAAAACTTTGCCGACGGCAAAGTAAAAGGCAAGAGTCGCCCAGGGCGTGTTAAACGGTCGGGTGCCAGTTGCAACGGATCAGTTACTGATCTACGTGCTCGTGCCAAGAATGCATCAGGCGAAAAGGCCAAGATGTATCACTGGTGTGCCAACATGAAATCAGGGAAAAACAAATGAGAGCCATAGAATTTATAGTAGAGAATGCCAGTGAGATCGTGTCTGCCAGTGATGATGGCAAAACTATCACAATTAAGGTGCGGGCACCGGATGGTACGGTACGGTCAATTGCTAATTCAAATCCAGCAATTATACAAAAATGGTTAAATCTCAAATATGGTCTAAGACTTCCGCACAGTATTGCTAGAAAGTTTGTGGGTATACCGACTGCAATGGCAGAAGATCAAGCAGATGATCCTGACAGTTGGCAATCACAAGCGGCAGATGCTGAACGCAATACTGAAACTGCTCGGATGTCTGCACAAGATGCTGCCGCCGGCGGACTAGCAGAACAAGAACTAGATGAAAAATCTGCAAGCAAAGCCCAGTTCCGTACAATGGCAGCGGCTGCACACAATCCAGAGTTTGCCAAGAAAGTTGGTATCAAACAGTCTGTTGCTCAAGAATTTCACAGTGCAGACAAAAAATCAAACTACAAGACATTGCCCAAGAAAACCGCAGAAGGCGAAGTTGATGAAATGCTTGGATTTACTATTGCTCGAGCAGCCCAGCCCAAAAAGCCTGTGCCCAGTTTGGCAACAATGCGCAAAGAATTTGAAAAAGATAAATCTGCACAAATTGAAAAACCTGCACAAGGCCGCAGTGGCTCCGGCAATGTAAAATATATTCGAAAAACAACAGATGAAGACGGCACTTGGGGCATGCTTGAACAGAAAAAGTCATGAAAGCCAAGGAAATCATCAACGGTGCCAAACAATGGACAGCTAAGGTTCGAGTGCAAAATCCTCAGTATGTAGGATGGGTAGACGCTGTGGCATGGGCTCCTAACGCACACGTTGCAAGACAAATTTTTAAGACACAATACAATATCCAAGACTGGCACATAGGCTCAATCAAACAAGTTCATTAAACTACGACTAAATACACAATGAAACAATTTGTTCGTGTATTATGTGACGTTGAGTGTAAGTGGACTGGTAAGCCTCCTGTTTACCGTGCCTACATTGACGACGAATTGTTTGCTGAACGCACATGGATTTGGCACAACGAATATCTCGAAGAAATGTTTCAAATTGAAGCTGTGCCCGGAGATTATGCCATACGTTACGAGCTTGTGTCATCGCCTGACGCTTTTTTAAAAGTTTCAAACATACGAGTTGAGCACGGCCCTGGTAGAATAATAGATAACACTTTAAGGATTGGACGATGAAAGCCAGTGAATTTATCAAGGAAAATGCATCTGTGGGTGGCACCTCTTCTGGTTCTGTTGCCACTGTGGCATCTCCTTTGGGCGGCGTAATATCAAGAAATGGTGATAGTTTCTTTGCTGGTAAATATACCACGGATCCTTTTCCCAATACCCCAAAAAGAATGAGAAAGAAACAAGGAAAAACAAATGTTAAGTGATTTGCTAAAGACCTATTTGGCCAGTACATTTTCGTACTACTTAAAAGCACACTATTTTCACTGGAATGTGGAAGGACCTGACTTTGGCGAACTACACGATTTTTTCTCAGACATCTACGAAGATTCCTATTCGGCTGTGGATCCCATTGCTGAATACATACGCACCCAGGATGAATATGCACCAGGCAGTCTCTCCCGCTTCCTAGAATTGACACAAATCCCTGATCAAACCAAAGTACCACGTGCTCGTTTGATGCTAGAAGAATTACTTGCAGACACACAAACCATGATTGACCTAAGCCTGTCTGTGTTCAACGAAGCCACCGGGGCTAATCGTCAAGACATTGCCAACTTTGCCGCTGAACGCCAAAGTCAACACGGCAAATATATGTGGCAACTAAAAAGTTATTTAAAGGAAGCAAGGGCATAACATGGACGAAATGCACAGCATAATGCAACGACTTGCATTGATTGAAAGTCAAATTACGCCAGACTCAGTGACCAAAGGATTAAACGCACAGCAACGGTCTGTGCCGCAGATGCCTGCACTGTTTAAGATGCCTGCACAAGGTCCTGTGCTTGGCGGTGATCCGGATAAAAAAGCACCCAGTGCCGGCTACATGGTAGGTGCCAGTGAAGACGAAGAAGTTGAAGAAAAAGTCAGCGACTTCTTGCCTAAGAAACCAGACCATGCTAGTACTCACAAGCTGGTCAAAGGCTGGAGAACTGTACACGGACTTGACGAAGAAGTGGCCAGCGAAGATAAATTAGACAAGGTTAAAAAATCTTTTGCAGATTATCTTGACAGCATCAGCAACGAAAAACAAGACACTGATTTAAAAGACCGAGTCAAGGCCGATACGGACCTTAAGAAAAAAGACAAAAAAGATCACAGTATTGTAGCCAAGCAGATCACTGCCGTGGCCGAAGATCCTACAGAAGAAGATCCCATCATTCAAATGCCCACAACTCCCATGCAGAATCCTGTGTACGGCGAGTCAGCACCTGTTAAGACTGTGGCATTAGAAGACGGCCGTGCATGCGAAATACATGGTGACGAAGGAAGAGGATTTGAAATTCGTCACGGGGGACGTTCACTAAAAAGCCGTTTTAAAAATTTAGACCAAGCACAAATGGCTGTGGAAATGTACCAAGCTAGACAACGCAAACAAAATGAGTCTGCTGATTATATTGAGGAAGCATAATGAATTTAAATGACCTATACGAAATAAGAGACCCACGCGATGCATATGAACGTGACGTTGACAATAGCACCAGTGGGTTTGGCAAAGACTCCTATGCATATCAGCAAGATGGTGGAGCCAATGATGAGAATCATGCATTTGACCAGCAACCCACTTGGTATATTCGCCTTAATGGCAAACTCATTAAAGACAAGCAAGGTAACCCTTATGCATTCCAAGACAAAGCTGCCGCAAACAAAGCCGCTTTAAACATGCAGGCCAAACTGTTCAATAAAGACAAAGAGTTCATGTTGACTACCAACCCCAATGATAAACCCCAAGGCATGGCAGAAGGTCTAGTAGGTGCCGCATTAGGTGGCTTAGCAGGTGCCGCGTTAACCAAGTCTCCCGGTGGGGCAATGACTGGTGCATCAATTGGCAGTAACATACAAGATACTTTGAGTGATGATACCGAAGTAGCAGAAGGGTTCGGTGCAAACTACGCAGAACAACTAGCACAAAAGGTATTTGATGTTAAACCCAACTTGGCCAGTGACGACGATGTGTTAAACACAGGATACAAAGTTGCTGTGCAAGATCTAATGAGCCAGGTACGTGCAAATCATTTGTTTGCAAGAGATCAAGATTTCCCTAGCGATTTTGCAAGTGCTTATTACTACTTGCAAAAACGAGGCGTAGCAGAAGGCCACACAGAAGTAAAAGACAAAGAAGGCAAAGTTGTCAGTTGGAAAGACGACTCAGAATGGCACCCAGCTGAAAAGAACAAGCAAGGCCAACCTAAAGATCCACGTGGCGTAGTCACACACATGAGCGATGTTGCTCGGCGTAAAACTGCTAGCCAACAAGGTGTAGCAGAAGCCGAAGTAGACAGCGATGGCCACTCAATGGATCACGCTGACTCTGGCGAGTACGATTACGAAGGCGACCAAGCAAAAGACCAATTAAACACCATTGTACGGGCGGCTCGCAGACTCAATGGCATGTTGGATGACAACGAAAACATGCCAGAGTGGGTACAGATGAAAATTACCAATGCTGCCGATTATATTGACACAGCCGCTGACTACATTGAATCCAATCAAGAGCCCGAGTTGGATGAAGGCTGGAAAGAAAAGCTAGGCGGTGCGGCATTAGCAGGTGCAATGGCACTAGGCGCAGGCAGTGCCCAAGCTAGAGTTACCCCTGATGGTCAAGGTGGCTTTACCGGTGGATTAAAACCTGCAACAACGCAACAAGCAACTGACGTTGCTCCTGCAAAAGCAGAAGCTCCAAAAGGATACAGCAAAGAATACCTACAAAAAGCAGCCAACCCTGATAGATTTGGTAGGTACATGATCAGCGTCGAAAAGGCACAAGAGTTACTAAAGCAAATGAACGAAGGTGACAAAATTGGCAACATGGATGCCGACAAGTTTGATGCGGTCATGGCACGTCTTAAACAGTTGGCCGGTGCAGGTCCAATGAAAACTGTGTATGACCCTACTAAACGTGTGTACAGAAATGTTCCAACAGCGGTGCAACCTAAAAAATGAACCCAGAAGATCGTTTAGAAGAGCCTGCAAAAAATCCCAACGACTATCCTGTTTATCCAGATGACGATGGATACGATCGTTTTCGCAATCCCTACTCACCAGTATAATGCGGTTAAGTGACTTTAGAATTCAAAACCATGACAAACTAGATCGCATTCTGGTGGATCTGTGTGATCTACTGATGCAAGCCAAACAACAAGACAGTGAGTACTTTGGCATGGTGGCCGCCGCTGTGTTAGATCCTGACAATCGCTGTGTGGCTGCTGTAAACTATCCAGCAGCCGACGGTCGACGTGTACACGCAGAACGTGCCGCACTTGATGCTTATTCCAAACAGTACGGCAATGTACCACAAGGTAGCATTATTATCACAACCTTGAGTCCTTGCACTGAAGACATGGACGAACGTCACGGGGAAAGTTGTACAGATCTAATCAACCAGTCTGGGGTACACAAAGTGTATGCTGGCTATGCTGATCCATCACAAGATGAAACACGTAAACAGTTTCATTTGAAGATCACCACAAACTCACGTATCAAACAACTATGCAAGGCGTTTGCTGATACATTCTTAAAAGATCATTTGAACGAACTATCATTCTTAGGATCACAGTGTACCAAAGACTGTTCCGGACATCGTGCTGGGTACGAGTGGTCAAAGCGTAAAGGACTACGTCAAGGCAATTCACCTTGGTCACCAAGTTTTAACAAAGGTGCCGCGCTGGCTGTAGCGGGCAAATAAAGAACACACTACCTTAGGACGTTATGCGTTACTAGTGTGGCCCGGCTGCTGGGCAGAATGTTATGGGAGTCGTGCCCCGGAATGGCGTTCTAAAGTGAGCAATATTTTCACCAAAGCTGTTGCTAAACTTAAATACTTCCTGTATAATAAATTTTTAAACTGGAGTATTTTATGGAAAAATCATTCAACGGCGATCAAAAGATCAAACTCACACAAATCATCAACGAAGGCATGCAGGTCATGCACGAGATTGATACCTTACAAGGTGGTCTCAATGACACCATCAAAGCTGTTGCAGAAGAACTAGAAATCAAACCTGGTGTGTTGAAAAAAGCAATCCGCTTGGCACACAAAGCAGAGTTTGGTAAAGAAAAGCAAGATCACGAGTTACTCGAAACCATTCTTGAAACAGTTGGGAAAACTATGTAAATGACATATCTTACCGGTACAGCTCTGTTTGCTAACATTATTCAATTTTCAGATTATGTGATACCTCGCACGGTTAAAAAAATTCAAGATGAAATACAGGAAATAGATCCTAAAAAAAGATTACTAGGACAATTTATAATAGATCCGGTTGACCTCGATGGATTTTTTAATAATGAATATGGCGACTATCGCAACCTACTGGTAATAACAGCCAATATTATCAAGTGCACACCAGAACAGTCTAGACATATCTATAGCTTTGATACCAACTGGTTTGGCGCTTATTACTACGATTATCCCGACCTTGACGTTCCTGTTGAAAAAGATTTTTGTTGTTTTATCAATAGAATTGAGCCCAATCGACAAAGTTGGCTGTACCAGTTAATACGTCGAAACTTGTTTGACCGAGGATTTATTTCTTTCAACGGTGTTACAAAACAATACAAAAATAATGAATTTTATGGTATGGATCCAAAAGAAGCGTTTGAGCATTCATTCCAAAAATATAATAGTATTTTTGCTCCAGAGCATAAAAAAATAAAGAATAGTATTCCTTATAAAAATTTTGCTGACACAGGTGACTTGTTGCCTGTAATGTTGGGTTCAAAGTTTTCGTTGATCTTAGAAACACACTTCAACGACAATCGACTAATAAGTATCTCTGAAAAAACATTTCCTTGTTTGCAAGTACCAAGACCCTGGTTGTTGTTTGGTGCACAGCATTCTGTTGAGCAACTCAGAAAGACAGGGTTTGATGTGCTTGACGATGTAGTTGATCACAGCTACGATAAAATTGCCGACCACATACAACGACAGGTTGCAATACTAGATCAATGTGAGAAACTAGTAGACATTGATCTTAACAAAATTTTGTCTCGGTGCAAACAGGCAGCCAAACATAATAAAAAATTGTTGTTGCCAATGAAAGAAACCTGGCATGAAAAAGTAATGCAGGATTATGAACAAGCCAAACAACAGTGCTTGAATCTTTAATGAAATGAGAAAATATATGCAGAATCCAGGATTACATTATTACAATCCAGAATACAAACTGGTACAAATTGGCAGCAGATCAAGTTTGTCTTCAAATGATTTGGCTAGCCTCGTGAAGGAATTTCTAGTAGATCCTACTAGCCACACACAAATAACTGTTGAAGAATTCCTAGCATGGGAAGATCCAAACACTAACTTTTTATTAACAATAGAAGATATAGAACTAAGAAAAAAAGCCATTGATAGATTGACCGAAAAGAACTGGACAGCAACCACTTTCATTGGGCAATATTCTCTAGTGTTTCCTGAAGCCCACATTGGACAAGGTGTAATAGTTTGGCCATTTTCCGGAATTACCAATGGTGCTCGTATTGGTAACTTTGCCACCATTGGCACCTGGGGCGGTGTTGCACACAACGCAACAGTGGGATTCAATGCAAAACTTGAAACAGGCGCAGTGGTTGCAGGTGGTGCCAATGTTGGAGACAACTCAATTGTGTGTCAGCGTTCTTATATTTCTGATGGTGTAGCGTTACCGGCTGACAGTAAATTAGTTGCCTACAGTGCACTAACAAAAACCCCCGACAAACCTGGAGTTTTTGCAGGAACACCAGCAAGAAGAATTTCCGACAATGTATAAATTAACACTTGACAACACTGACATTAAATAGTATACTACACGAGTCGCTCACGTTAAGAGCATGAATCACGGCTTACCGGCCACAAACGGAGACTATGAGTTATATTGACGCACTTTTTGATCGTGAACACGATCGCATTCACGTTGTAGAACGCCAAGACGGCGTGAGGAAATACCATGAGTATCCTGCCAACTACATCTTTTACTACGACGATGCCCGAGGCAAGTTCCAAAGTATCTACGGCACCCCTGTCAGTCGTTTCAGCACACGCAACAACAAAGAGTTCCGCAAGGAAGTTCGCATGCACTCGGGCAAGCAATTGTATGAAAGTGATATCAATCCAATCTTTCGTTGCTTGGAAGAAAACTACAAAGACCAAGACGCACCAGAACTCAATGTTGCATTTTTCGACATTGAGGTAGACTTTGACAAAGAGCGAGGCTTTTCGCCTGTAGAGGATCCATTCAATCCTATCACTGCAATTTCAGTCTATCTAAATTGGCTGGATCAACTGGTCACACTGGCAGTTCCGCCACGAGGCTTAACATGGGACACTGCACAAGAGCTTGTGAAGGACTTTGAAAACACCATTTTGTTTGAACGAGAAGAGGACATGATCAAAACATTCCTGGACTTGATTGAGGATGCAGATGTACTGAGTGGTTGGAATTCAGAGGGCTACGATATTCCATACATTGTGAATCGTTGCACTCGTGTGTTAAGCAAAGACGACACACGCAAGTTCTGCTTATGGGGACAATTGCCTAAGATGCGTATGTTCGAACGCTTTGGTAGTGAAAGCCAAACATATGACTTGGTCGGTCGTGTGCATATGGATTATATGCAACTGTATCGCAAGTACACATATGAAGAACGTCACAGTTACAGTTTGGATGCCATTGGTGAATACGAACTCAACGAACGTAAAACACAGTTTGAAGGCACCTTAGATTCGTTATACAACCAACACTTCAAAAAGTTCATTGAATACAACAGACAAGACACATTGTTGTTGCACAAACTGGATCGCAAACTACAGTTCTTGGCGCTAGCAAGCGAACTGGCACATGCCAATACTGTGTTGTTACAAACCACAATGGGTGCTGTGGCAGTGACTGAACAGGCTATTATCAACGAAGCCCACGAACGTGGCATGGTTGTGCCCAATCGCAAGCAACGACTGACAGATGATGACACCCAGGCTGCAGGTGCGTATGTTGCGTATCCCAAGAAGGGACTGCACGACTGGATTGGATCAGTTGACATTAACAGTTTGTATCCTTCAGCTATTCGTGCCATGAACATGGCACCGGAAACTGTGGTGGGACAACTGCGTCCTATCATGACTGACCACTACATCAAAGAAAAGATAACCAAGGGTGCAAGTTTTGCGGCTGCTTGGGAGGGCTTGTTTGGCAGTTTGGAATACACTGCTGTGATGGAACAACAACGTGGCACAGAGATCACTATTGACTGGCAAGACGGCACAGAAAGCACACACTCGGCAGCAGAGATCTGGACCATCATGTTTGACAGCAACCAGCCCTGGATCATGAGCGCCAATGGAACTATTCTCACATACGAGAAGAAGGGCATTATCCCAGGCTTGCTGGAACGCTGGTATTCAGAACGCAAAGAATTACAAGCCAAGAAAAAAGAAGCCAAGGATAAAAAGGAAGAAGCATTCTGGGACAAGCGGCAACTGGTCAAGAAGATTAACTTGAATTCGTTGTATGGCGCTATTTTGAATTCAGGTTGTAGATTCTTTGATCACAGGATCGGACAGAGTACCACGCTAACTGGTCGTGCCATTGCCCGGCACATGGATGCACACATTAACGAATGTATTACAGGCGTGTATGATCACACAGGCGACGCTATCATTTATGGTGACACAGACTCATGCTACTTTACTGCTTGGCCGGTGCTGAAGAAGGAAGTGGCAGAAGGTCGTATGGAGTGGTCAAAGGAAACTGCCATTGCACTATACGATTCAATTGCTGAACAAGTTAATGATAGTTTTCCAGGATTTATGGAACAAGCATTCCATTGCCCAAGAGAGATGGGTGGTTTGATTGCGGCGGGCAGGGAATTGGTAGCGGATCGTGGATTGTTTATCACAAAGAAACGCTATGCTGTAAACATCATTGACTTGGAAGGCAAGCGATTGGATGTAGACGGCAAGAAAGGCAAGACCAAGGCCATGGGCTTGGACTTGAAACGCAGTGATACACCCAAGGTTATTCAAGACTTCTTGTTGGAAATTCTAAATAGTACTTTGCATGGTGCCACACGTGAAGCAATCATTGAACGTATACGTGAGTTCAAATATGAGTTTATGGAACGTCCTGGTTGGGAGAAGGGTTCACCTAAGCGTGTTAACAACTTGACCAAGTATGCGGCAGAAGAAGCAAGACTGGGCAAAGCCAACATGCCAGGGCACGTTAGGGCCGCAATGAACTGGAATAACTTGCGCAGAATGAATTCAGACAACTACTCGATGCAGATTGTTGATGGTATGAAAACTATTGTGTGTAAACTCAAGTCAAATGCACTTGGGTGGACCAGCATTGGTTATCCCACAGATGAGCAACGATTGCCCACATGGTTTACTGAACTACCTTTTGATGACGGGTTGATGGAAGCTACAGTTGTTGATCAGAAAATTGATAACTTGTTAGGCGTATTGGAATGGGACTTGGCAAGCGCCACCAACACTGAGAATACGTTTCAAAATTTATTTGAATGGTGATATATGATACTAAGTGAAATTGTTGCTTATCGCAATTTATTATTAGAATACAATGTCAAAGACGTTGAATTTAAAGCACGTCAGACATTAACGGATGTAATGCACACTGTCAAGAACAATGTGATACAACCTCGTACATTTACGCAAACACTTGAAGAAGATATGGAAAATATTTTTAAAGTGTTTGGTCAATTTGATTCTACACTAAACGAGTTGATAAATGAACTAAATGCCATGATCGAAGTTTGGGAAAAGTCTCTTTATGCCGAAAGTTCAAGAAGATTTAAAATTGAATCATCAGAGTATAATACCCATGACAAAGAAACAAAACTTGATGTAGATCAACATCTGTTGGCTCTGGAATTAGTAATGAGCCCAGACACAAAGAAAATGTTAACCGACAGGTTAAAAAGTTTTATTGACTGGAAATACCCGGGACTAATTATCCGTCCTGGTAAAGAAACATTCATCAATGATTTTGTTGGGTTAGATCCGTTATATCTAGTTGATTACAGTAGTGCATTGTTAGAACCTTGTACTGAAAATTTTACAGACGAGTACAAAAAAAGACTACGAATGTATGTGGAGCCGCCTGCATCAACTGATGTACTTTGGTCTTTGCCTGACGATCAATTTGGAGTTTGTTTGGTGTATAACTTTTTTGAATTTACTCCACTTGAGGTTATTGAACAGTACCTTAAGAAAATCTTTTACAAATTACGCCCAGGTGGTATTTTAAGTATGACATTCAATGATTGCGATCGAGCACATTGCGTGATACTAGCCGAAAAACGTTTTAGTTTTTACACACCAGGACATCAAGTTCGAGCCGCTGCCAGGCGCATAGGCTTTAAACAAGAGTTTACATGGCACGATAATGGTAACCTTACATGGTTAGAATTACGCAAGCCCGGTGAACTTGTTAGCAACAGGGGCGGCCAAACTTTGGCAAAAATAATGTCCAACAAGGTTGCTAATTCTAAATAAAACATGTACAATACACAATAGGAGAATTAAACATGAAAGATCATTTATTAGATTTGGTAGAACACACACTTGACTTGGGTGTAATCGACTTGGTAAAAATCACAGGCGATGAAAATGAGACTGTGATCTCAGGCTTGGCCGAGGACAGGTCAGTTGTTGTAGAAGGCAAGTTTGCCAATCCAGTGCCGGACTTTGTTGGCAACTTTGGTATGCCAAATTTAAGCAAGTTAAAAATCTTGCTTAACTTGCAAGAGTATCGTGAGAATGCCAAACTCAGCATTACACGACGCAGTACAGGTGAGCCCGACGGCATTAACTTTGAAAACGCCAGTAGTGATTTTAAAAACAGCTATCGCTTTATGGCCAGTGAAATTGTCAATGAGAAACTTAAAACTGTCAAGTTTAAAGGTGTAAACTGGCACATTGAGTTTGAACCAACTAATGCCAGCATCATGCGTTTAAAAATGCAAGCACAGGCCAATGCTGAGGAAATTAATTTCCAAGCTAAAACAGACGGCACCAATCTGATGTTCTTCTTTGGTGATCACAGCACACACGCAGGCAACTTTGTGTTCCAACCAGACATTACTGGTCAACTCAAAAGAGCATGGTCATGGCCTATCAAGACATTTATTTCAATCATGGATCTTACAGGCGACAAGGTTATTAAGATCAGCGACGATGGCGCGGCAATGATCACTGTAAATTCAGGTCTTGCTGTTTACAACTATATTCTTCCAGCACAAAGCAAGTGATACAAGATAACCTAACCGCTAAACAGAATGACTACGCTGTGTTCTTGCCAGCAATTAGTGGATTCTATGCCACATTTGTGGGCAAGCAACGAGACCTTGCAAATGGGCCGTATGTAGAGCCTGCACGTATGCCACAAGGCATGCCAGATATGGAACAGATGAATTGGCTTAATAGTCAAAAAAGTCTGTTCCCATACAAGTGGTCATTGTATTCCGGTGGGCATGCTAACTTGGACTTGAACAAACAAGACTGGTCTGAGGACATGGTTCGCAATCGTGAACCTGGTACACTGATGTTGGGAGACTCTGGTGGATTCCAGATTGCCAAGGGCTTGTGGGAAGGCGACTGGAAAGCCAACTC
>Ga0164294_10001309_pt1 | contig 23226 bp, 24 predicted proteins | sample GEODES005metaG_FD_111479 | JGI IMG/M metagenome (GOLD analysis project Ga0164294, IMG submission 111479) | Oligotrophic lake water microbial communities from Sparkling Lake, Wisconsin, USA - GEODES005 metaG | ecosystem: Environmental > Aquatic > Freshwater > Lake | place: USA: Sparkling Lake...
GAGCCAGTAGTGGCCGATCGCCTCCCGCTCCGCCGCGGTCAGCGCGTCGACCGCGGGCGCAGGTCCCGTCCGCCACCGGCTCCCGGCGGTGCGCACCGGGGCGACGACCGGCGCGCCGTCGGCCCACAGCGGCCGGCCGCAGGTCGGGTGGCTCGGGTCCTGGTAAAAGACGCCTTCGTAGTAGCACACATCGACGACCACCCCGTCGGTGTAGCTGGTGGTGGTCGGCGCCGTGGTCGCGTTCGCGAAGTAGCCGCCGTACCCGTCGTCGACGAAGACCTGGTTGGGGTCGACCCGCTCGAAGCCGCAGGTGATCCCTTGCCATTCGAAGAAGGTGCAGCCGAACACCTGCAGCTGGGCGTCGGCGGCGTCGGGGCATGCGGTCCCGGGCGGCACCGTCACCCAGCCGAGCACGAGGTAGTGGTCGACCGGCAGCGGCTCGCCTTCGCACACCCCGGCGAAGGCGGTGCCGGTCTCGGTCGGTGGGTCGTCGGTGCTGCCATCACAGCCGGCGGCGCCGACCCCGATCCCCATCCCCATCAGCGCCCGCGCGGTGCGGGCCAGCCGATCTTCGAAGCGCATCTGGACCTCTCGCACACAGCGTACCGGACGGGGCGCGCTTCCGCTGGTGGTTCGCGCGGTGCCGCCCCCTTGTGGACGCCGCGGGGGTTCGTGTACGTTGCGTGGCGTGGCGCCGGGGGGGCGGTGACGGAGCTGGTGTCGTTTTCGCTGTCGGCCGCGGCCCAGCTCTCCGCCGCCGGGCGCCTCGACGACGCGCTGGCGGTGCTGCGGGAGGCGGCGGCGCTCGCCCCGGACGAACCCGCGGTCTCGGCGGCGCTCGGCCGCGCCCTGGACGCGCGTGGGCAGCTGGACGAGGCCGCGGAGGCCTATGCGGCGGCCTTCGCGCGGCTCCCGGACGACGTCGATCTCGGCATTCGGCTGGTCGACGCTCGGGTGCGGCAGAACCGCTGGGCGGAGGCGCGCGCGCTCCGCGATCGGCTCGCGGCCGCGCACCCCGAGCGGGCCGACCTCGACTACCTGGCCCTGCAGTGCATACCCATCGTGTATGCGTCCGACGAGGAGATCGCCGCGGTGCGGGTCCTGTACCGGGCGGATCTGGCGCGGTTGGCGGCGCGGGTGCGCGCCGCCGACGGTCCGACGCGCGCCGTCCTGCGCCGCGCCGCCGCGGAGACCGGCAACTTTCACATCTCGTACCAGGGGTACGACGAGCGGCCGGACCAGGAGCGCTTCGGCGCGATCCTCGAGGCCCTCGCGGAGGGCTGGCTCCCGCCGGTGCGCCGGCGCGTCCGCCCGCCCGGCGATCGGGTGCGGGTGGCGATCGTCTCGTCGGTGATGCGCCACCACACCGTCGGCAAGCTGCTGCGGGGCTTCGTGGAGCAGGTCGACCGGTCGCGCATCGCCCTCACGGTGGTGCAGCTCGGCGGGCCTGTCGATGCGACGGGGGTGGCCATCGCCGCCGCCGCCGAACGGGCGCTCTCCCTGCCCTTCGGGCTCGAGTCGGTGGTGGCCGCGGTGCGGCGGCTCGAGCCGGATGTGGCGTTGTTCCCGGAGGTCGGGATGCTCGGGCTGTCCGCGGTCCTCGCGTCGGCGCCCCTCGCGCCGGCGCAGGCCGTCTTCTGGGGACACCCGATCACCACCGGCCTCCGCACGGTCACGCACTTCCTGTCGAGCGCCGGCATGGAGCCGCCAGGCGCAGCCGCCCACTATGCGGAGCGGCTCGTCCCGATCCCCGGCATTGGCATCTACTACGCCCGCCCGGCGCCGCTGCCCCCACCGCTCCCGCGCGCCGACCTCGGCGTGCCCGAGGGGGCGCCGCTGCTGCTGTCGTGCCAGTCGCTGTTCAAGTACCTGCCGGCCCGCGACGCGTTGCTGGCGGGGGTGGCCGCCGCGGTGCCGGAAGCGGTGCTCGTCTTCCTGTCGCACCCGAGCGCCGGCGTCACCGCGGCCTTCCGCGCGCGCCTGACCCGCGCCTTTGCGGCCCGCGGCCTCTCCTTCGACGCGCGCTGTCGCATCCTGCCGCGGCTCGACGAACGGAGCTACCTCGCCCTGAACCGGGCGGCGGACGTGTTTCTCGACACGCCCGACTGGTCGGGGGGGAACACCTGCCTCGAAGCCCTCGCCTGCGGCCTGCCGGTGGTGACGCTGCCAGGAGCCTTCCTGCGCGGCCGGCACAGCGCGGCGATGTTGGCGGCGCTCGGGCTGGCCGGCCCAGGTCCCTTGCGGCTGGTGGCGCAGGATGCGGACGACTATGTGCAGATTGCCGCCAAGCTGGCGCAGGATGAGGCGTTTCGGGCTGCCGTTCGTGCGCACATCGACGCCCATGCGGACGCCCGGCTGTTCGCGCAAACCGCGTCCGTCCGCGCGATGGAAGACGCGCTGATCGCCGCGGCGTCGTCGGTTTAGGCAGAGCGGACGCCGATCCCCTCGTACTGAAAGCCCTGCCCCGCGAGGCCGTAGCTGCTCCAGAGGTTGCGCCCGTCGATCAGGATGGGCTGGCGCAGCGCGGTCCGCAGGCGCGCGAAGTCGGGGCTTTGGTAGGGGCGCCACTCGGTGACCAGCACCAGCGCGTCCGCGCCGTCGGCGGCGGCGTACGGGTCGTCGGCGCAGATCACCCGCTCGCCGTAGCGCGCCCGGGCGTGCGGCATCGCCTCGGGGTCGTGCAGCGCGACGGTGGCTCCCTCGGCCAGCAGCCCGTCGATGAGCGGGAGCGCCGCGCTCTCGCGGATGTCGTCGGTGCGCGCCTTGAACGCCACGCCCCAGACGGCGACGCGGCGCCCGGACACCGACCCGCCCAGCGCCCCGCGGACCTTGCGCAGCAACAACCCCTTTTGTCGGGCGTTCACCCGATCGGCGGCCGCCGCCAGCTCCAGGGTCACGCCGTGGGTGCCGGCGGTGTACAGCAGGGCGTTGACGTCTTTCGGCAGGCAGCTGCCGCCGTAGCCGGGACCGGCATAGAGAAACTGGGGTCCAATGCGGGGATCGCTCCCCACCCCGTGCCGCACGCGGTGCACGTCGGCGCCGACCGCCTCGCACAGGGCCGCCATCTCATTCATGAAGGAGATGCGCAGCGCCAGCATCGCGTTCGCCGCGTACTTCGTCAGCTCAGCGCTGGCGGGGTCCATCCAGATCACCCGCTCGCGGTCGAGGCAGAGCGGATGGTACAGCCGGCGCATCACGGCGCGCGCGTCCTCGTCGCCCTCCGGCACGCCGACCACGATGCGGTCGGGGCGGAGGAAGTCCTGCACGGCGTCGCCCTCTTTCAGGAACTCGGGGTTGCTCACGACGCGCACCCGCACCGCTGCGCCCGCCACCAGCGCGCTCACCCGGCGGTGCGTGCCGACGGGCACGGTGCTCTTCAGCACGAGCACGCACGGCTGGCGGGCGTCGGCGACCACCGATCGCGCGACGGCCTCCACCTGCCCGAGGTCCGCGGCGCCGTCCTCGCGCATGGGGGTTCCGACGCAGACGAAGATGGCGTCGGCCTCGCGCAGCGCGGCGGGCAGATCGGTGGTGAAGGCCACGCGCCCGTCCGCGGCGTTCCGCGCTACCAGCGCGTCCAGCCCCGGCTCGACGATCGGGATGATGCCGCGCCGCAGCGCGTCCACCCGCTCCGGGGACCGATCGACGCAGGTCACCGTGTTGCCGATCTCGGCGAAGCCCGCCGCGCTGACGAGCCCGACATACCCTGCCCCGACCACCGTCACCCGCATCGATCGTCCTCATCCAACCGCGATCGCAGCCATGCGGCCGTCTTCGCCAGCCCCTCGTCCAGCGACACCCGGGGCGCGTAGCCGAGCACCGTGGTCGCCCGCGTCAAGTCCGGCCGTCGCTGAGTCGGATCGTCGGCGGGCAACGGGCGGTGCGTCCGGGCGGAGGCCACGCCCACCGCGCGGTCGACCGCGTCGGCGAGCGCGAGCATGGTGACCTCTGTTGCGTTGCCGAGGTTCACCGGGCCCAGCTCGGTCGGGTGATCGACCAAGGCGCACAGGCCGTCGATCAGGTCGTCGACAAAGCACAGGCTGCGCGTCTGCGCGCCGTCGCCGTACAGGGTGCGGGGTTGCCCGCGGAGCGCCTGGACGATGAAGTTGGTGACCACGCGCCCGTCGCGGGGGTGCATCCGGGGTCCATAGGTGTTGAAGATGCGGACGATGCGCGCATCCACCCCGTACATCCTGCGAAAATCGGCGCACAGCGACTCGCCGACCCGCTTCCCCTCGTCGTAGCATGCCCGCGGCCCGATCGGGTTGACGGCGCCACAGTACGACTCCGGCTGCGGGTGCACCCGTGGGTCGCCATAGACCTCGCTGGTGCTGGCCTGCAGCATCCGCGCCCCGTCGGCCGCCGCGCGCTCGAGCGCCCGCAAGGTGCCGAAGACGGCGGTGGTGGTCGTGTAGATCGGGTCCCGTTGGTAGTGCGGCGGGCTCGCCGGGCACGCCAGGTGCGCGATGCGGTCGAACCGTCCCCCCAGGCCGGGAAAGGGCTCGCGCACATCGTGTTCGACCAGCTGAAACCGAGGATGATCCAGGAGGTGCGCGACATTGCGCCGGTGGCCCGAGTCGAAGTTGTCGAGGGCGACGACCGCATGGCCGAGCTGCAGCCACCGCTCGCACAGGTGGGAGCCAAGAAAGCCGGCGCCGCCGGTGACCAGGCAGCGCAGCGGCGTCGGACGCTGGTTGGACGCGTCCATTTAGAATTGGAAGTAGACGAAGTCGTAGGCCGAGCTCCGCCAATAGATGAACATGATCATCACCAGCACCGACCAGGTGAAGGTGCGGATGGGGAGCCAGTACGGCGACGGCTCCAGCCGGGGCACCAGGTCGCGCACGATGTAGTGGCTGGCGATCATCGGCAGCGCGAAGGTGGCGGTGACCCCGGCGACAGAGACGGCCGCCATCCAGTGGTCTTCGCTCGCGACCAGCGGGTTCTTGGAGAAGTGCTCTTTGAGGCGACCGAGGTGCGTTTCCCGGAACATCAGCGATCCTGGCAGGCTGACCGCAAACCAGTGGAAGACGATCGCGAGTGCGCGGCCGAAGGGCACCTTCCAACCGCTCGGGTTCGCGTAGCGGTTCAGCAGCGTGTAGATCGTCATCCAGACGCCGTGGAAGAAGCCGAACAGGATGAAGTTCCACTGCGCGCCGTGCCAGAACCCGATGATCGTAAAGGTCGCGAGGGTGGCCCAAACGAACCGGAACAGCGTCAGCTGCTTGCCGGCGCCGAGCAGCGGCACCATCAGGTAGTCTCGGATCCAGAACGACAGGCTGATGTGCCAGCGTTGCCAGAAGTCCGGCGTAGAGACGGCCAGGTAGGGGCTGCGGAAGTTCTCGGCGAGCTCGAAGCCGATCATCCGCGCCGTCCCGCGTGCGATGTCGGTGTAGCCGGAGAAGTCGGCGAAGATCTGGATCATGAAGCCGAAGGCGCCCGCCCAGATCAGCGGCCCCGAGGGGTCGACGTGGACAAAGACCTTGTCGACATAGGGTGCGATGGTGTCGGCGATCGCGACCTTCTTGAAGGCCCCCCAAATGGCCAGGGCCAACCCGGACTCGATCTTCGCCCACGAGAAGGTGCGGTTGGTCTCGACCTGCGGCAGGAACTCGCTCGCGCGTTGGATCGGACCCGCGACCAAGTGGGGAAAGAGGAGGATGAACACCATATAGTCGAGGAGATTTCGTCGGGCCTTCAGCTCGCCGCGGTACACGTCGATCGTGTAGCTCATGGTCTGGAAGGTGTAGAACGAGATCCCCACGGGCAGGAGGATGCCGAGGGTGTGCAGGTTCGTCTGGACGCCCACCATGGCCAGGGCGTCGCGCACATTCTCGATGAAGAAGTCGAAGTACTTGAAGTAGCCGAGCATCCCCAGGTTGAAGGTCAGCGAGCCGGCCAGGATGTGCTGCTTGTACCTGGCGTAGGTCTCCATCGCGATGCCAGCGGCGAAGTCGAAGACCGAAGCGGCATACAGCAGGATCAGAAACCACGGGTGCACCCACCCGTAAAAGATCGAGCTCACCACGAAGAGGAACAGGTTCTGCAGCGTGCGCTTGTCCAGGGTGCGGCCGGCCACGGTCAGCTGCGCGGGCAAGCCCCAGTAGACGACCAGCACGATCGCCATGAAGTACAGAAATTCGATCTGGACGAAGTTCATCGGGCGACGGCGTCCTCTGCCTGCGGGCTAACCTGCCGGGCTCCTCTGCTCCAGCACAGGGAGGCACGCAGCTTTGGGCGGGACGGCCTCATTGCGGGTCTTCGGCGGGATCGTTCAGCCACAGGGACGCGAAGACGGCCACCACCAGCCAGGTGGTCCACAAGGGCAGGCCGATGCACGGTCCCGGCCACCACCCGACGGCCAGCAGCGCTGTGGCGATGGGAAAGGTCGGCGTGGCCGCGGCCAGCGCCATGCGGCGGTAGCGCTCGGCGGTGCGTTCGCGGGCCTCGTCGGCGAGCGCGTGGATCGCGTTGCCGGCGAACCACGCCTGGAGGCCGGCCCCGAGCAGGCTGATGGGCGCCCACAGCAGGGCGAAGGCGAAGGGGAGACCATAGAAGACGAGCGCCCCGGAGCGGGCGTCCCAGGCCGTCAGGCTCGCCTGGTCGATCACCACGGGCGCGTCGCCGAGCGCGCGCTGCAGGTCCGCGACCGGGAGCGTTTGGCGCTGGAAGGGGTCGCGGCGGATGATCTCGGTCTTCCGCACCGCGACCCACTCGACGGCGGTCAGCGTGTCGAGGGAGACCTGCTCCGCCGGGTCGACGAGCAGGGTGAAGGACGCGTCGCCGATCTGCAGGGGGGCATCTCCAGCGGTTCGCACCTCGCCGTGTTCGATCACGACCTGGGGGTGGCGTTGGTCGTAGCCGGCGAGGGCCTGCTGGAAGGCGGTCCGTGCCTGCGCCCCCCGCAGGCCCGCCAGTGCGAGGGCGCTCGCGAGCGCCAGCGCGCCCACCGCCGCGAAGGTCCGCCGGGGCGAGACCTGGTCGGCCTGGGCCCACGACTCGGGCACGAAGATCCAGCGCAGCGGGAGCATCCACGCGCTCATGGTCGGACCGCCACATACTGACAGAACAAGGCGTAGGGGTCGGTGAACCCGTGGTCTCGGAGCGACCAGCCGGCCGCGGCGAGGAGGGCGCGCCACCGGGGGATGTCGAGCTCGTAGACGTCGCGCTGGTCGATCGGGTGGTCGGCGACCGCGAGCTGGTCGACGCACCACCGCCACACGATCGCGGTCAGCCGCGCGGCCCGCTCGGGGTCGGCGGCGGTTCGCTCGTCGAGCAGCGCGACCGCGCAGCGGCGGACATACGAGTCGCACAACCGCTCGCGCAACACGGGATCGCCGGGCGCGAGGCCGAGGTCGCAGTAGACATCGGCCTCGTTGAGCAGGAGCAGCCCGCCCGGCACCACCGCGTCGCGCAGGCGCGCGAGGAGCTCGCGCTTCCCAGGCCCGGTCAGGCCGTGCGCAGCGCGCTCGGTGGCGTCGCCGCCGGCGACATGGTGGAGGGTCAGGCTGCACACGGCCGCGTCGGCCGGTGGGAGCGCCGCGTCCTCCAAGCGCGCGACGATGGACGTCATCGACCAGCCCGGCGGCAGCGCCGCCCGCACCCGCGCGTGGGCGTCCGGCGCGGGATCGACCAGGGTGAGCGCCCCCACGCTCGCGCGGTCGATCTCGGACCAGAGGCGGCCATCCCCACCGCCCACCTCGATCACCCGCGCGCCCGGGCGGGCCAGCACGGGGGCGAGCGCCGCGCGGTTGGCTGCATATAGGCCCGCGACCAGCGCCGTGCTCGACCAGGTGGCGTACAGCGACGCCGGACCGAAGGCTGTGTTCCAGTCCTCGCCGGCGGCGGTGTGCGCCAGGCGCAATGCCCGCAGCGCGGCGGGCTGCTCGGTTCGTGGGCGGCGCAGGATCTCGCGCAAGGCGTCTGGCATCGGCGCGCTCCGAGGGGGAGCCCGCCACGTAGTCGCTCCCGGCGCGTCGGCAAGCGAGGGTCACGCCGGGTTTGCCCAAGCGACACCCTGGCGGGGCTCCACCTCCGCGGCCCGCGCGCGCGCGCCGCCGATTGGATCGAGGAGGCTGGCGGACCCTCCGGCGTCTCCCAGCGAACCCATCAGCGGCGCGAACTCCGATCCGATGTCGAAGGCATCCCACAGGCTGGTCGTCTTGGCGTCGCGGCCCGCTTGCGCGCGCTGCAGGGTGTTCAGCAACGCCAGGCGCGCCGCGTTGCCGTCGTCCGGGCTCCCCTCCGGGTGGGAGCGGGGGCCGCTGGTGGGCAGGTTGTCCGGCGCATCGGGAGCGCGAACCGGTTGGTGCATGGGAACCTCCGCCGCTCCCCCATGCACCGTCAATGCCACAAGAATCGCGGCGTTCTCCCTTTGGGTGACGGACGTCCGTCGGTGGACCGTGACGGACGTCCGTCAGGGACGCTGGGACGCACGCCGTGGGTTCGTCGGCGGCTCCACCTGTGGGGGGCCTGTACACCGTGTCGCCGCTGGGGATGGGACACGGCGGACGCGTTCGGCGAAGGGATACGCGCAGTGGTCCACCCTGCGCACCGGGGCCCCGGGGGCGGGCGCCGGCCGCTCAGGGTGCGACCGCCATCGTCGCCTTGGAGGTCACGGGGGCGAGCGGTCCGGGCGGGTGCTGCATCCAGCGCCCCACCAACGCACCGATCGCGTGCAGGGCATCGTTGGTTTGTCCGATCTCGCCGTCCGTCCAGGGGAGCGCCAGCACCCCGACCGCGCTGACGCCCGAGACGGCGAGGATGGCGGACATCGTGAAGACCAGGTCGAACATGGTGGCCTCGGCGTTGCGGGTGGATACGTGTTCAGTATACTGCTGACGCGTTCAGGGTGTCAAGTGTTCAACGGTGGTGGAGGAGAGGGACCGGACGGTGCTGTCAGAAGTGTCACCCGCTGACCGACCAAAAAATGTCCGCCTCGCATGTCTCGCGTTATCGATGTCGGCCCGTGACGGCGGCGCCGGCCCAGGAGCGACCGTGGAGCTCAACAAGGCCCAAAAGCTGGTGAAAATGCTCGACCTGATGACGCGCAGGGGTGGGGTGCGCGCGCAGGAGCTGATGGACCGGTTCGAGCTGGATTCTCGGACCTTGCGGCGGTATCTCGCGGATCTGAAGGAGATGGATCTCCCCATCCGTGACGAGGGCCGCTCCGATGATCGCCTGATCTCGATCGACCCGGTGTGGCGGCGTACGGGCGTCCAGCTGTCGCTCGCCGAGGTGCTGTCTTTGCACTTCGGCCGGACGCTGTTCAACTTCTTGGAGGGCACGACCTTCGCCCAGGACATCGAGGGGGCGCTCGAGCGCCTGGAGCCCGCGATCTCGCGCGCGCACCGCGATCTGGCGCGTCAGCTCGACACGAAGTTCCTCGCGGTCCCCGAGCCGGCCAAGGACTACCGCGGCCAGGCCTCGGAGGTCCTCGACGAGGCGGTGACGGCGATCGTCTACAACAACCCGCTCGAAGCCCGCTACCGCAAGGCGAACGGCGTCGAAGGGCGCTACCAGCTCCACCCCTACACCCTCGCCACCTATCGGCAGGGCCTCTACCTCTTCGCCTACGACGTCGCGGCCGCGCAGGTGAAGACCTTTGCCGTCGAGCGCTTCGTCGACGTCGTCCGGCGTCGGCAGGAGTACTTTCAGACGCCAGCGGGCTGGAAGCCCTCCGCCTATTTGGCGCATGCCTTCGGCATCATCTCCGGTCCACCCACCGAGGTCGCGGTGGCGTTCACCGTCGAGGTCGCGGCGTACATCCGCGAGCGCACCTGGCACCCCACCCAGACCTTTCGCACCCTGGCGGACGGACGGCTGGAGCTGCGGATGCTCGTCGCGCCAACAATCGAGCTTCAAAGCTGGATCCAGGGATTCGGCCGCGACGCAGAAGTGCTTGCCCCGGTGGCCCTGCGGACGCGCGTCGCAGCGACCCTGCGCGCGGCGGCCGACCTGTATCGAGACGACCCGTCGTGAGGGAGTCGGCGCGCTGGCCAGTGGTGGCGCGGGCGGGGGAGCCGGAAGCCCGCGATCCGGCCGGGGACGACCGCGTGCCGCCGGACCTCGGCTGGTCGGACCACCTGCGGTGCTGGGGCTCCGGTGACCCGGCGTCGTATCGCGACGACGCGCTCCGGTTCCTCGACGCGGTGCGCGCGGCGCGGCGCGGCCTCCCTGCCCCCCAACTCGCCCCGCTCGCGGCACGGCTGCGGCTGTCGCACCCGCTGGGACCGCACCGCCACCGACCGCTGCTGGCCGCACGGCCGGTGCCGTTGGCCGACCTCGTCCGTGTCTCCACCGATCTGTGCCCCGACGCGGACCAGGAAGCCGGCGAATGGGCGCTGGGGCCGTGGGCGGACGCGATTGCGGTCGCCGATGCGCTGGGTCGTCGTGCGCTCGCCGTCGCGCTCGCCTGGCACGGCTTCACCGAGCGGGAGGACGGCTTCACCACCTTCGAGCGCTGGTGCAACGGCAAATTTGCCCCGCCGGAGTCCGAGCGGGCGGCCGTTCGGGCCATCGGCACCGCCCCGGTGGGCTTGTGGCGGGTGCGCGCCGTCCGCGAAGACGCGGTGATCCTGGACGACGCCTTGGGCCTCTCGGCGCGCTTTCGACCGGTCGGCCCGGCGCGCCTCGAGCGCCCGGGTGGTGTGGTCGGGGATCTGGCGGTCGGCGGCGGACTCCTCGCCCGCGTCGCGCCCCTGGTGGACGGGGGATGGTGGGTCGGTGCGGGCCTCGCGCTCCCCGCCCTCCCGCCACCCGCGCTCGTCCGTCGCTGGATTCACCTCGATCTGCTGGTCGCGCGGCTGGGCGATCGCCGCCTGCGCCGCGAGGTGTTCCTGTCGCGTCGCGGCGTGTCGCTCGCCCGCGCGGTACACGAGTGGCTCTGGAGCACCTGTTGACCTTCGGCGTCGATCCCTACAGCCGTCCCGATCTGTATGACCTCGAGTACGAGGACTACGACGAGGACCTTGTTCACTACCTGTCCTTGGCGCGCGGTCGGCGATCGGTGCTCGAGCTCGGCTGCGGAACCGGCAGGCTCACCCTGCCGATCGCCCGGGGTGGAGACCGCGTGCTCGGCATCGACCGATCGGACGCGATGCTCGGTCGGCTGCGCGACCAGCTCCGCAGCGAGCCCGTCGTCGTGCAAGAGCGGGTCCGCACGCAGCTCGGCGACTTTCGGGATGTCGATCTAGGGGAGCGCTTCCCCCTCGTCCTGCTGCCCTTCAACGCGATCCACCACTGCGAGAGCGACGATGAGGTACGCGCCGTCTTCGCGGGCGTTCGCCGGTCCCTCGCCCCGGGCGGCCTCTTCGCGTTGGACGCCTACTTGCCTGATATGGAACTCTACGACCGGCCGCGCGGCGAGCGCCACGAGTTTCAGACCTTCCAGGACCGCGCGTCTGGGTCCGATCTGCTCTCCTGGGAAGAGAGCTGGTGGGAGCCCGAGCGCCGCGTCCACCATGTGGTCTACGTCTATGTGGACCAGGATCGGGGCGAGGAGTCGCGGCTCCACCTGCAGCTGCACATGCGCGAGCTGGAGGAGTGGGAAGACCTGCTGGCGGAGTCGGGCTTCGAGGTGATCAGCGCCGCGAGCGACTTTGTCGGCGGCGCACTCACCGCCTCGGCGCTGAAGTGGGTCGTGGTCCTAAGGTCGCGTTGATCCGGCGTGAGTCCGCCTCACACGTCGCGTTCTTCGCGACGGGGCGTGCCCGGTGCCGCGTCGAGTTGGAAGGCCTCGCGGGTGGCGGCGACGAGGGCGTCGATCGGGCGGGTGCCATCGAGCACCACGTCGGCGTGGTCTTTCGACGGCTCAACAAACGCGAGGTGCATGGGCCGAACGGTTCGCTCGTATTGGGTGAGCACCTGGTCGACCGTACGGCCGCGCTCGGTGGTGTCTCGACGAATGCGGCGAATGAGACGGACATCCGCGGGGGTGTCGACGAAGACGCGCCCGTCCATTTGCGCGCGCAGGGTCGGCTCGGCGAGGACCAAGATCCCGTCGACCAGGACGATGGGCCGCGCGGGGACCACGGCCCAGTGCGACTCGGGCCAACGGGCGTGGGTGGCGAAGTCGTAGCTGGGCGGAGACACCGACCGTCCGGACCGCAGCTGGTGGAGATCGTCGATGAGGCGATCGGTCTCGAGGGCATCGGGGTGGTCGAAGTTCCAGTCGCTCCCCGACGCCTTCACGTCGGCCGGCAGCGGTCGATAGTAGCTGTCGTGGAGGACCACGGCGCACCGGTCGCCGAGCGATTGCGCCAGCGCCACCGTCAGCGTGCTCTTGCCCGAGGCGGTCCCGCCCGCGATCGCGATGAAGCGCGGCGTCATTGGTCCTCTCGGGTGACGTCGACGCGGGCGTCGAGCTGCGCCCCCACCCGCACGTCGAGCCAGGGGGTGTGGAGGGCGCCCGTGAGCCGGGACCCCTCCAGCAAGGTGACCCGCTCTGTGGCCCGCACGGTCCCGTCGACGCGTCCCGCGATCAGCGCCTGCGCCACCTCGACCTCCCCGCGGATCTGGCCGGTCGGTCCGACCTCGAGCAGGTCCGGGCTCCGAATGGTGCCCTGGAAGTCGCCGTCGATGCGAACGCGTCCGTCGAACGAGAGGTTGCCCTCCCACCGCGCCCCCGCCCCGAGCACGCCGGACAGACCCAGGTTGCTCATGGATCTTGGGGATCGTCAATGACCGGGAGCGGCCGGTCGTCGCCGTCGGTCAGGTGGGCGATCAACGCCTCCAGGTGCTCGGCGTCGGCATAGTCGATCACGATGCGACCGCTCCCATTGCGCTTGGGCTGGATCTGCACGCTCGTGTGCAGCACATCTTGGAGCAGTCGGGTGGCGTAGTCGTACCGCTGGTCGCGGGACCGTTCGGCGGCGGAGGGGGCGGGCTTGTTGCGGGCCCACTCGGCCGCCAACTGCTCGGTGGCGCGGACCGAGAGCTCCTGCGACACGACCTTCGCGAGCGTCCGGCGGAGCGCATCGACGGCGGTGATCGGCAGCAACGCCCGTCCGTGGCCCGCCGAGATCTGCCCCGCCCGGATGGCCTCCAGCACGAAGTCGGGCAGCTTGAGCAAGCGCACCGCGTTGGCGACCGTCGCGCGCTCGCGCCCCACGCGGGCCGCCACCTGCTCCTGGGTCAGCGCGAAGACGTCGATCAACCGTTGGAAGCCGCGCGCAGCCTCGATCGGGTCGAGATCGGCGCGTTGGAGGTTCTCGACCAGCGCGATCTCGAGCTGTTGGTCGGGTGGCGTCGCGTCGCGCACGAGGACCGGCACCTCGGAGAGCCCCGCGAGCGCAGCGGCGCGCAGCCGCCGCTCCCCGGCGATCAGCACATAGCGGCCCTCCTCGCGCCGCACAATCAGCGGGCTGATGACGCCGTGGGCTTGGATGGAGCGGGAGAGCGCCGCCAGCTCATCGGCATCAAATGCCGTTCGGGGCTGGTTCGGATTGGGAACCACCTCGTCGATGGGCACCTGTCGGAGGTCGCGGCTCGCACGCTCGAGGGGCTCGCCGACCAAGGCGTCGTCGGGGATCAGGCTGGCGAGGCCGCGACCGAGGCCACGGGTGGGTCGGGACATCACTGCTCCGGGGAGGGCATTCAGCTACGGGAAGCGGCGCGCCGCGCGCGCAGCTCGGCCGCCAGCGCCAGGTAGGCCTTGGCGCCGGAAGACCGAGGATCGTACTCGACGATGGAGCGGCCGTGCGAGGGCGCTTCGCCCAGTCGCACCGTCCGCGGGATGACCGTGCGAAACACCTCCGACCCGAACAAGGCGCGCGCCTGGGCCTCGACCTCGCGCGCGAGGTTGTTTCGCGCATCGAACATGGTGATCGCGATCCCCGCCCGCTCCAGGTCGGGGTTGAGGCCCTTCTTGACCGCGGCGACGGTCCGCAGCAGCTCTCCGAGCCCTTCCATCGCGTAGTATTCAGCTTGCAGCGGGATGAGCACCGCATCGGCGGCCACGAGCGCGTTCAGCGTGAGGAGGGACAGGCTGGGTGGGCAGTCGATCAGGATCCACTCGAAGCGGTCGCGCACCCCGGCGAAGACCTTCTTCAGGCGCCGCTCGCGATCGTCCGCGTCGACCAGCTCCACATCCGCGCCCACGAGGTCGCGGGTGGTCGGCAAGAGCGACAGGGTCGGCAGCGCCGTCGTCCGGATCGTCTCGTCGATGGTGCGTTGTCCGAGGAGCACATCATAGACGCCCGCGGTCACCGTTCCGCGGTGGTACCCAAGCCCGGAGGTCGCGTTGCCCTGGGGGTCGAGGTCGACCAGGAGGACCCGATCGCCCGCTTTCGCGAGGGCGGCCGCCACATTGACCGCCGTGGTGGTCTTCCCCACGCCGCCCTTCTGGTTGGAGATCGCGAGTACTCGGGCCATGGTGTCGAAGATCTCCGTGCACGCGTCCGGTCTGCCGTGTAGCACGGCAGGGGGTGCGGCGCCCGCGGACCCCTGCCGCCTTTCCCTCCGCGGTGTGTTCCACGTGGAACACGGGGCCGGTCCCGATGGGTTAGAGCGCTCGCGGGGAGCCCGCATGACCCGCCTTGAGGATGCCCACCGCCGGTTGCTGCTCCGCTGGCGGGACGCGATGAACCTGGTCGGTCCCGGGCCCATCGACGTGCACTTTGACGATTGCCGTCGCGGACTCCAGGGCCTCACCTTCGCCGGGCGATGGGTCGACCTCGGATCGGGGGCCGGCTTTCCGGGGCTGGTGCTCGCGGACCACGCGCCGTCGCTCTCGGTGGACCTGGTCGACAGCCGGAGCAAGCGGTGCGTCTTTCTCGAGCGGGTGGTGGCAGAGGCTGAGGCCGGCGACCGAGTCCGGGTCCGCTGTGCACGGGTGGAAGAGCTACCGGACGGGCAATGGGATGGGGTGACCGCCCGCGCGTTCGCGCCGATTGACGAGGTGCTCGCCCACGCCGATCGTCTGGTTCGGCCAGGTGGGGCGGCCTTGGTCTTTCTCCAGCTGGATCAGGAGCCCACACAGACGGGTTGGCAGGCGGTGCAGGAGGTTCGCTACGCGCTGAACGATGGCAGGCCGCGCCGCTCTGTCTTGTTCCGGCGCGCGTGAGTCTGCGTTACAGGTATTCTTTTTCTGGTTTCGTGTCCGCGCCCGCGTCGCGGATGGCGCGTGGTGGGACCCGGGGCGATGCGTTATGGGGCGGGCGCGGGGGATGAATGCGCGCTTTTGTAGGTGCTTTGCTGGTACTGTCGACGGGCTTCGGTTGTGGTGGCGCCTCTGCGCCAGAGCCAGCGCCCGCGCCGGCGGGGACTCCTGAGACCCCCACGGCGGCGGCACCCGCTGGCTTGCCGATCCCTCCTCCGCCGCAAGCACCCGCGGGTGCGACGGTGGGGTTCCTGTCCCCCAAGGACGGCGACACGGTTCGTTCGCCCGTTCGCATTGTGATGGGAGCGACCGGCGTGGAGGTGCGCGCCGCGGGCGAGATGTCCCCAGGTACGGGTCACCACCACGTCATCGTCGATGCGGCGGGCATCCCCAACGGCCAGGCGGTGCCAAAGGACGAGCAGCACATCCACTTCGGCAAGGGACAGACCGAGGCCGAGGTGGCGTTGGCTCCGGGCCCGCACACCTTGACCCTCCAGTTTGCGGACGGGAACCACGTCTCCTACGGAGAGCCGCTGGCGGCCACGATCCGCATCACGGTGGAGTGAGCGGTGGACGCCTTCGACGTGATCGTCGTGGGCGGTGGCCACGCAGGCTGTGAGGCGGCAGCTGCGGCGGCACGCCTGGGACGTCGGACGGCGCTGGTGGTGTTCGCGCGGTCTCAGGTGGGCAGGCTGAGCTGCAATCCGGCGATTGGTGGCTTGGCCAAGGGCCACTTGGTGCGGGAGATCGACGCACTCGGCGGGGTCATGGGCCGCGTCGCCGATGCAGCGCGGATTCAGTTCCGCCGGCTGAACACCCGGAAGGGCCTTGCGGTACAGGCGTCGCGGGCGCAGGTCGACATCGACCGCTACCCGGCCGAGATGCAGGCCGCGCTCGCCGCGCTCCCGAACCTGGTGGAGGTGGTCGGCGAGGTCACGGCGCTGCGGACCCAGGGCGGGCGGATGACGGGGGTGTCGATGGCCGACGGACGCCTGTTGGACGCGCCGTCGGTCGTGCTGACGACGGGCACCTTCCTCGGCGGCGTCTTGCACCGCGGCGAAGACCGGGAAACAGGTGGTCGGGTGGGCGACCCGGCGGCCAGCGCGCTGTCCCGCTCGTTGCGGGAGCATGGGTTGCGCCTCGGCAGGCTCAAGACGGGCACCTGCCCTCGCTTGGACGCGCGGACCATTCGGTGGGATCTGGCGGCGGAGCAGACGGACACCTGGCCGGAGGGGCGCTTCTCGCATGGTGCGCCCGGGCCGCTGCTGCCACAGGTGACCTGCCACCAAGTGTACACCACCCCCGAGAGTCACGCCGTCATTCGCGAGAACCTCCATCGTTCGCCGATGGTCACGGGGTCTATCGTCGGACGCGGTCCGCGGTACTGTCCGTCCATCGAGGACAAAGTGACGCGGTTCGCCGACCGCGATCGACACCTGCTGTACCTCGAACCCGAGGGCCTCGACACGCCGCGGGTCTATGTGAACGGTCTGTCGACCTCGTTGCCGCAGGACGTTCAGGCCGAGGTGTTGGCGGCCATCCCGGCGCTGGCGGGCGCGACGGTGCTTCAGTGGGGCTACGCGGTCGAGTATGACTATGCCGATCCACGAGATCTCGGGCCCGATTTGCAGCACCGCGGGATCCCGGGCCTGTTCCTCGCCGGTCAAGTCAACGGAACGTCGGGCTACGAAGAGGCCGCCGGTCAGGGCCTCGTCGCCGGTCTGTCGGCGGCGTTGGGTGAGGTGTTCCACGTGGAACGTTCGGAGGGCTACCTCGGGGTGCTGATCGACGACTTGGTGCAGCGCGGCGTGGGTGGTGAGCCGTACCGCTTGTTTACCAGCCGGGCCGAGCACCGTTTGGTGCTCCGCGAGGACAACGCGGATCGGCGCCTCATGCCGCGCGGTCGTGCGCTCGGACTGGTCGATGACGAGACCTGGGCCCGCTTCGAGGCGCGACAGGCGCGTGCGGAGGCGGCGATGGACGCGCTGCAGGCCCGCGCGCTCACGCCGGACGCCGAGACGCAGGCCCGGTTGCTGGCTGCCGGTCATGCGCCGCTCCATCGGTCGGTGTCGGCGCTCGAGTGGCTGCGGCGCCCCGAGGTGTCGTACGGCGATGTGGAGCGTTTGGGTTGGGCGCCGACGCTCCCTCCCGATGAGGCCGAGTCGGTGGAGACGGACGTGAAGTATGCGGGCTACATCGCGCTCGCCGAGCGCCGGGTGGCCGAAGCGGCCCGCCTCGAAGGGGCCCCGTTGCCCAGCGGCTTGGACTGGACGGCGGTGGGTGCCCTGAGTTGGGAGGTGCGTGAGCGCTTGCGGGAGGCCCGGCCGCGCACCGTGGGCCAGCTGGCCCGCATCCCTGGGGTGACGCCCGCCGCGGTGCATGCCGTGATCGACCTCCTGGCGCGGCCCGCTCGGCCTGTAGACCGCCACCCGGAATGAGCGACGGGCTGGCACCGGGAGCCGACGCGGCTTCACCGTCGTTGCCGGCCCGCGCGGTGGACATTCCGGAGGGCTGCGATGGGATGCGGCTGGACCGGTTTCTGGCAGCTCGGTTTCCGGATCGCTCGCGGTCGTGGTTTGCCCGGGGGCTTCGTGCGGGGCAGGTGACCGACGGCAGCGGTCGCGTGCTGCGAGCGGCCAGCATGGTTCGTGCGGGGCAAACCCTGCATATCGGCCTTCCGGGGATCGCGGCGAGCACGCCGCCGCCGCCGTTTCCGCCGGTGCTGTACGAAGACGAACGGTTGGCGGTGGTGGACAAACCGGCGGGGCTGCTCACCCATCCCACCGGCACCAACCACGCCTGGGCCCTGGTGTCGCTGGCACGGACCCGGTGGCCTACCCGCGAGGTGCACCTCGCCCACCGCCTGGATCGCGACACCTCCGGTGTGCAGCTGCTCGCCTTTGACGCCGAGGCGAACCGGCACCTCAAGACGGCCATCCAACAAGGGGCCCACAAGGAGTACGAGGCCCTGGCGCGCGGGATCATCTCCTGGGACCACCAGCGGATCGACGCGCCGATCGGTCCGGCGGACGGTCCGATCCGCATCCAAATGGCCTGTCGGCCGGATGGCCTGTCCGCTTGCACCGAGGTCACCGTGCTCGCGCGCGGCGCGTCGTCCACGCACATCCGGTGTGTGCTTCACACGGGTCGCACCCACCAAATTCGGGTGCACCTGGCTTCGGTGGGGCATGCGTTGGTGGGCGACCGGATGTACGGCGTCGCGCCCGAGGTCTTTCTTCGCGCCTGGGAGCAGGGGGTGGACGCCGCGGTGATCGCCGCCGCCGGCGCGCCCCGGCAGGCCCTGCACGCGCGTCGGCTGCGCATCTCCCACCCGGACGGCGGTCGCCTGGAGGTCGAGGCGCCGCTCCCCGACGCGCTGCGCCGGTGGTTCGAGACGCCGGCGGTCCTCCCGTTCGACGACGGGCTCTGGGACGGTGCCGTCGAGACCGAGTGACGTGAGTGTGCGTTACACGATGGTTCTAGTAGGCTACGGGAACGGGGTCGAGGCTGCGCCAGAGGTACCAGGTGGCGACAGACCGCCAGGGGCGCCAGCGCTCCCCGAAGGCCGCCAGTACGCGGCGGGTGGGGCGCTCGCCCGCCAGGTAGTGGGCGGCGACCGCGCGTTGGAGGCCGATGTCGTCCAACGGGAAGACGTCCGGGCGAAGCTCGTGAAAGATGAGGAACATCTCGGCCGACCAGGTCCCGATGCCGCGGACCGCGGTCAGTCGTGCGATCAGGTCCGCGTCGGGCAGGTTGGCCCAGGTGGCGGGCTGGAGTCGCCCATCGGCGAACTGCGTGGCGAGGTCTCGGAGGTAGTCGACCTTGCGTTGTGACAGCCCACAGGCCCGGAGGGCCTCGGGGGGGCGGGCGAGCACATGGGCCGGCGCGGGAAGCCCTACGCAGGCACACAGCCGCGCCCAAACGGTGTCGGCCGCCTGTACTGAGATCTGCTGCCCGACGATCGCCCTGGCCAGGGTGTGAAAGGGGTCGCTGCGGGACTCGAGCCGTGCGTCGGGCCAGCGTTGCGCGAGGTCGGCCAGGACGGGGTCGCATGCGGCCAGCTCCGCGGTGGCTTTGCGCCAAACGGCAGGAACCAAGGGGGTTGAAACGGTGTCCACGGTCGGCCTCAGGCGGGTCGCAGGTCGAGGGCGATTCCCTCCAGGTCCGTGAACTCCATCAGCGGCGCGTCGGAGAAGGCGTTCCAGGGGAGCAGGAGGCACAGGCGGGCGCGTCCGTCGCGGAACGGCACCTGCTGGACGTGGGTGACGACCACCCATCCGGGTCCGCGACGCTCGCGGGGAAGGTCGACCCAAAAGCCCGGGCGGACAAAGCCGCTCTCCAGGTGCCCAGCCAAGGCCACCAGGTCCTGATGGGGCACGTAGAAGACCTTCTCGCAGAAAAATGCCGCCATGGGGCTCCTTCCGGGGCTGGGCCTTACAGAGACGATGCCGGGTGGTAGCATGAGCCCATGGACGGGGCCGCATTCCCAGCGCTGTCGCTCGATACGGTCGGGACCTACCTCGACCGCATGGGCGTCTCATACGATCTGGACCGGGTCGGCGCCACCCCCGTGATCCGGACGGGCTGGCGATTCGGCGCAGGGACGGCTGCGCTCCTGATCTCGGTGAGTGACGCCAGTCAGGCCACGACGCGGCTGGAGATCCTCTGCGCGACCCGTCAGCGCTACCCAGGGCAGCTGGCGTCCGTGCTCGCGCTGCTGAACCATCGCAACCGGGAGCGGGCCTTCGCGCGGAGCGTCGACGACGACGGCACCGTCTATTTGGAGTATGTCGGATTTTATCCTGTAGGTACGCCGTTTCCGCAGGCCACCTTCGAGGTGCTGTTCGGCGGGGTGCTGGTGCAGTTCGAGGAAGACTACGAGCCGCTCGAGGCCGCCCGGCTGGGTGACAATTGAGGTCTCGCACGCCGCACGCAGAATGTTGTGCCGGATGGGGAACCGCGAGCCGCCCGTATTGTCAGCACAGCACATGCAGGCCCACGTGCTGACCTTCACCGCAGTTGGGCGCGTCTCCGAGGAGGCGCTGGTGGCACAGCTCCAGCGCGGCGATCGCGCGGCCTTCGGCGAGCTGGTGCACCGGTACCAGGATCGGGTGTACACCCTGTGCCTGCGCTGGATCGGGTCGCCGACGGTGGCCGAAGAGGTCGCGCAAGACGTCTTCCTGGCGCTGTTTCGCGCGCTTCCGGGCTTTCGCGGTGAGTCCAAGCTCTCGACCTTCGTCTTTCGAATCGCAGTCAACCACTGCAAGAACCGACGGGTGTACGCCCGTCGGCGCCACGAATCGGCCCATGACGCCCTGGAGCCGGATCCCGATCGCGCGCATGGACCGCCTCAGCTCTCGGACGGAGGTCCGGACGCGGAGGCCGGGGTCTTTCGGTCGGAGGCGGGCCGGCTGGTGCAGGAGGCCCTCGGCCTGCTGGACGAGTCGACGCGGCAGATCATCCTGCTGCGCGATGTAGAGGACCTGCCCTATGAAGACATCGCGGAGATCCTCGATCTCCCGAGAGGCACGGTGAAGAGTCGCCTGCACCGTGCGCGCGCCGAGCTCGCACGGACGCTGGCGCAGCGCCTGTCACCTGAGGATGTAATGGGATGAGCGCGGTGCACGGGATTCACGACGACGTCTGGGAGCGACTGTCGGCCTTGCTGGAGGGTGAGCTCTCCGCCGACGACGCGCGCGAGCTGGAGGACCAGATCGCGCGTGATCCGACGTTACAGGCGGCATATCGGGAGGTTCGTCGCGTGTCCGGCCTGTTGCGCGCGCAAGGTCCGGTGGCGGCGCCCGCTGGCTTCGCCGCGCGTGTGCTGTCGGCGGTGGCAGAGGAGCCCTGGGTTGCCCCTCCGACCCGTTGGGCTTGGCCGCGCTTCGAATCGGCGCTGCTGGTGGCTGCGGCGGCCGCGGTGCTGTGGATTGCGGTCCCGCGGATCGGCACCGATCACGCGCTCGCCACCGCGGGCACAGCCGCACCGGACCGCGGGGCGGTCGGCGCCAGCGCAGCAGGGGCGCCCCTCGTGTTGGACGGCAAGATGGGCGCCTCCCCCGATGCGGGTGAGGCCACCGATCCCGTCCGATATGCGGCTTCATTTCGCTATTCGGTTCGGCGCGATACCCCCGACGCGCTCTTGGACCTGGCGCGGCTGGCGTCCCGCTTTGGGGGGGAGTTGCGGATGGCGAATGGGCGTCCGCTGGATCCGGCGGCGCCGGTGACCGGTCGGGCGCTCGTCCTCCGCGTTCCGGCGGAACGGCTCGCCGAGCTGGATGCGGCGATCCGCGGCCTGGCCCCCGGGGTGCATGCGTCGGGACTCGCCACGGCGGAGGGGGACGCGCTCGAGGTCACGGTGTCGGTCCTGCTGCCGTGATCGGCGCCGTCGGGTGGCGCCTTGTGGGAGGCGAACCCGGACGATAGTTGGTGGCATGGGGCTGCGACGCGGACGACGGGTGCTGTTGGTCTCCGCCTTGTTTGGCTCGGGCGCGTGGGCGGCGGACCCGGATCCAGCCGACGGTCTGGCGCCTGCGCGTGCCTCCGTGGTCGAGGCGGCCAGCCTGCCCGTGCTCTTGGCACCTGCCACGGTCCGGTACCCGCCAGAGGCGGTCGACACCCACGGCGATGTGCTGGTGCACGTCGAGGTGGACGCGACGGGGACCGTGGTCGCCGCGGAGGCGGTATCGGGGCACGCGGTCTTCTGGGAGGAGGCCGTCCGGGCTGCGCAGACGCTGCGGTTTTCGCCCGCGATGCGAGCGGGCGCGCCGGTCTCGGCGAGCCTGGATGTGGCCTTTCACTTTGCTCCGCCGGACCCGACCCTGGGGGAGGACATCGCGGAGATTGTGGTCGAGGCCGTGCGCTCGGACGATCTCGACACCCACACCAGCCACACCCTCGACGCCGACGCCCTGCACCGCGCCCTGTCGGATGATCTGGCCGAAACGGTCGCTCGGATCCCGGGTGTTACCCTGCAGCGGGGCACAACAGACGCCGCCAAGCCCATGATTCGCGGTCAGACCGAGCGACGTCTGCTGCTGCTCTACGATGGCGTGCGCCACGAAAGCCAGAAGTGGGGATCCGATCACGCCCCCGAGATCGACCCGTTCGCGGCTGGGGAGATCCGCGTGGTGCAGGGCGCCGCCGGCGTTCGCTACGGTCCGGACGCGATCGGGGGGGTGATCCTGGTGGAGCCGCCCACCCTGCTGACCGAGGCGGGAACGGCCGGCAAGGTGGTGGCGGCGGGTGCGACCAACGGAAGCCGCGGCTATGGCGCGGCGCGTGTCGACGTCGGAACCGACTCGGGTTGGTCAGGCCGGGTCGAGGGCGACGTCTCCCGGAGCGCTGCGCTGTCGACCCCAGACTATGTGCTGGGCAATACGGGGAGTGAAGTCTGGAATGCCGGCGCCGCCCTGGCTTGGCGTCGTCGGGCGGTCGATCTCCGCCTGACGGCCCACCACTACGACTTTCGCGCCGGCGTCTTTTATGGGGTCCAGCTCGCCACGCCCGAGCTGTTCGCGCAGCAGCTCGCCGCCGACCGTCCCGTGTCTGCCGACCTTTGGGAGACAACCGCCGTCATCGACCGACCCTACCAGGCGGTCCAGCACGACATCGTCACCCTGCACGCCGCGACCGCTGGGCCCTGGGGCCGGTGGTCGCTCGTGTATGCCTTTCAACACAACCAGCGCAACGAGTTCGAAGCGGTACGGGGAGACGATCCGGCCCCCCAATACGCCTTTACCCTGCGTACGCATTCGGTCGACCTCGCGCTCACCCAGGACGTCCGGCGCGTCGGTGCCCTCTCCTGGGGCGGGGGTTGGGGAGCGCAAGGGGTGTTTCAGGAGAATGTCTATGGTGGGCTGCCGTTGCTGCCCAACTACCGCAGCCTCGCCGGCGGTGTGTTCGCCCACCAGCGCCTGACGGGCGAGCGAGGTGCCGTCGAGGCGGGGCTGCGGTACGACCACCTCGCCCGAGACGCCTTTCTGAGCCCCTACGACTTCGAGAAACATGTGCGTCGCGGCACGCTCACCGACACCTCCTGTGCGGTGACGCCCGACACCGGCGTCGCGGACTGCGCCCATCGGTACGACACGGGCTCTGCGACCCTCGGCGGGCTCTGGGCGGCC
>Ga0164294_10001310_pt1 | contig 23215 bp, 21 predicted proteins | sample GEODES005metaG_FD_111479 | JGI IMG/M metagenome (GOLD analysis project Ga0164294, IMG submission 111479) | Oligotrophic lake water microbial communities from Sparkling Lake, Wisconsin, USA - GEODES005 metaG | ecosystem: Environmental > Aquatic > Freshwater > Lake | place: USA: Sparkling Lake...
CCCTCGAATGCTGCCACCGTGGGGGGGGGCCCCCGTTCGTCACCGCCTGGCCCGAGCCGGCCAGGAAGATCCTTACCGGCCCCTCCAACCTCGAAACGGGCCGCAACTGGCGCGGCACGGCGTTCGGCGGCGCCAAGGGCCGCACCGACGTTCCGAAGATCGTCGATTGGTACATGAACGGCAAGATCAAGATCGACCCGATGATCACGCACGTGCTCACGCTCGAGGAGATCAATAAGGGCTTCGACCTGATGCATGCGGGCGAGAGCATCCGGTCGGTCGTAATTTTCTAAGTAGCCTCCCTGTAAGAAGGAACATTTTCAAATGGCAGTTATTTCCGGCGACGGCGTATTCTCGCACGTGTTCATTGGTGCCGCGGACGTCGATGCCTCGGCCAAATTTTTCGACGCCGCGCTCGGCGCGCTTGGGATTAAAAACCTCGGCCCCTTCGGTGACAACTGGGTGCTGTACGGCAAGGAGAAGCCCGCGTTCATCATCGCCCGCCCGGGCAATGGCGAGGCACCCTCCAGCAATGGCGCGACGATCGGCTTCGCCGCTGCAACCCCGGCTGAAGTCGACGCCTTCCATGCGGCCGGCCTAGCCAATGGCGGCAGCGACGAAGGTACGCCCGGCCCACGCAGCCACCTGCCGGGAGCCTATGCCGCGTACCTTCGCGATCCTGCCGGCAACAAGGTCTGCTCCTACGCCTTCACCGACGGCAACTGATTGATGAGTTTGGAGCAGCTAAGCGCCAATAAGGCCTTCGGTGGAACCCAGGGCGTGTACAAGCACGCGTCGGCAGCGACCGGGACACACATGACCTTTTCGGTTTATGTCCCGCCGCATGCGGAAGACACGAAGCTACCGGTGGTGTGGTATCTTTCGGGGCTCACCTGCACGCACGCCAATGTCACCGAAAAGGGCGAGTTTCGACGCGCTTGCGCGGAACTCGGCCTGATCTTTGTTGCTCCAGACACCAGTCCGCGCGGGGAAGACGTACCCGACGATGATGAAGCCGCCTACGACTTCGGGCTGGGCGCGGGTTTCTATGTCGATGCGACGAAGGCACCGTTCCACAGCAACTACCGCATGTGGACTTATGTCACCGAGGAACTGCCGGCATTGATCGCCGCAAACTTTCCAGCTGACATGGCTCGGCAATCAATTATGGGACACTCGATGGGCGGCCATGGCGCGCTCACCGTCGCCCTGCGTCACCCCGACCGATTCAAGGCAGTTTCGGCATTCGCCCCGATCGTCGCGCCGGCTCAGGTACCTTGGGGCGAAAAGGCACTGTTGGGCTATCTCGGCGCGGACCGTGCGCTTTGGCGGCAGCATGACGCAGTCGCGTTGATCGAGGATGGGGCGCGGGTTCAGGCTATCCTAGTCGACCAGGGCGACGCGGATGGCTTCCGCGCCGAACAGCTCCGCCCCCAGCTGCTGGCAAATGCCTGTGAAGGCACCGAGATCGACCTCACGCTAAGGTTGCAGCCGGGCTACGATCATTCTTACTTCTTCATTTCCACGTTCATGGATGAACATCTCCGCTGGCATGCGGAGAGGCTTCAAAGCTGATCCTTCTCAAGGGGCGCAAAACTCGGCAGCCTTTCGCTCGAACGGAGCTGTGGAGCAGCTACGCCCACCGCCCTGGCGTCAGGAAGATGTCCGTGCGTGCCATCGGCCGCGCGGGCGTAAACTGCCTTGGGGAGCGGATCAGCTGGAGGCCTGGGATCGGGGTGGATGCGAAGCGTAGCGAGTCGGTGCTCACCTGCTCGCTCGCGCAAATCAGCTTGGCTTTCGCGGGCCGACATCGCGCACAAGGCTGCGCTGTTTAATCCCGCTGCACGGTTCCTCGGTCAACATCAACAGGGATCGCTCAACACGCAGTGCGCCTTGGCGACGAGCAATGCCGCGAGCGCGCGCGATGTGAGACGCGTAGCTGGTGATATCACCTGGAGACTGCTTAAGAAGAAGGGCCGCCTTCATTTCGACGCACCTGGCTTCCCAGACCCGCTCTTCATGCTCCTCTATGAATCGCTCGGCATCTGCCACGAGGTCGAGCCCTTGGCGGACCAGGCCAAGCTGATCACAAATCTCCGCTCCCAAAAGTTGAAGGCACGAGATCAAATAGCGCTCTTGGAAGTCCTCAGTATGGCCCAACAACCGCTGAAGATGGCCTGGCTGGCCGTCCCGCTGAAACTCTGCCCACTCTGCGCAAGCGGCGCCGAAGGGCCGCCAATACCGGCATTCCCTCTCGTCACAGAGTGCTTGGAGTCGGACGTTGTAACTAAAAATCACTTCGAGGTTGCGGTCGCAGACCGCATGAAGAATTAGGTAGGAGAGAACGAGAGCGAGAGTCGGCGGGTGCGCCTTTACTTCGGCGATGGCCAAAGCCCCTCGGGCGAACTCGTAGGAGTCCTCGTCTTCACACAAATGCCAGCTCATCCACGCCAGATAGGCCATCGAAACGGCACCTGGATCGAAGCCGTAGGTCGGCCCATGCCTGTCCACATCGTATAGGCGCACCGCTTGTTCGAAATGATGCCGCGCGAGCGCAAATTGACCCCTTAAGGCGGCGCTAGCACCGAGCAAGCGATTGGCCTCGATCTCGGCGTGTTCATTGTCGTCCGTCGTGCTGCAGTGCTGCTTGAAGGTCTCAGCCAGACGTGCCGCAACAGGCCAGTCTCCGCGCCCGGCCGCGCAAGTCCAGAGACCATATATCGCGCTGGCGAGCGCCGAGGGACGTCGGAGAGTCTCAGCGAGCTCGCGCGCCCTCGTGTAAATGCTCTGTAGCTGGGGATCAAAATAGCCGTAGGCGCTTCGGATGGCGAAACCGAGGCCCAATAGGATTTCGAGCTCTCGCTCGGGCCGTTCGTCGATCTGTCTTCCTTTGGCCAAGTCGGTCAAAGCGCTCCGAAAGTTCGCTATGCCCTCCTGCAGCTCGTATCTCGCAACGGCTTTCCGGCCCGCATCCACCCAAAAGGGCACAGCTTCGTCATAGTGCGCGCTATCCCGCATATGGATCGCAATGATGTTGGGATGGTCGGAAGCGATCTCCGGGAATGACTCGACGAGGACTGTGCCCGTCCGGTGATGAAGCTCCTTCCGGTCGGCTTCCAGTATAGATGAGTAGACGGCGTCCCGCAGCAAAGCATGCCGAAATGAGAAACGTGACCTCTCATCGCCTCGCGATGGAATCAACACCCGTGCCGCGACGAGTTGGTCCAGCGCCTCATTGATCCGATCTTGTCGCTCACCCGTTACGGCGCCCAGCAACTCACTCGAAAAGTCCCGTCCAATCACCGACGCGACCTGCGCCACCGCTCGTGCCTCTCCGAGCCGAGCAAGCTGAGAGGAGAGTAAATCAGTCAAACTCTCTGGCACGATGATCTGATCGCCGACGTCCACATTCGATGCGAGGAAAAGCTTTGTGAGTTCCTCGAGATAGAGCGGTATACCTTCTGCCTTCTTGATAATCGCCGCACATATCGTTGGCGCGAGCGGTGTCATGCTAGAAAGCCTTTCGACCAATAGGCTGCAGTCTGCCTTTGCCAACCGAGACAGCCGCAGAAGCGTCACATTCGTGTACCTCGCTAAGGATGCAGAGGATCCTGGTCTTCCAGTCATGATGAGGAGCAGCTTCTCCTCGCTTATCCCTGCTACTAGCTTTTCAATCACTTCTGTGGTCGTCGGATCGATCCAGTGTATGTCTTCGACCAGCATCACCGTTGGACGCGACAGAACTTTGGCTTCCACCATCCGTATCAAAAGCTGGACCGTCAGCTCCTTTTTCTGACTCGCCGGCAGCGCCTTCATCGTGCCAGATTCGCGCTGAAACAGAAGGTTCTCGAGAAGAGCCTGATTGAGCGGACTGTGAAGGCCCAGTCCATCAAGCAGTTTCGTAACTCGCTGCGGCGCGTTGCTCTCCGTCAGGTCCCGTCCAAGGAGTCTCTTTAACAATTCTGTGCACGGATAAAGGGCGCTGTTCAGGTGATGAGGCGAACATTGAAGGCGAACTCGCGCGCTCTGGGACGCTACCTGCGCCAGCACCGTCTCAGCCAGTTTGGATTTTCCGATGCCGGCCTCGCCCTCAATGATCACTGTCTGCCCTTCTCCGGCCATGGCTAGTCGCCATCGGCTGAGGAGGAGCTCGGTTTCCTCGTGACGACCAATCAAGACGGAGCGCACGGAGGGGCTTCCTTGAAGGTGCCGGCTCCTGGTGACCTTTGGGCGCAAGAGACGCCAAAGCAGGCTATCATCATGTCCCGCGCCTTCGATCCGTCCGGCCGGCACCATTTCGAACGCCGTGCGTGACAGCCGGCGGGTGCTTTCCGACACGAGGATGCTGTCACGTACTGCTTGAGCCAGGGCCTTAGCAGCTACCGCAGGTGCATTGCCGACAATCCACGGTTTTTTCGTTGACGAGCGCGCAACAACGGAGCTGCTCGCGACAGCGATCCGGACGCCGCCATAGTCCCTGCAGCTTTCGCTTAAGATCGCTAGAATCTCCAGGGAAGCGGTCATTGCCCGTCCCGCCGCATCCTCCAGAAGTTCGGGCCAGCCAAAATAGATTATGACCCTGTCCCCAGCGCCGCTGTCGATCGATCCGCCGTGCCGCTTCGCGATCGCCATGCACAACTCGTACGACTGGTCGAATGCGTTCAAATAAGCGTCGTCAGTGGCGACGTTCTGGATCACTGCGTCACCCATGCTGCAAGACACGACAGTGATGAGCCTGCGCTCACCGCCCAGCAGTGTCTCAGACAGACTAGGCTCTTGGCCATTGCCATCCATCTGCTTTTGTTCGAATCCTCGTCCGCCCTCTTCGACGAGACGCCTTTCGAATTTCGGGCTGTAGCTCCCCTTAGGCACCGAGAGAAGGATGCGATCGCGCTGGCCGCTTTCCAGGCTATACTTCTGCAACAGGCGCCGCAGACGTCCTGCTTCCACGCGAACTACTGCACTAGTCCCAGGGTCGAAATCGTCGGGCTTGTCGAAGACGGCAAGCGCAATGGTATATTCCTTAAGCGCCCCGCTACGCCCTTCCATCGACTCTTCACAAAGGAATCGAAGGAACCGCTGCATCCGCGCGCTGCGCGCGAAAGCCTCGCTCAAAAGCACGCGCTCCAGATGTTCGCGCATTTCGCCGAGGCTTACCTCCAAGCCACAAGCTTGCCCATCCTGCTCGCGCACCGCCTTCTTTATCCTCTCGTCATCTCCCAGATGGATCGGTTGGCCCGCTCTCATCGCTCAATCCAGGCTGATCAAAACAGCGCCTGATCAACTGATCTTTCGGAGCGTAACATCGGTCACCTAGGTGATCTATCGTCCGGCCTATACCTTGCTGAAACCCACGACTCCGTTCATCGGAATACTCGGAATGAACCTGTTCGAATCCGCGGCGGATGCCTCCCTGTCGAGCTAGTCAACGCTCCTTTCAGTGGCGACGTCAACCGTGTGCAGCTGACAGCTGGGGACCCCAGACGGCGAAATGCTCCTCCTCGAAGGGAAGATTTGAGGGAACATGGTCATCGTTGATCCTATCGCAGTCCGAGGTGTGCTCCATCTTGTTGCCGAAAGGATCGCGCCAGTAGTCGAACACTTCGCTGCCAAGCTTGTGACGACCCACACCCCAATCGTGTTGATGACCCGCAGCCTTCAAGTGGTGATGTCCCAGCATGAGGTCATCCCAATCCAATACTATGTAGGCGGTATGATCAAACCCCGCCTCGGGTGCTTTTGCTACTGCTACGGAGTGATGATCCGTATACGTCCCGCCCAAGCCAAACCGCATGAAAACTGCAGCGACATTGCTTTCATGTTGATCATACATCCGGTCGGAAATCTTCATTCCTAGGAGGTTCTGGTAGAAGGACAGTGCCTCATCGAAATTCGGCCCGCCCAGGACCGCATGCTCCATCCGGTCTACGTGAGAAGCGCCACGCTGGGGCCTTTGCAGCACACCCTCACGCCGCACCACTCTCGCGTCATTCAGGATCAGCGGCTCGCGGACCGGAAGGGGATCCACCCTTTCCTGACCATAGATCAGATCGACTCGAAAGCCGTTTGGATCCCGAAGCGTGACGACTTGTCCGCCACCTGGCTCCGAGCAGTCCGTGATGGTTCCGCCGCTCGTCTCGGCTAGTTCCCGAAGATCATCGTAGGAGTCCACTCGCAGCCCTATTCCAAGCCCGCAGGCTTTTTCTCCTAGCTCGGTGATATGGATGTGGTGGTGCTCTCCCGTACCGCGCATGTAGAGCGCCGAGGACGTCCGGGCAGCTCGGGTGAGCCCAAAATCGATAAGGAACCTCTCCATGCGGTCCAGATCGGGCGCCTGAAAGCGGGCGTAAATAATACCAGAGACTTGAGCCATTTCCACCTCTCCATCGTCGCCCACGAACCACGAAGACCTTCTTTTGAACTTCGACCGGCCTCGAAAAGAATCTTCAAATCGACGCCGTCTTCCTCTGGGAAAATGCGCTTGCCGCATACGCGGACACCGCACTGCGATCGTTCAATCAGCCACCGCGGCACGCAAATCGCAACCTCTCTCGAACACCGCGCAGCCTAGGCTTGCCATTCGAGGAATGTCAAGAGAGTTGATACATCGCGGCTCGGCGGTATAGAATGGAAGTTGGCCTGCGACAGCTATTCTGCTGCATGAATCTTGTGACAAAGGAGACCCGCGCTGAGGGCGCCGCGTCGTGAATGCTGCACGGCTCGAGCACCTGTCGGCTCCTGGGAGCGGACTTTGGTGGGAGCAAGGAACGACAGCCGGATTGGTGGATAGCCTTTCCCCTTCTTTGATAGCGGAGCGGGATCAGCCCCACGCTGATTAAGTGAACTGGAGTCAAAAATGCTCGAGCGGGATGGTATTCCTGAATGGACCTGCGAAGCACTCAGCCTCATTCTATTCGTCCACCTGGCCGTCATCGATGACGGTAATAAGCAACTTGGCTCGGTCGGACTGAACCGGACTCACCATCGAGTCTTGTTCCTCGTCGGAAAGAAACCGATGGTCACAGTCAGAGAGCTTGTAAGTTTGCTCAGGTTGACTGCTCAGGCTATCCAGCCGCCCCTTCGGACGCTCATCGATAGGTCCCTCATTGAACAGAAATCATCGGACCATGATCGCCGAAAGCGGCATCTTGTCTTGACAGCGCGAGGCAATGAACTCCTAGAGATCCTTACCGCGGGTCAGATGGCTAACCTCGCGGAGGCTCGCCGTCGCGTTGGCGACGACGGGTACGACGGATTTCTGGGATTCATGCGAGCCATGATGACAGCGAGCGACAAGGCGTGGCTCTATCCGGAGTGCGTGTTGGATCCTTCGTCTTCGCAGCAATGAGACCTATGCAAATCAGACAGGTTCGATGCGGAGTATCAGCGTCGCGAGGCCGCGCAAAGTATTGTGTAGCGATCTTTCTTCAGAAATAAGGTGGAACTGTTTCACTCGCGGCAATAGTGCTTCCAGTACCGTTCTAATTTCGAGTTTGGCCAGATGCATTCCGGCGCATAGGTGTGTTCCATATCCGAACGCGACATGATCGCGCGCGTCACGGGCAATGTCGAACTTCTCAGGTTGATCGTAGCGTCGCTCATCTCGATTCGCGCTGGCGTAGACTACGAGAACTCGATCACCCGCCCTAATTTCGGCGTCCCCGATCCTTGTGTCCCGCGTCGCCACACGGCCAAATGCGCGAAGCGGTGACTCAAGCCGCAGCGCCTCCTCGATAGCCTTGTTCAGGAGTTCCGGTTCCGCGCGTAGCCGGGTCCATTGGTCAGGATTCTTTGCAAATAGGAACAGCGCGCCACTCAGTCCGTTGATCGTCGTATCAAGCGCGGGGCCCGTATAATCCATCAGCAGATTACGGGCTTCCGTCGGCGAAATCTCGCCAGCATCGGCTGCGCGAAAAAGGTTCGCAGCCCAACCCTCAGGATCGAGCTCGGAGCGTTCGAGCTCCATAAGGTAGCCGACCGCTTCAATCGCTACCTGCAGGCCCGCTTGCGTACGCGCATTGTCCGGTCCGGCGCTATCAAATAGGGCCGCCGCCCAGCCTAGCATGTTCCCCTTGGCTTCTTCGGTTAATCCGACCAGATCTGTGACCACTGACAGCGGCAAGAGATGAGCAAGCTCCGAAACACCGTCGAACGTGTCCTTGGCGATAAGTTCATCGACACGCGTTTGAGCAAGCCCAGCCAGTCTATCCTTGAGCTTTCCTACCGTTCCGGGAAGCAGTGGGCGCTGGAACACCCGGCGAAGCCTTTTGTGATCCGGATCGCTCGAGGTGATCATCGCCCCATCAACATTCGCGTTGGCGGCGGCGTTCATTGCGAGGCCCTGCGAAGATGTGAATGTTTCTGCATCGAGCAGCACTTCTCGAACTTCCTTATGGCGGACGATCGCCCAGCAGCTGAAGCGCTCCAGCCAGACTGCGGGGCCTTGGTCGCGGAGGCCCCGATAATAGGGAAAAGGATCAGCAAGGACCTCATCCGACCAGAAATCAAGATCGGATGCGGGCGAGCGATCGCCCGCGATCGCGGCTAATTCAGTCATCTCACTCTCCCGTCGGATTTTTCAGGCTCATTGCATCGAACCTGCCATCAGTCCAGATAAATGACAAGTCGCTTGAGCAAACGGGTTGGTATAGCTATAGCACGAACTAACGGTCTCGGCTCTGAGGGAGGTGCAGTTAGGCCAAGCGAGCTACTTTCGTCGGCAGATCCGACTTTCCGCCCGGCCCGACGCCTAAGCCGCTTGAGTGGAAGAATTGGAGCGACGATCCGGCGCGTCGCCGGAGACTGATGCGCACGCCTCAGCGGCCCGGCTGAGTTCGAACGCCAAACAATCGGCAGATACGCCCTTCAGACGAGAACATTCTGCTAATCAAGAAGGAATGCAAATGGGTGAGAAGGTTACCGACGCAGGGCTGAACACGATATTTCGCCATGCAAGATCGTTTAATGGCTACACCGATCAGCCCGTGAGTGAAGCCGACTGCAAAGCAATCTGGGACCTTATGAAATGGGGACCGACATCGGTCAATCAGCTGCCGGCTCGGCTCGTTTGGTGCCGTAGCGACGAAGCAAGGGAGCGGCTGGCGAATTGCGCGTCCGGCAATAACCGTCAGAAGATAAAGACGGCGCCTGTGGCCGTTATAATCGGAATGGACACGCGATTTCACGAGCATCTCCCCGAGCTGTTCCCGCGAATGGATGCACGGTCGATCTTCGAAGGCGACGCGGATCTTCGTGTTTCGAGTGCGTTTCGGAATTCGTCCCTGCAGGGGGCCTACTTCATCATTGCCGCTCGCGCGCTGGGCTTCGATGTCGGACCGATGTCCGGGTTTGACGCGGCAGCTGTTGATGCTTCCTTTTTCGCTGACATGCCAAACGTAAAGAGCAACTTCATTTCTACGCTAGGATATGGCGATCCCGCCACGGTGTTCCCGCGCCTGCCGCGGCCTGAGTTCGAGAGGTTCAATCATTTTTGCTGAGCGACCGCGCGGCCAACCTTCATCACTGTCAGTGCGGAATCGTCGTGTCACGGCGTAACTGGGCAACTGTGAATCGCCGGTCAGCAACCCGCCCGGATTTCAATCAGCTCGAAACCTTCCTCAAGGTTGCCGAAACCCGCAGCTTTGCCGAAGCAGCCCGTCAGCTGGGAGTCACTCAGCCTGCAATCAGTCAAACGATAGCCAAACTAGAAGAGGCCTACGGTGGCGATCTTTTCGAGCGCCGCCGTGGGGCGCCCGTCGCACTGACATTAATGGGAAAGGCGATCCTGCCAAAGGCCAAGCTGCTGCTCTTTATGGTCGATACGCAAATCGAGCGCGCAAGAACTATTGCTCAAAGCATGGCGGGATCGCTGGCAATAGGCTTTTCGTCGGGACTCGCTAATGGACCGCTAAGTGAGGGAGTTGCAGAATTCCGCGAGTCCCGCCCTGACGTCGAGCTGAGGTTCGTCGAAGGGTCTGCCCATGACCTCCACCGGCAGCTCAATGAGCGTAGCATCGATATCATGTTCGCAGCGCATATTCCGGCTCTAGCCGGTGGGCCGAACATCCAAGAGCGGCTTTGGGACGATCGCCTGTGCGTTGTGATGCGCGAAGATCACCCGCTAGTCGCGAACGATAGCCTACGATGGGCCGACATATCGGCTCTGCGGATTGTCCTGCAAGCGCATCAAGGTGATATGTCTGCATATCGCGCGATCGCGGCGCGTATGGGCGATCAGCCCTTCGAGTGTAGCCTCCACGATGTCTCCTCGGGCGCACTCATCGATATGGTCAAGCTTGGCATGGGCGCGACGATTACCTGCACCTCCGGCACAGTGCCACGCAGCGGGATCGCAATGCGCCCCATCGTAGACGAGAACGCCCTTGCTTCGGTAGAAGCGGTTTGGCCGAACGATGACCGCAACCCTCTCCGGCACCGGTTGTTAGTGTGCGTCCGAAAACACAGTGGCATAGCCTCTTCGTAACGCTAGCGCTTCGTCACTTTGATAAGTTCACAGGGGTCTCGGTCCAGGGCGCTCGCGAATCTCCCCAGAAGAGTCACGCTAGGCGAGACCTTCGCACGCTCGATCGAACCGAGATATCGCGAGCTTATCCCCAAAAGATGGGCCATTTCCTCCTGTGTGCAACCCATCTCGTTCCGAACTCGGCGCAGATTTGTGGAGAGAATATCCTTAAGGTCCATCCGACACTAGATCACCGCGCCGGAACGATCGTTCTAGGAATGATCGTTCCTATTCGCTATAAGGCTGTCCGCATTCCCACCCACCCGGTGCGCCTATGATCAAGATGCCACTCTCCGCCGCCGATCGCCGTTGTGAGGTGGAGCGGCTGATCGATCATGCTCGCGCCCTGTTGACGGCGCCGAACGAGGAGATCGTCGTGAACTTTCTCGATCATGCGATCGAGGCGCTCCAAATCGTAATCGAAGGCGAAGAGCCGGCCGCTCACTAATTTACCGGAATCGATCGACTTCCGGTCCACGGCGTCAGCACTAAATCGCGACTCACTAAAACCCGAACCCGCGCGCCCGGCCGCACGGTGATGGTCGGCTGCACGTCGAGTTGCCGGCTGACGATCTTATCGCCCGCGCTTTCAACCGATCTGCCCGCGCTCTCGCGAATGGCGAAGGCGATGTCCGCATTGTCGCCGCCGCCGGCGGTCGCGGCGTTGGCGCCGACACCAAACAAGGTCGATAGCAGCCCGGCCATCAGCAGCTTACCGGTATGACCGTTCACGCGATCCGCGAACCCCGACTGCCCCGCCGCATCCGTCCCGATCATTCGGTCGAGATCGATCGAGCGCCCGTCGGGGAAGATCATCCGCGTCCAGACGACCAGCGCACGCGACTGTCCGTAGCTCACGCGTGCATCATAGGTGCCGATCAGTCTGGTCCCTTGTGGGATGAGCCGCGTTTGGCCGCTCAGGCTGTCGAACACATCTTCCGTCACTTGCGCCACGACCTGGCCCGGAAGATCGGAGGATAATCCGGTAATGAGCGCGGCAGCGATCGTCGAACCCGCCGAAACGACGAAGCGGCCCGATACAGGCTGAAGCCGGCCGCTGTTGACGGTCGAATCCCGCTCGCTGTTTCCAACGAAAGCTGCTTTCCGGTCCTGCGCGTCCCCGCTCGGACCTCCCGTAGGCGACCCGCTGGCGGTCCGGCCGGCAAGAGGCGGTGGGGTCTCCGCTGCGGAAGGGGCCGGCACCTCTCTCACGCCTGCGGCTGTGGAGGCGAACAACTTGCTCCCACGCGCACTTTCCTGGCTCTGCCGCCGCCGTTGCCGTTCGGCGGCAAGGTCATTGTTCGCAACTACCGACGGACCGGTCCGGGGGCCGGTCGGAGGTGTCGTAACGGGTTGTGGCGTGGCTGGCGGGGTGCCGATGCCAGCCGACGCGGCACGCGGAAGATCACCATAATCCTTCGGCGCGTCGACCAGAGCGTCGCTTGCATGGCGCTCGACCGAGACCGTCTGCTGTGATGTATCAGTCCGATGGCTATGGGTCAGGCTGTAGCCGAGCGCCGCAGCCACGCCGAGTGCGCTCACTCCACAAAGCGTCACCAATGCCTTGCGTGACAATCGTCGTGGGGTCGGTGCCGGCGCCCGCGTAGTGATCGGCGTGCGAGCTGCTGCCGGATCGGACGCCATATGATCAGGACTGGTCATGAGCGCGGCTCCCGCCCGCGCGTCCGTTCGATCCGGACGATCTGTTGGCGCTTCGTTCCGAGCCGGAGCTCGGCCACCGAGAAAAGCCGATCGACCACGATATAGCGGCCGGCCACACGGTAATTGACCAGCTCGGCCTTGTTCTTCTCGCCGATCAGGAACAGGGGCGGCAGCTCACTCTGCGCGATTGTCTCGGGAAACAGCAGGTAGGTCTTGGCCCCGTCATCGAACACCTCGACGGGTCGCCACGGCGGGTTCGAGCCGGACAGCCGATAGGCGAAGTCGAGCCTGGCGGGATCGATACCGGCCTGCACCTGCGTATTGGATATAACCGCCGCCGCTTCGATTCTGGCCCGAACCGCCATCAGCTCATCTTGAGGATAGGACCAGCCGATGCTCGCCATGTACGTTGCCGACGTCGAACGCAGCTCGACATGATAGGTCCGCTTGTCGGTATTGATGACGAGGTTGGTCCGGAGCCCGGGATCGGTCGGCTTGACGAGGATGTGCGTGCGGCGGCTCGATCCGCTGCCGCTCGCGGCCTCGCCGATCACCCAGCGCACCGTGTCACCGGCGGCGACCGCGCCGGTGTCGGAAAGGGTTTCGCCTTCCTGCAACACGATGTCGGTGACTTGGCCGACCGCCGCGTAGACCTGATAAAGGCCGCCCGGCGAATAGACGAACAGTTGGGTTGCCCCCTGCCAGCCTGCCTGGCGCGGGCTGATCCGCGCCGCCTCGGTGGCGACCGCGACCGGACGCGCTGCTGCGGGGGCGGACTGCGCGAGCGCCGGCGTTGTGGACAACAGAAAAGGCGTTGCGAGCAGAAGCTTTCGCATGAGCTTATTCTCCAAGATCTTGCGACCAGTTGATCGCGTGGACGTAAAGGCCGAGCGGATTGCGGCTGAGCGTCGCCGCATCGCTCGGGGTGCGGATCACGACGGTCAGGATCGCTGACCAATGCGTGGTGCTGGCAAGCTGACCATGCTCATAGCGACGCTCATCCCAGGCGACGCGGAAGCTGTCGCTCGACGCGCGGACGACATTCTTCACGTCAACTGAAATCTGCTGGTCAGCCAGCCCGGCGAAAGGGTCGTTTGCACGGGCATAATCATTGAGCGCCGCCGCACCCTGCTCAGTCGTGAAGTCATAGGCGGCGGCAAGATTCTGACGCAGGACGATCGGATCGGCGGGCCGCGATCGGACATTCTCGATGAATCGCGCGAGATGCCATGCGATCTGCGGATCGGTCGGGCGATAGTCCGTCGTGGCCGGTGCTACCGAACGCGCCGCGCCCAGGCGATCGACTTCGACCACATACGGCACAATATGCGATCCGAACCTCAGCCGCAGATTGTCCACCACCGACAGCGACAGCAGCGCCGTCACGCCGAAAGCCATCAGCCTCCAGCTATGTGCCTGGACCCGGGCCGAGCCGATGCGATCGTCCCACGCCTGACCGGCGCGCTGATATGGGGTTTCGGGAACGGGCTCGCGCCCGAAGCGCGACGAGGGACGGCGGAACGGGTTCATGAACGATCCTCCAGCGAGATGTGAGCTGATCCGCCATGATGGTCGGCGGATCGCAGAGTATGGGCGGCGAGCGTCGCGCCCTGGACCATCGCCTGTCGGCGGCGCAGTTGCTTGGCCCAGGCGGGGGCGGATGCCTGCGGTCCCGCCGGAGCATCGGTCGCCACGCCAGTCTGCCGTTCAGCCGCCGCTTCGCTCTCGCTACCGCTTGCCGCCGATCCAGCATCCGTTGACGCCGTGTCCGAACCTCCGTCGCTGCCGCTGCCCGCACCGCCGCCGCCTCCCGGCGCTCCGGACGGCGGGGGAACCGTCGGAGCGCCGCCCGTCGGCGCCGGGGGAGCCGGTGGCGACGACGAGGATCCGCCGGCTGGGGGCGAGCCAGCGGACCGGGAGAGAGTTGAGGCAGCCGCGGAGCCCGCCCGGCTGGCGAGGCCAGCGGCGCCTGCGACGCCCATCGTGGCGGCCGCGCCGATCCCGGCGACGGTGGCGCCGGTCGCGACCGCCGCGCCGGCGCCAAGTTGCGGACCGCCCGAGATCAGACCGGACGCGATACCGGGGCCGAAGATTGCGAGGCCGAGAAGGGTGAGCGCGGCGAGCGCGAGCGATGCGACCTGCTCGAGCGTCGGCTGCGCGCCGCCGAAATCGATTACGAAGTCACGGAAGATGGTCGAGCCGATGCCGATGATGACCGCGAGGACCAGCACCTTCACGCCGGTCGCCATCACATTGCCGAGCACCCTCTCCGCGAGGAAGGCGGTACGTCCGAAGAGCCCAAAGGGCACCAGCACGAAGCCGGCCAGCGTCGACAGCTTGAATTCGATCAGCGTGACGAACAGCTGGATCGCGATGATGAAGAAGGCGAGCAGGACGATCGCCCACGCGAGCAGCAGCACCGCGATCTGGACGAAGTTGGTGAAGATGCCGACCGGGCCGACCAGAAGCGATGCCTGGTCTAGCAACGGCTGCCCGGCATCGATGCCGATCTGTGCGATCTTGCCGGGATGGAGCAGATCGTCCGGGTTGCCCGAGCCGGCCGCCTTCAGGCCGATGCCGGAGAAGCTCAGATAGATGATCTTGGCGAGGCCGTTCCAGTTCACGATCAGGAAGGCGAAGAAGCCGACCTGAAGGGTTTTCCGCACCAGCCGCGCGACGATGTCGTCGCCTTCACCCCAGGTCCAGAACAGAAAGGCGAGCGTCACGTCTATGACGATCAGCGAACTCGCGAGGAACCCGACATCGCCATGGATCAGGCCGAAGCCTGAATCGATGTACCGCGCGAACAGGTCGAGAAAGCGATCAATGACGCCTGTGCCTTCGCCCATGTCTCAACGCTCCGTGGTTACTGGCGGCGCTGCGGGGCCGGCCATCGCGGCCCGGGCTTCGGCCAGCGCGGGTTCGATTGGCGCCGGCTCGACCGGCACCACCAGGCTGCGGCTTTCGCCCATGAAGCGGCGGCGGTTCACCTCCCAGGCCGCGCGGCACCGCGCGTCGTCGCTGTTGGCGGGAAGCGTTCGGCAGCGTGCGAGCTCGGCTGCGAGCGGATCGGCGGCAGCCGCCGACGGACCTTCCGCTGTGTCGCCGACCCGGTAATGCGCGGCCGGCGGGGCGACATCGCCAAGGGCGATGAGCGCCGCAATGCCCGTCGCCGCCGCGGCAGTGGCGATCGCCGCTGATCGCCATCCCAGCGCCCGGAACCAGCCGCGCGCCTTCGCTGGCCGTTTCTCAGTCATGGAACAGGCTCACGCTTAGCGCGACGTAGCCCGTGCCCGGCGCGAGGAACCGTTTGGTCTGTTCGCGACCCTGCGCCTCGTCCGCGGCAGCACGAGCGGATTGGATCGCGGTCGCGCGCGCCTGCGCCGCCAGCATCGCGGTGAGATCGGCAAGCTGGCGCGTTTCAAGCGCGATCAGCTGGTTGCCCGCCTGCGCGGCCTGCAGGGCGCCCGTCGCACCTTGGCTCGCCGTCACCAGCGTGCTCGCCTGGTTTCGCGTGCTGTCGAGGTTGCTCGCGACGGTGGCGCCAGTGCGCAGCGAGTCCTGATAGGCTGCCAACGCGTCAGTCCAGCGCGTCTGGGCGTTGGCGACGAGCGTCCCAGACGAGGTGCCCGAGAGCGATCCCGACGGGTAGCGCTGGCTGAACACCTGGTCGATGTCCTGTACGCGGTACGCGATCTGCTGCGCCTGCGTGATCAGTGCGCGCGTACGGTCGATGTCCTGCTGAATGCTGGACAAGACCGAGGTCGGCAGGTTCGTCAGATTGCGCGCCTGATTGATCAGGCTCTGCGCCTGGTTCTGGATCTGCGTGATCTGGTTGTTGATCTGCTGGAGGCTGCGCGCCGCCGTCAGCACATTCTGCGCATAGTTGGTCGGATCGTAGACGATTCCGCCAAACTGCGCGTCTGCGGGGGAGCTCAGCACCAAGGCAAGCGCGGTCGCGCCGACGGTGAGTTTGGTGATGCGAAAACGGCTCATTGGACGATCTCCTGGGGTTCGAGTGCATCAGAGGTGAGAAATTCGGCCGCCCAACCGAGGCCGCGATGGCGCGCCCAGGCGGCGGCGAAACCCGCAGCCCCATCCCGCTCAATCAGCGCGGTGATCGCGTTCAGATCGGTGCGGGATGAGGCAGCGGCGAAGGCGAGCGCGACCGGGCCAAGGCCCAGGTCGAACAGTCGGTTGCCGAGCGCGGACTGACAGTAATAATCGCGCTTGGGCGTCGCCGAGGCGATAATCTCGATCTGTCGGTCATTCAGCCCGAACCGCCGATAGACGCCCATGATCTGCGGCTCGAGCGCGCGCTCATTGGCGAGGAACAGCCGCGTGGGGCAGCTCTCGATGGTTGCCGGCGCTATCGCCGAACCTTCGATATCCGCGAGGCTCTGGGTCGCGAACACCACGCTCGCATTCTTCTTGCGGAGCGTCTTCAGCCATTCCTTGAGTTGGCGTCCAAACAGCGGATCGTCGAGGGCCAGCCAGCCCTCATCGATCATGATCAATGTCGGGCGGCCATCAAGCCGGCGACCGATGCGGTGGAACAGGTAAGCGAGCACGGCGGGCGCCGCCGGCGTGCCGACCAGACCTTCCGTCTCGAACGCCTGCGCGTCGCTTTCCCCGAAATGCTCGACATCGCCATCGAGCAGCCGCCCATACGGTCCGGCCAGCGTATAGGGGGCGAGCGCGCGCTTCAGGCCGGACGCCTGGATCAGCACGGTGAGACCGGTCAGCGTGCGCTGCGCGACGGGTGCATCAGCCAGGCTGCCGAGCGCCGTCCAAAGATGCTCCTTCACCTCTGGCGTGATCGCGAAGCCTTCGCGCGCCAGGATCGCGCCCAGCCAGTCGGACGCCCACGCGCGTTCGTCGGCTTCGTCGATCCGCGCGAGCGGTTGAAGGGAAAGCGGCGCAGCGTCTCCGCCGAGCGCGCCACCGAGGTCGTGCCACTCGCCGCCGACGGCCAACGTCGCCGCCCGGATCGAGCCGCCATGATCGAACGCGAAAACCTGAGCGCCCGCGTACCGGCGGAACTGCAACGCCATGAAGGCGAGCAGCACGCTCTTGCCCGAGCCGGTCGGGCCGACCACGAGGGTGTGGCCGACATCGCCGACGTGCAATGAGAAGCGGAACGGCGTCGACCCTTGCGTCCGCGCATGGAAGAGCGGCGGCGCATTGAAGTGCGCGTCCCGGTCCGGACCTGCCCAGACCGCCGACACCGGCATGATATGCGCCAGGTTGAGTGTCGATATCGGCGGCTGGCGAACATTGGCGTATGGGTTGCCCGGCAGCGAACCGAGCCAGGCCTCGATCGCGTTCAGGCTCTCGGGCAAGCAGGCGAAATCACGCCCGCGCACGATCTTCTCGATCGCCTGAAGCTGAAGATCGGCGTCGCGCGGCGTGTCGCCCAGAACTGTGATCGTCGTGGTGACATAGGCGTAGCCCGCGATGTCGGCGCCGAGATCCTGCAGAGCGGCGTCCGCCTCGGCCGATTTGTTGGCCGCGTCGCTGTCGACCAGCACGCTCGCTTCGTTGGTCAGCACCTCCTTGATGATTGCGGCCAGGCTTTTGCGCTTGGAGAACCACAGCCTGCGGATGCGGTTGAGCATCCGCTGTGCCGACACCTTGTCGAGGCAGATCGCGCGCGTGGTCCAGCGATAGGCGAAGCCGAGCCGGTTGAGCTCATCGAGCATCCCGGGCACGGTCGTTGCGGGAAAGCCAGTGATCGACAGGCAGCGCAGATGCTTGGCGCCGAGCTGGGGTGTGAGGCCACCGACCAGCATTTCGTCGGCCAGCAGCGCATCGAGATGCATCGGCGTCTCGGGCACGCCGATATGCTGATCATGTGTCGAAATCGTCGAATGCAGATACGTGAGCGTGTCGGCTGGCGAGAGCCAGGCCGCCTCGGGCATGACGCCCTCGACCATGTCGAGGAGGCGCGCGGTCTCACGTTCGAAATCGTCAAGATGGTCGGCTGCGGTGGCGACGCCCTCGGCACCGCCCTCATAGAAGAGCGACGACGCCTTCGACGTATCGTCGGCCGGCGGCAGCCATTGCAGCGTCAGATAATAGGCGCTGGTGAAGTTCGGCCGTGTGATGTCGCCGCCTTCGAACAGGTTCCGGCGCTCTTCATCGATCAGCATCGAGACGGGATCGGCGAAGCCGTCCGAAGCGGGATAGCCGGGCGATGTCGTGCGCTGCGCCTCGACATAGATCGCCCAGCCGGTGCCGAGCCGCTTCAGGGCACTGTTCAGCCGCGCCGAGGTCGCGATTAGCTCAGCTTGCGTCGCGCTGTCGAGATCGGGACCGCGAAACCGCGCGATCCGTAGGAAACTGCCATCCTTGTTCAGGATGATGCCGGGCGCGATCATCGCCGCCCAGGGCAGAAAGTCGGAGAGCCGCGAGGCACGGCGGGCATGTTCGCGCAGGAACATCATGGGATCAGCTTTCGAAAAGAGTGGGGAGCGCGATGTGGCGTCGGGCGACGGGGAGGATCTGCGGATCGCGGCGAGCGGCGAACACGGCGAGGCCGTGGCCGACCACCGCCATCACGATGCCGGCGATCCAGAGCCTGAGGCCGATCCCGATCGCGGCCGCGAGCGTCCCGTTGACGATCGCGAGCGCTCGCGGCGCGCCGGCCAGCAGGACCGGTTCGGCGAGCGCGCGGTGCACCGGCGCCGCGAAGCCGGGCAGATCGCCCCCCATCATGGTGTCTTGCATCAGACCAGCGCCCCGCCGCCGAAGCTGAAGAAGCTCAGGAAGAAGGACGAGGCTGCGAACGCGACCGACAGGCCGAACACGATCTGGATCAGCTTGCGGAAACCGCCTGACGTATCGCCGAAGGCGAGCGTCAGCCCCGTGATCACGATGATGATCACGCCGATGACCTTGGCGACTGGCCCTTGGACCGAGTCGACGATCGACTGCAGTGGCGTTTCCCACGGCATGCCCGAGCCGCCGGCCCAGGCGGGCGAGGACGTAAGGATCGCGGCGGCGACCAGGCTGGCGCGCTGAAGTTTCTGCAAACGGGTCATGAAGCTGCTCCTGTGGCGAGGTGGATGGTGAGAAGGCGGTAAGTGCCGTCGGGCTCGAGCCCTTCGACGCGCACGAGTTCGGAAAGGCGGCGCTCGGGCCCGCGGCCGGTCAGCACCGCGATCACGTCGATCGTCTCGGCGATCAGCGCGCGCGGGACATGGGCGATGGCTTCGAGGATCAGCTGCTCGAGCCGGTGCAGTGCGGCCGTCGCGGTGCCAGCGTGGATGGTGCCGATGCCTCCGGGATGGCCGGTGCCCCAGGCCTTCAGAAGATCGAGCGCCTCGGGACCGCGCACCTCGCCGATCGGGATGCGATCGGGACGCAGGCGCAGGCTCGATCGCACGAGATCGGTCATGGTGACGCCGGGCGCGGTACGCAGCGCCACGACATTGGCGGCATCGCACCGCAGCTCACGCGTATCTTCGATCAGGATGATGCGGTCGCTTCCGCCGGACGCCACCGCGAGCAGCGCGTTGGTCAGCGTCGTCTTGCCGGTCGAGGTGCCGCCGGCGACGAGGATGTTGGCGCGTGTCTGAACGGCTTGTGCGAGATAAGTCGCAGCGGTCGCGCTCATCGTTCCTGCCGCCACATAGTCGGCAAGCGCGAGCGGCAGGCTGGCAGGTCGGCGGATCGAGAAGATCGGCTCCATCACCACTGGCGGGAGCAAACCCTCGAAGCGTTCGCCGCCTTCAGGCAGCTCGGCCGAGACGCGCGGGGATCCGCGATGCACCTCGGCCCCGACATGATGCGCGACCAGCCGGATGATGCGCTCGGCCTGCAATGGGCTCAGTTGCTCATCGGTCGCGGCGATGCCGCTATCGAGATGATCGACCCACAGCCGGCCATCGGCATTGAGCATGATCTCCGCGACATTCGCGTCATCGAGCCAGGCAGCGATCGCCGGCCCGAGCGCGCTTCTCAGCATCGCTGTGCCGCGTGCCTGGACGATGGCGGATGGCTGGGTCACTGAAGGCTGTCTCCGGGTTCGAAAAGCCGCGTCAGCGGCCTCGGAGACAGGTAAAGAATGCCAAATTCGGGCGGTTACAACAGTATTCCCCACGCATCGTAGGGCCGGCAACGGCTGGATATATTAGCGTGTGTCGTGGACGCGCCTCGCGTGATGCGAGGGTTGCCCGGACCGCAATCCGGCCTTCGCAAGTCTCCCTCGATTCGCCCTGGTATGCAGCTGATGGGCCTCATAGTGCGCAGGTCCTGCGCACCGCGGACTCTTGAGCCACCCGGGCGCAGCAGGCGCCATGCTGCCGAGAGCGGAATGCTTCCATTGGCCTCCCCTTGGGAACCGGAAGATTCCTCACGGATTCTACGGCGACGAAGGAGAACTGAAATGGCAGACAACAAATCGAAGAGAGGTGCAGCCGACCGGCGTCAGGTCGCAGGTGGCGAAGGCTATGAAGTGAACTATTTCGCGCGAAAGCACGGGATCTCCAAAGATCAGGCTGAAGGGCTCATCAAGCGCATCGGGAACGATCGCGAGAAGCTCAACGCTGCCGCTGCCAAGCTGAAATAGGGCCGACTATCAGGCGACTGCCCGACGCGATCACGTCGATCGGAACGACTCTCCGCCGACGGGAGTCTATGGGGGATGAGACAGGGCGTTTGATCCCATGGCGCGCGCCGCCACCCCGAGAGCCGCAAGCCGCGCTGGAAAGAACCCAGCGCGCCGTAGCGTCGCAGCCGCGATGAAGCCTCCGCCTTTCCGTGCCGTACAGCTAGCCACGCTCGTCGATACCGTGCCGACGGGCGAGCGCTGGCTCCACGAGATGAAATATGACGGCTACCGACTGTTGGTGGCGGTCGGCGGTGGCCAGGCACGGGCCTATACTCGCTCGGGTCTCGACTGGTCCGAGAAGTTCGCGGCGATCGTCGAGGCTGCCGCCAAGCTCGACGTGGGCTCGGCGCTTCTCGATGGCGAAGCGGTCGTGCTCGAAGCCGACGGGCGTTCCAGCTTCCAGGCGTTGCAGGGAGCGCTAAAGGGCGCTCCCGCTACGATCGACTATTACGCCTTCGATTTGCTCGAGCTGGACGGCGAGGATCTGACGGGCCTGCCGTTGTCGGAACGCAAGGCCAAGCTGCGCGAGATACTGCCCGATAACGATCCCCGCATACGCTATTCGGAGCACATCGTCGGCAATGGCGAGAAGCTGCTGCACCAGTTTTGCGACGCTGGCCTCGAAGGCGTTATTTCGAAGCTCGCCGGCGCCAAATATGTCGGATCACGCTCTGGCGGCTGGGTGAAGACCAAGTGCATCAAGCGCCAGGAATTCGTCATCGTCGGCTGGACGCCCTCGGACAAGTCGCGATCGTTTCGCTCTCTGATCCTTGGCGTTCATGACAAGGGCGAGCTCCGCTATGCGGGCAAGGTCGGCACCGGCTTCAACACCGACGAACTCTTCCGCCTGATGGAGATCATGCAGCCTCTCGAACAGGCTGCTCCGACTGTCAAAGCGCCGCGCGCCGAGGTTCGCGGCGCTCATTGGCTGAAACCAAGGCTGGTTGCTGAGATCGCCTATACCGAGATGACCAACGAAGGCACGCTGCGCCATCCGAGCTATCTGGGCCTTCGCGAAGACAAGAAGCCCGAAGCCGTGGTGCTCGAAACCGAAGCACCGGTGGCTGAGATCGCGGCGCCAGCGGTGAGCAAGGTCAAGATCAGCAACCGCGATCGCATCATCGATCCGGATTCGGGGATCACCAAGGGCCAGCTCGCCGACCATTATGCCGCGGTCGCCCCGATCATGCTGCCGTGGATCGGGTCACGGCCGATCAGTCTGGTGCGCTGTCCGCAGGGCCGGGCCAAGAAATGCTTCTTCCAAAAGCACGACGCCGGCAGCTTCGGCGACACAGTCAAGCATGTCGGGATCACGGAGAAGGACGGCCACGAGGAGCCTTATCTCTACATCGATACGGCCGACGGGCTGCTCACATGCGTCCAGATGGGCTCAATCGAGTTTCATGGCTGGGGCGCCCGGATCGAGGACGTTGAGAAAGCGGATCGCCTGGTGTTCGATCTCGACCCGGACGAGGGGCTCGATTTCGAGGCGGTGCGGAAGGCTGCCTTCCACTTCCGAGAGATATTGCAGCAGATGGGCTTGGAGACCTTTCCGATGGTCACCGGCGGCAAGGGCATCCACGTGATCGCGCCGCTCGTGCCGAAGGCCGAATGGCCGGAGGTAAAGGATTTCGCGCACCGTCTGGCGCAAGCAGTGGCGCAAAGCGACCCGGAGAATTTCACGGCCGCGCTGCCCAAGGCGCAACGCAAGGGCCGCATCTTCGTCGACTATCTCCGCAACCAGCGGGGAGCGACTGCGGTGATGCCGTACAGCGCTCGCGCTCGATCCGGCGCACCCGTCGCGGCGCCGATCACCTGGAAAGAGATGGAGACGATCGACACGCCGGCGCACTGGCATGTCGGCGACGCCGCAGAGCTGGTGAAGCGCGCAGCCTCCAAAGCGCTCGCCGGCTGGGGCCGCGCCGATCAGGTCCTCCCCGATTTATGAAGGTCGCCACCTATAATGTGAATGGCGTGAACGGCCGCCTGCCGGTTTTGCTGCGCTGGCTGCAGGAAGACCAGCCGGACATCGTCTGCCTGCAGGAATTGAAAGCCCCGCAGGAGAAATTTCCCGAAAAGGCGATCCGCGACATTGGCTATGATGCGATCTGGCATGGCCAGAAAAGCTGGAACGGCGTCGCCATTCTGAGCCGCGTCGGCGAAATCCACGAGACCCGTCGCGGGCTGCCCGGTGATCCGGACGACAGTCACAGCCGCTACATCGAGGCGGCGGTCAACGGCATCCTGATTGGCGGTCTTTACCTGCCCAACGGCAACCCGCGACCAGGACCAAAATTCGATTACAAATTGAAATGGTTCGATCGCCTGATCGAGCACGCGGCCGGCCTGCTGGAGTCGGGAGCACCGGTGATGCTCGCGGGCGACTTCAACGTCATGCCGACCGATCTCGACGTCTA
>Ga0164294_10001311_pt1 | contig 23200 bp, 18 predicted proteins | sample GEODES005metaG_FD_111479 | JGI IMG/M metagenome (GOLD analysis project Ga0164294, IMG submission 111479) | Oligotrophic lake water microbial communities from Sparkling Lake, Wisconsin, USA - GEODES005 metaG | ecosystem: Environmental > Aquatic > Freshwater > Lake | place: USA: Sparkling Lake...
CGCGGCAACACGCTATCCCGCAGGAAGAAGACATTGACCCCAACCAGACCGGACGTCTGCGCTCGATGGCGCTGCATCTGCCGGGCCAGTTGACCGAAACGCCCCTGAAGGACCCGGAGCGCCCGGCGCTGGCCAAGCTGCTACTCAACCTCGACGGACGCACCGTGGCGGAGTATTCGCTCGTACCTGGTCGCTTGGTGGTTGGTCGCGCCTCGGAAAGCGATATCCCCGTCGACTCGAAGTTCGTCAGCCGCAATCACTGCCAAATCATCACCAGTGCCCATGGCACCATGGTGGAAGACTTGAACAGCACCAACGGCGTCCACATTCAGGGCCTCCGCGTGCGCCGGCACGAACTCAACGATGGCGACACCATCGCGCTCGGTCGACACGACCTCGTTTACATAGACTTGCGCCACGCCACCGAGATTGCCGGACTGGACCCCACTAGCACCGCGGTGTTCGAGGAAGTCGATTTCGAGGACGCAGCGGACAATGCGGCGGTTAAGGCTACTGACAACACCACTAGCAATGCGCCCGACGAATCCGCGGACGAGTCCTCTGACGAGAGCGCCGACAATGCGCCGCGGAGATAGACTGGCGTAGCACCGACGACCGCCGGCTGCTAACCCAAGCCGAGCGCAGGTGCCTCGACAGCACGGCCCGGTAAATCTCCTCTAGCCATCGCTGCCAAGCCATCGGCATAGCCAAGGTCAATCAGTGCGTTCGTAAAGCCGGGCTCGAACAGCAGAAAAGACAGTAACTTCTGCCCCCCTTCGTTGCGGGCGCCGAGCGTGCGCAACAAGATGCGCAGCGGTGCAGGCAGTTCTTGCAGGTGCCCGTCCGTCAGGCTGCTCAAACTCGCCGTAGGCTGCACCACCCGCGCCACCACATGCCGCAACCCAGCGGCAGCAGACCCTTCCGGGTCCCGGTCTACGGCCTCGTTCAAGCGCTCCAATCGTTCCAAGTCCGCTTGGCTACCATCCATGAACAGCGTGTCCAGCATATAGCCCAGTAAGTGCCCGAAACTGGGCGCTGGCGGTAAGCGGCGCGGCGGAGCGACCGCCACACCGGCGGACGAAGACGGATCCCGCAAGCCAATGACCACGATTCGCTCAGCCCCGAGGCGCAAGGCCGGGCTCAGTGGTGCGGTGTGGCGCATGGCGCCATCGCCAAACCACTCGCCTTCGATGTGCACCGGCGGAAACACGAACGGGACGGCAGCGCTGGCCATCAGGTGGTCGAGCCCCAGTTCAGTTTTCACCCCGCGACGCCACGCGCGGGTCCACTCGGGAACCGGCGCCGTGGTGTCGTAGAAAGTAATGGAACGCGCGGAACTGTAACTGGAAGCACTGACGGCAACGGCCTGCAGATGCCCCTTGGCCAGCGAGTGCTGGATACGTGCCAAATTCACATGTCGTTCGAGCGTATGCCGTAGCGGCTTGGTATCCAGCAGCGCGTGTGGAGGCTTCACGAGGAGCCCACCGGTGAGCAGCGTACCCAGCAACTGCGAGCCACTCGTCAACATGGCACGCAGTGAAGAGTCGAACACCAGGTTGACGTGAAAATGGCGCCAGAAACGCTCGATTTGTTCCATTCCCTCGTGGAAATCGCCCGCGTGGGCGGCTAGCAGAGAGGCCAGAATGCCGCCCGCACTGGTTCCGGTGACGATACCGAAGGGCAAAGGGGCGCCGCGGGGCGCCGCGCTGGCGATAGCCTTCAGCACCCCCACCTGATAGGCGGAACGGGCGCCACCACCCGGCAGCACGAGGGCGGTGCGCCGCGCGTCTTGGGGCCACTGAGCTATTGAATTGACCGACATCTACGCTCCGCCGACTGCGAGTACCCACCCATTGGTAGTACCATCGCGTTCTCAAGCCGCTCGAGCGGCACCTCACGACCCTTCAGGAGTCTCCCATGTCTCGCCCTTCCCTCACCCGCCGTGGCCTGTTCGCACGCCTCTCTGGCGGCCTCGCTGCCACTCTCGTGGCCGCTGCCGGCCTGTTCAGCGCCACCGCCTTGGCCGGCCCGCCGCCGACGGTAGGCACGACCGCACCGGCGTTCAAGCTACTGGACCAAGACGGCAAGTCTCACCAGCTGGCCGACTACCGCGGGAAGTGGGTGGTGCTGTACTTCTACCCGAAGGATGGCACACCTGGCTGCACCACACAGGCCTGTACTTTCCGCGACAACATTTTCGCGTTCCGGCGCATGGGTGTCACGGTGTTGGGCGTTAGTGTGGACGACAGCAGCTCGCACGCGGAATTCGCCAAAACCCATCGTTTGCCCTTCACGCTGCTGGCGGACTCGAAGAAAACAGCTGCCAAGGGCTACGGCGTACTGCGCAACTACTTGGTAACGGAAATCGCCAGCCGCCAGACGTTCGTCATCGACCCGCAGGGCCGCATCGCCAAGCACTACCCGGAAGCCGACCCGAATGATGGCCAGAAAGTGCTGCTGGACGATATCGCTCGCCTCCAAGCCGCCACCGCGCCGGCCAAGACCTGAAGACGTTGCGGGCGGAGACGATCGTCTCGCTTCCGCCCGTGGTCAACTTCTGGCCCGCCTTGCAGCCCTACTTGCGCTGCAAGGTGCGGATGGCGTCATCCAGCCCGCGTAGCGTCAGCGGATACATTCGGTCTTCGGCCAGTTCCCGCACCATCTTTACCGAGGGCGTGTAGCCCCAGCGGTCTTGCGGCTCCGGGTTCAACCAAACGAAGTGCGGGAACGCTGTGGCAATACGCCGGAACCAGGTCGCGCCCGGTTCGTCGTTCCAGTGCTCTACGCTGCCGCCAGCGTGAGCAATTTCGTACGGTCCCATTGTGGCGTCGCCCACAAACACTGCGCGGTAATCGCGGCCGTAGGTGCGCAGAATTTCATCGGTGGGCATGCGCTGAGCATGCCGGCGGCCGTTGTCCTTCCACATGGCCTCATAAGTGAAGTTGTGGAAGTAGAAGTGCTCCAAGTGTTTGAACTCAGCGCGGGCCGCGCTGAACAGCTCCTCGCAGCGCTTGCTGTGGTCATCCATGGACCCGCCCACGTCTAAAAACAGCAGCACTTTCACGGCATTGTGGCGTTCGGCCTGCATACGAATGTCGAGCAAGCCCGCGTTGCGTGCCGTGGAAGAAATAGTGCCGTCGAGGTCGAGCAGGTCCTGCGCGCCGGTGCGCGCGAACCGGCGCAGTTTGCGTAGTGCCACCTTCAGGTTGCGCGTACCCAGCTGCACCTGGTCGTCAAAGTTGCGGAACTCGCGCTTGTCCCACACCTTCACGGCGCTGCGCCGCCGGCTGCCGTCCTGCCCGATGCGTACGCCCTCGGGATTATCGCCGTAGGCACCGAAAGGCGAACGACCACCCGTACCCACCCATTTGTTGCCGCCTTCGTGCCGGCCTTTCTGCTCGCTCAGGCGCTCGCGCAGGGTCTCCATCAGCTTTTCGAAACCGCCGAGTTTTTCGATAGCCGCACGCTCTTCCGGCGACAACGTCAACTCCGCGCGGCGGGTGAGCCAGTCCGCCGGCAGTCGGGTGGGGTCAATCTGGGCAAACAGGTTTTCCACGCCTTGGAAATACTTGCCGAAAGCGAGGTCGTAGCGGTCGTAGTAGCGCTCGTCTTTCACGAGCACGGTGCGCGCCAAACTATGGAAGGCGTCCACGGACGTTTCCGCTACGCCGGCCTGCAGGGCCGCCATGAGCTGCAGCCACTCGTTGAGCGCCACCGGGACCCCAGCTTGGCGCAACGTAAAGAAAAACCCAGTAAGCACGGGGAGTGTGACTCAGCGCCGGGCGCTGCGGTCCAGGAACACCAGCCGCTCGAACAGATGCACGTCTTGCTCGCTCTTGAGCAGTGCACCGTACAGCGGCGGCAACGCCGTCTTGCCGTCACCGGCACGCAGCACTTCCGGGGGAATGTCCTCGGCCAGCAGCAGCTTGAGCCAGTCCAGCAGTTCGGAAGTCGACGGCTTTTTCTTCAGGCCCGGCGTTTCACGCACGCGGAAGAAGCCCTCCAAAGCATCGCGCAGGAGTTCTTGCTTGATACCCGGGTAGTGCACCGCCACGATGCGCTCCATGGTGGCTGCATCAGGGAAACGAATGTAGTGAAAGAAACAGCGGCGCAGGAAGGCGTCCGGCAGTTCTTTTTCGTTGTTGCTGGTGATGATGATGAGCGGCCGATGCCGCGCCTTCACCAACTGGCGGGTTTCGTAAACGTGAAACTCCATGCGGTCCAGTTCCCGCAGCAAGTCATTCGGGAATTCGATGTCTGCCTTGTCGATTTCATCGATGAGCAGCACGGGGGATTGGGCACAGTCGAAGGCTTCCCACACGGCGCCACGCACGATGTAGTTACCGACCTCTTTCACTCGCTCGTCGCCGAGCTGGGAATCGCGGAGGCGCGATACCGCGTCGTATTCGTAGAGGCCTTGCTGCGCTTTGGTGGTGCTCTTTACATGCCACTCGAACAAGGGGCGCCCCAGACCGCGTGCTACTTCCAGCGCCAGCTGCGTCTTGCCGGTGCCCGGCTCACCCTTGATGAGCAGCGGCCGCTGCAACTGCACCGCCGCGTTCACCGCGAGGCGCAGTTCATCGGTGGCGATGTAGGAGTCTGTTCCAGCAAATTTCTGTGCGGTCATCGGGCGCTCGGCTTGAGTTGCAAGGTCCAGCGCGTGGCGCCGGGCAGGAAGGGAGTGGGCACGCCCTGTTCCCAGTCAGCGTGACCGGCGCCATAGTAAGGCGAAAGCGGGTTGCCGGCATTGCCACCGGGCATCTCTAGGTAGCCCTCGGCCTCACGGCCCGGCGTCACGGCGAAGCGTTGGCTCGCGCCATGCTCTGTGCGCTGCACTCGCGGCATATCACCATCGCCAGGCAGCGGGTTCGCGGGCATGTCCACCAATCGACCGAGCCCCGGCACACCGGCCGACAACGGGTGACGAATCTTCGCGGTATTGGCTCGCCCCCAAGTGCAGCCCGCCAGTTGCCCCCCGCAGTCGTGCGCCGCTTCTTTCAATGCCTCCTTGAGCACCGCACCCAAGAACGCATCCCAGCCCTTACCGCCGGGGGCGGGCAAACTGCCAGCAGGCGCGCTCACCAGTTGCCACAAGGCGCCTTCGAATTCGGGGGGCACCTTGAATTCCAAACCAGGCAACGTCGCTTGTGCTGCCGCGGTGAGCGCCGCGTAAGTCTGCTTGGTCAATTCGCGGTGGAAGGCACGCACCAAGCGATAGCTGACGCTGTCGACGGACGCTGCAGTGAAGGGCGCTGCGAGCAAGGCCCGCGTGGCCGCCGGCACTTGGGCAGCCTCCGCCGCGCGCAAAGCCAACGGCTGCCAGTGCTGCACAAAGACCGCACGGTCGTCGAGATGAATTTTCAGGAAATCTGCTGGCGTCGCTTGTTCCAAGGCCACGAGACCATCGCGAATTTGCTTGGTGCGCGCGCCACGATCGAACGTGGAACTGCCGAGCCCCGCATACAGCGCCGCAGCCGCAGCATCGTCGGCACTGACGCCCTCACCCGCCATGCCACCAATACGCGCGTTCGCGGTCCAGATTCGTCCGTCTGCCGGGTCCAAGCGTGCCAAAGCGGCAGGCACCGGGCCCACGCCTGCCCACAGTGCCGCCGGGTCTGTGGACAGTCGCGGCAAAGCAATGGGCGGCGCCAAGCGCTGCGGCACCTGTCCCATCAACGTCCATGCAATGCGCCCACTGCTGTCGCCTACGGTCAGGTTCTGCGTGGGCATGCCGGCCCCGCTTGCCACCGCCAGCGCACCGGCCACGTCCTGTGCCTCCATCATCTGAATGGCCTTGAGGTTGGTGCCGCCAACGAAATGCGGCACCCACTGCACTGCCACCGCGCGGCCGTCCGCGTCATGGCCCAACACCGGGCCGAATTCACTCGTGACCACTTCGAGTTTCACGGGCTTACCGCCGCGCACCTCGAGCACTTCCGTGCGCTTCTGCAAGGCTTTAGTACCGGTAGCCGTCAGATAATGGTCGGTCTGGGCCGGGTCCGGCACGAGCACCACCGAATCAGTGCTGTCGATGTTGCTATTGGTGAAACCCCAGGCGATACGGCCGTTACTGCCGGCAACCACTAGCGGTGAACCGGGCAAGGACACGCCCGTGACTGCGGACTGCAAGACTCCGGCGGCATCGCGTGTTTCGAGGCGCACGCGATACCAGATATTCGGTACGCGAATGGCCAAGTGCATATCGTCCGCCACGAGTGCGCCGCCACTAGCGGTGTGCTTGCCGGCCAGCGCCCAGTTGTTGCTGCCCACTAACGCTACACACTCGCCGGATAGCGCGGCCAGCAAGCCACTGGGGTCTACTGCCAAGCTCGCCCGCTGCGCGGCCGGCGGCGGTGCAACAAGAGCGGCTTGCAGCGCCTCGACGGGCACCGGCACGGACGGTAACGGCAAGCCGAACAAAGGCGCCTGCCATTCGCCTGGCGGGGAGTAGAGGAACTCTTCGAGCCCCGGCGTAGTGGCGTGGATGGCTGCGCGCTGGCGTTCAAAGCTGCCATCACTGTCCTGCAGCGTGAGAAACATGGCATGCGCCGTCAGGACCGTGTCTTCCGCCAACCATGGCCGCGGCGGCTGCTGGAGCAGCAGATATTCCCAAGGCCTGACGCGCAGCGCACGGAGGCCGACATTCACACCCACGGTGTACGCTTCGAGCAAGCGCTGCTCGGCGGGCGTTGCCGCCGCCACCACTTGGCGCGCCACAGCACGCAGGCCATGAGGACGGAACTTGCGGTCAGTATCGAGCATCTTGGGGCCTAGCAGCGCCGCCAATTCACCGGCAGGCGCGCGGCGCTGCAGGTCCATCTGGAAGAAGCGTTCTTGCCCGTGCAAGTAGCCCAGTGCGTAAGCAATATCTTCGCGGGAGCTAGCGACAACCGTGGGCGTTCCGGCAGCGTCGCGCTGCACCGTCACGGCAGCGTCAAGACCAGGCAGCGTCGCTTCGCCTTCGAGCTGCGGCAGGCTGCCCCGCAGGGCCAGCCAACCCGCCAACGCGGCAGCCACCACGAGGGCTAACAACCCGCCTGCTGACCAACCAAGCACCCTGCGCCATGAAAAGGACTGGGAAAGCTGGACAGTGGCAGGTGCGTTCATCTGCGGACCTCAAGAATCTTCATAGAATTGGTGCCGCCCGCAACCCCGGATAGCTCACCCTTGGTGACAATAATGCGGTCACCTTCGTCGGCCAGCCCGAGTTCGATCAGCATGTGAAAGATGCTGGTGTACAACTTCTCCGGGTCCGTATGGACCACATCGAATGCCACCGGCTGCACCCCACGATACAACGTGACGCGGCGCTGCGTCACCTCCTGACCGGTGAAGGCGTAGATGGGAATGTCCGACCGTATGCGGGACATCCAGAGCGTGGTGCTACCCGACTCAGTAAGCGCCACGATGCAACGTATCGGCATGTGGTTGGCGGCGTACATGACGGAGCGGGCGATGGCCTCATCGGTGCGCTCGAACTTGTCATGCTCGTGGCTGGGCTGGCGGAAATTGGCCACCTGCCACTTCTCGGCGCCGACGATGATGTTCACCATCTCCTGTACCGTCTTGACTGGGTACTTACCCACGGCAGTTTCCGCGGAAAGCATGACCGCGTCGGTGCCGTCCATCACGGCGTTGGCCACATCCGACACCTCGGCGCGCGTGGGCACCGGGTTGTGAATCATGCTTTCCATCATCTGCGTAGCGGTAATGACCGCGCGGAACTGGTTGAGCGTCGCGGAGATGATGTGCTTCTGCAGGCCCGTAAGCTCGGCGTAACCGACCTCCACACCGAGATCGCCGCGAGCCACCATGACCGCGTCGCTGGCCGTGATGATTTCCTTCAAGTTGACCAGCGCCTCGGCGCGTTCAATCTTCGCCAACAGCTTGCCCGTGCCACCCGCGGCCTTCAGCAGCGTGCGTGCCTCATGCATATCCAGCGCGTTCTTCGGGAAAGATACGGCCAGGTAGTCGACGCCAAGTTGCGCCGCCACGCGAATGTCTTCGCGGTCCTTATCGGTCAAGGCTCCGGCGGAGAGGCCACCACCGCGACGGTTAACGCCCTTGCGGTCGGAGAGTTCGCCGCCTACCACCACCTTGGTATCAATGCGCGTGCCACGCACTGCTTTCACCTCAAGAACAATGAGGCCATCGTTCAGGAGCAGCACGTCCCCGGCGCGCACGTCGCGCGGGAGGTCGCGGTAGGCCACGCCGACCATTTGCAAGGTGCCGGCGTTCGCATCAAAGGCAGGGTCGAGGGCGAAGTCCTGCCCTTCTTCGAGGAACACTTTGCCGGCAAGGAAGCGTTCGATACGAATCTTCGGGCCGCCAAGGTCGCCGAGGATGGCAACCGTGCGCCCGACCTCGGCTGCCGCCTGACGCACCCGGCCCACGCGGGCGGCATGCTCTTCCGGGGTACCGTGCGAGAAATTGACGCGGACCACGTCCACACCGGCACCGATCATGGCAGTCAGGGTGGCCAAATCGTCCGTGGCCGGCCCAAGGGTGGCGACGATCTTGGTCCGTCTCTGTTGCGGTCCGGCCATGGCAGTTTCCCCAAGCAATGTCCAACGTTGTCAGGGAAGTAATTTACCCGTCGCAAGGGACTTTAGGCAAACGTTTCCCCAGCGGCGCGACGCTGCAGGAGGTCCACCGCAGGCAGGACCTTGCCCTCGACGAACTCCAGGAACGCACCGCCGCCCGTGGAGATATAGGAGATGCCCTCCTCCACGCCGTATTTCTCGATAGCGGCCAGGGTATCGCCGCCGCCCGCCAGCGAAAAAGCCTTGGACCGGGCAATGGCCTGCGCCAGCGCTTTCGTGCCTTCGCCGAACTGGTCGAACTCGAACACGCCCAACGGCCCGTTCCAGACGATGGTGCCGGCCGTCTCCAGAATCTTCGCAAGACGTTCGGCCGTATCCGGGCCGATGTCGAGGATGAGGTCATCGGCAGCGACCTCCGTCACTGTCTTCACGTCCGCCTCGGCCTGCGCGGAGAAGGCCTTCGCCACCACCACGTCCGTCGGCAAGGGAATCTCTGCGCCGCGAGCGCTGGCTTCCGCCGCCAGCTTGCGGGCCATGTCCAGCATCTCCGCTTCGTGCAGGCTCTTGCCCACCGGCAGCCCGGCAGCGGCGAGGAAGGTATTGGCAATGCCACCACCCACAATGAGCTTGTCCACCTTCGACAGCAGCGACTCGAGCACCGTGAGCTTGGTGGAGACCTTGGAGCCCGCCACGATGGCCACCAACGGCCGCGCGGGCTTCTCCAGCGCCGTCTCCAGCGCCACCAGTTCATTCACCAGCAAGGGGCCTGCGCAAGCCACAGGCGCAAAGCGCGCCACGCCATGGGTGCTCGCCTCGGCGCGGTGCGCCGTACCGAAAGCATCCATGACGTACACATCACACAGCGCTGCCATGCGCCGCGACAGCGCCTCGTTGTCTTTCTTCTCGCCCTGGTTGAAGCGGACGTTCTCGCAGAGCACAGCCTCGCCGGGAGCCACTTCGACGCCATCGAGCCAGTTCGTTACCAGCGGCACCTTGCGGCCCAGCAGTTCCGAAAGCCGTGCCGCTACCGGTGCCAGTGAGAACTCCGCGGCCGGCACGCCCTCTTCAGGACGGCCGAGGTGGGAAAGGATCATGAGGCGCGCGCCACCTGCCAACGCCGCGCGCAGCGTTGGCAGGGCGGCGCGAATACGGGCGTCGCTCGTCACCACACCGTCGTGTACCGGGACGTTGAGGTCCTCGCGGACCAGCACGCGCTTGCCGCGCAGGTCCAAGTCCGTCATGCGGATGACTTGCTGCATGGCTATGCCCTTACTTCGCGCGTGACCAGGCCAGCGTGGTGTCGAGCATGCGGTTGGAGAAGCCCCACTCGTTGTCGTACCAGGAGCAGACCTTTACCAACGTGCCGTCGATGACCTTAGTGAGGGTCGAGTCGTAGGTGGAGGACGCCGGGTTGTGATTGAAGTCCACCGACACCAGTGGGCCATCGTTGTAGGCGAGCACGCCCTTCAGCGAGCCATTGGCGGCCGCTTGAACGAGAGCATTGATTTCTTCGACCGAGGTGGCGCGGGCCGCCACGAACGAAAGGTCCACGAGCGACACATTGATGGTAGGCACGCGGATGGCAAAGCCGTCCAGCTTGCCATTCAGTTCGGGAAGCACGAGACCCACAGCCGCTGCCGCGCCCGTCTTGGTGGGGATCATGGACATGGTGGCCGAACGGGCGCGACGCAGGTCCTCGTGGTACACGTCCGTCAGCACTTGGTCGTTGGTGTAGGCATGCACCGTGGTCATGATGCCGTGCACCAGACCGATGTTGTCGTGCAGCACCTTGGCGAGCGGCGCCAAGCAGTTAGTGGTGCAGGAGGCATTCGAGATGACGGTCATGTCACTGCGGAGCACATCGTGGTTCACGCCGTAGACCACCGTGGCATCCACGTCCTTGCCACCGGGCGCCGAGATGACCACTTTCTTGGCGCCACCCTTTAGGTGCGCCGAGGCCTTTTCCTTGGTGGTGAACAAGCCGGTGCACTCGAGCACCACGTCCACGCCGAGCTCGCCCCAGGGCAGCGCCGCCGGGTCGCGGCTCTTCAGCACGCGAATGCGGTCACCGTTGACCACCATGCTGTCGCCATCCACAGCAACTTCACCGGGGAAGCGGCCATGCGCGGTGTCGAAACGCGTCAGGTGGGCGTTGGTATTGGCGTCGCCCAAGTCGTTGATGCCAACAATCTGGATTTCGTGCGTGCGGCCTGCTTCGTACAGTGCGCGCAGGATATTGCGGCCAATGCGGCCGTAGCCATTGATACCAACCTTCACAGCCATGGTCTTGTCTCCAGTAAAAAACCTGAAACGAAAAAATGAAGTTGCCTGAAACGCCCGCGCCTAGCGGTGCGCCAGCACCCCTTCCACTGTCGCCGCCACGTGGGCAGGCGTGAAACCAAACTGCTCAAACAGCACCTTCGCAGGAGCCGAAGCGCCAAAGCGATTGAGGCCAATCACCGCACCATCGTGACCCACATAGCGATACCAGCCATCCGTGACACCCGCCTCAACAGCCACTCGCGGCAAGCCCTTGGGCAGCACTGCTTCGCGCCAAGCGGCAGGCTGCGCCTCGAACACTTGCGTACAGGGCATGGACACCACGCGCACCGCGATGCCACGGGCCGCCAACTGCGTCTGTGCCTCTATGGCCAGCGCCACTTCGGAGCCGGTGGCGATGAGCACGGCCCGCGCATCCGCAGCGTCCTTCAGCACATAGCCGCCGCGCGCCATCGCCGCCACCTGCTCAGCATCGCGCGCTTGCGCGGGCAAAGCCTGCCGCGTGAGGATGAGCGAGGTGGGACGGTCACGGCGGGTGGCTGCCGAAAGCCAGGCAACATGCGTTTCTGCGGCATCGCAAGGGCGCCACACATCGTGGTTGGGGATGAGTCGCAGCGAGGCCGTGTGCTCGACCGGCTGGTGCGTCGGGCCGTCTTCACCCAAGCCGATGCTGTCGTGCGTGTAGACATTGATGACCGGCAGACCCATGAGCGCACTCATGCGCACCGCGTTCCGGGCGTAGTCCGAGAACACCAGGAACGTGCCCCCGAACGGCACGAAACCCCCGTGCAGCGCCATGCCGTTCATGATGCCGGTCATACCGAATTCACGCACGCCGTAGTGCAGATAGTCACCGGCGAAATCGTGCGCCGTGATGGACTTGTAGCCCTTGCGGTTGGTGTTGTTGCTGCCGGTTAGGTCCGCTGAACCGCCGAGCAGTTCCGGCATCAGGCCGGTGAAGAAAGTGAGCGCGGCCTGCGAAGACTGGCGCGTGGCCTGCGAACCACCAGCAGTCTGTACTGCGGCGATGGCCGCGGCGGCCTTTTCCGCCAAGCCAGCCGGCAGATCGCCCGCCATACGGCGATTGTATTCAGCGGCCAACTCAGGGTAGTTGCCGGCATAAGCGGCAAAGCTTTCCTGCCATGCGGCCTCTGCCGCTGAACCACGCGTGCGCGCGTCCCAAGCGCCGCGCACATCGGCGGGAATCTCGAACGGCGCTGCTTGCCAGCCCAGTTGCTCGCGCGTAGCGGCCACTTCGGCAGCACCCAGCGCGGCCCCGTGCACGGCTTCGGTGCCCTGCTTATTGGGCGAGCCCCAGCCGATGATGGTCTTGCAGCAGATAAGTGTGGGCTTGCCGCCCGGTGCGTTGCCTTGTTCGATGGCTGCGGCAATGGCGCGGTCCACCGCGGCCACGTCGTGGCCGTCGACACTGCGGATGACGTTCCAGCCATAGGCCTCGAAACGGGCCGGCGTGTCGTCCGTGAACCAGCCGTGCACTTCACCATCGATCGAAATGCCGTTGTCGTCGTAGAACATCACCAGCTTCGACAGTTGCCAAGTCCCCGCGAGTGCACAGACTTCATGCGAGATGCCTTCCATGAGGCAACCATCGCCAAGGAACACCCAAGTGCGGTGGTCAACAATCGCATGGCCGGGGCGGTTGAAATGGGCAGCGAGCACTTTCTCCGCCAGCGCCATACCGACGGCATTCGCTATGCCTTGGCCCAGCGGACCGGTGGTGGTCTCGATGCCGAGGTGCAGTTCGCGCTCCGGGTGTCCGGCGCAGTGCGAGCCCCATTGGCGGAAGGTGCGCAGCTGTTCCAATTCGAGCGGATACCCAGTGAGGTGCAGTAAACCGTACAGCAGCATGGAACCATGGCCGTTGGAGAGCACAAAGCGGTCGCGATCCGCCCACGAAGGATTGCCCGGGTTGTGCTTCAGCGGGCCGCGCCACAGGGCCTCGGCCAGGTCCGCCATGCCCATGGGCGCGCCCGGGTGCCCGGAGTTGGCAGCTTGGACCGCATCCATGGCGAGGGCACGAAGGGCATTGGCAAGACGGCGGCGGTCGGTCATGAGGGGCTCTGCTGAAGATGGCGCAAGGCAGCCGCTAAGCCGCCCGGAGAACGCCTATTGTCGCCGATACGGGCCACGCACGGCAAACCGCCGCCAACGACACCCGGCGAACGCTCAGGTTGGAAACTCCACCCGCACGCCTTCCGCTATACTGCTGCCCCGGTACGGACAGTGCGCCTCCGCACGAATGCCAGGAATTTTCGTTTCACCTCCCCTTGCACAGGACCCCCGCCCCATGAGCGCAGGCAGCTATCTGTTCACTTCGGAATCGGTCTCAGAAGGCCACCCGGACAAAGTCGCCGACCAGATCTCGGATGCCGTCCTCGACGCTATCCTCAAGGATGACAAGACCGCGCGCGTGGCCGTGGAAACGCTGGTAAAAACTGGCTGCGCCATCGTCGCTGGCGAAGTGACCACCACCGCTTGGGTAGACCTCGAAGCCTTGGTGCGCGACACCATTCTCGAGATTGGCTACGACAGCTCCGAGATGGGCTTCGACGGCGCCTCCTGCGCAGTCATCAATATCATCGGCAAGCAGTCGCCGGACATCGCCCAAGGCGTGGATCGCAAGGACCCGCGCAAGCAGGGCGCTGGCGACCAAGGCCTCATGTTCGGCTATGCCTCGGATGAAACCGACGTGCTGATGCCCGCCCCCATCACCTACGCGCACCGTTTGGTACGGCGCCAAGCCGAAGTGCGCAAGGCCGGCAAACTGAAGTGGCTACGCCCGGATGCCAAGAGCCAAGTGACCATGCGCTACGAAAACGACGTGCCAGTGGCCGTCGATGCCGTCGTGCTGTCCACCCAGCATTCGCCGGGCGTCTCCACCAAGGCGCTGCGCGAAGCCGTCATGGAAGAGATCATCCTGCCAGTGCTGCCGAAGCATTTGCTCTCGCCGAAGACCAAATTTCACATCAATCCAACCGGCAAATTCGTCGTCGGTGGTCCCGTTGGCGACTGCGGCCTCACGGGCCGCAAGATTATTGTCGACACCTACGGCGGCTTTGCGCGCCATGGTGGCGGCGCGTTCTCCGGCAAGGACCCCTCCAAGGTGGACCGCAGCGCTGCTTACGCCGCGCGCTACGTGGCCAAGAACATCGTGGCCGCTGGTTTGGCCAAGCGTTGCGAAGTGCAGGTCTCCTACGCCATCGGTGTGGCCGAACCCACCTCCGTGATGGTGGAAACCTTCGGTACCTCGAAGCTCTCGCGCGAACAACTCACCAAGTTGGTGCGCAAGCATTTCGACCTCACGCCGTTCGGCCTGCGCGAAATGCTCGACTTGGCCCGCCCCATCTACCGCAATACCGCCGCCTACGGCCACTTCGGCCGCACGGAGAAGGAATTCACTTGGGAGCGCACCGATAAGGCCCGCCTCCTCAAGGACGCAGCGAAGTCGGTACGCTAACGGTGTCCTGTACAAGCAGCGCGGCAATTTAAATTTATCGGGCAAGCGCTCTCATGCCTTGCCCATACGGCGTTCCTCAAGGATAATTGCCTTACCGAGGAGCGTTGCAGGGTGGTTGCATAGGCCACTCCAGGCTCGGTGTCGAACGGCGCTCATTAGACCCTTATCTCAAGGACACTCTGATGAACGCCCAACTCCGCCCGACGGAAGACTACGCTATTGCCGATCTCTCCCTTGCCGCCTGGGGCCGCAAGGAAATGCACATTGCTGAAACCGAAATGCCTGGCCTCATGGCCATTCGCCAGGAATACGTGGCAACGCAGCCGCTGAAGGGCGCGCGTGTTACCGGTTCGCTGCACATGACCATCCAGACCGCCGTGCTCGTCGAGACGCTGCAAGCCCTCGGCGCCGAAGTGCGCTGGGCTTCCTGCAACATCTTCTCAACGCAGGACCACGCTGCCGCTGCCCTCGTGGCTGCCGGCACGCCGGTGTTTGCCTACAAGGGCGAAACGCTGGCGGACTACTGGGACTACACCCACCGCATCTTCGAGTTCGGCGCCAAGGGCACCGCGGGCGAAGGCCCGAACATGATCCTCGATGACGGCGGCGACGCCACGCTGCTGATGCACCTCGGCAAGAAGGCCGAGAAGGACCAGAGTGTTCTGGCCAACCCGCAGAGCGAAGAAGAGACCTGCCTGTACGCCTCCATCAAGGCGAAGCTCGCGGTCGACGCCACTTGGTACAGCCGCAAGAGCGCGGAAATCCTCGGCGTCACCGAAGAGACCACCACGGGCGTGCACCGCCTGCAGGAAATGAGCGCTGCCGGCACCCTCATGTTCCGCGCCATCAACGTCAACGACTCCGTGACCAAGAGCAAGTTCGACAACCTCTACGGTTGCCGTGAAAGCCTCGTGGACGGCATCAAGCGCGCCACGGACGTCATGATCGCTGGCAAGGTGGCCGTGGTGGCCGGCTACGGCGACGTCGGCAAGGGCTCGGCGCAGGCCCTACGCGCGCTGTCGGCTCAGGTGTGGGTCACAGAAGTCGACCCCATCTGCGCGCTGCAGGCAGCGATGGAAGGCTATCGCATCGTCACCATGGACTACGCGGCTGACAAAGCAGACATCTTCGTAACGGCCACCGGCAACAAGTCGGTCATCACGTATGACCACATGGCCCGCATGAAGGACCAAGCCATCGTCTGCAACATCGGCCATTTCGACAACGAAATCGACGTTGCTATCATCGAAGCCAAGTGCCAGTGGGACGAGATCAAGCCGCAGGTCGACCATGTCACCTTCCCCGATGGCAAGAAGATCATCCTGCTGGCCAAGGGCCGCTTGGTGAATCTGGGCTGTGGCACGGGCCACCCCAGCTTCGTCATGTCCAGCTCCTTCGCCAACCAGACCATCGCGCAGATCGAACTCTTCACTCGCCGCGACTTCTACGAAGTGGGCAAGGTGTACGTACTGCCGAAGCATCTGGACGAGAAGGTGGCGCGTCTGCATCTCACCAAGCTCGGCGCCATGCTTACGGAACTCAGCCAAGAGCAGGCCGCGTACATCGGCGTGTCGCAGCAGGGTCCGTACAAGCAGGACACCTACCGGTACTAATACTGGGCCCCCTACCGTGCCGGCGCTTTAACGGGCACCGGCACCGACGGGGGCAGATGGACTACGATGGCAGCCATGGCTTCCCTCCGCCTCCACCAGTTCACCGATACGCACCTGTTCGCTACGGCTACCGGTGCCATGCGAGGGCAGCCAACGCTGCCCTCGTTCGTTTCTGCCTTGCAACATGCCGCGCAATTTCCTGCGCCTAACGCCGTGCTACTCACCGGCGACCTCGTCCACGACGAACCCGGCGGTTATGCACATTTGCATACCTTGCTCGGCGCCTCGCCAGTCCCGGTGCACTTGGTGCCGGGCAACCACGACGATCCGACTGCGCTAGCCGCTAGTTTCGCGAGGCCTCGCGCAGCCAATTCTGCCGCACCTTCCCTGCACTCGGCAGGGCCCACCTCGCCCTTTTACTTGGGTGGCAACCATCACTACCGTGCGGGCGAGGACGATTGGTTCGTGATGATGCTCTCGACGCAAGTAGCCGACCGGGTCGATGGCGAACTCGGCAAGACGGCGCTCGCGGCATTAGACACCGTGCTCGCCGCCCACCCCGCAACACACGCCTTGCTGGTGCTGCACCACCCTCCGGTAGCGATAGGCAGCGCTTGGCTCGACGCCATCGGCCTCGCCGATGCCCCGGCGTTCTGGGCCGTGGTGGAGCGGCATGCGAATGTTCGTGGCGTGCTGTGGGGCCATGCACACCAAGCCTTCGAAGGACAGCGCGGCAACGTGCGCCTGATGGGCACTCCGTCTACTTGCCTGCAGTTCCTGCCCGGTAGCGCTGACTTCGCGTTGGACACGCGCGGGCCAGGCTGGCGTTGGCTAGAACTGCACGCGGATGGGCGAATTGAAACGGCCGTGGAATGGGTATCGTAAACCCGACAACGCCCACCGCGGCACCGCACTACAATGTTTACTGTCTCTTCGACCGGAAATTGTCATGACCGACCCTCTGCACGTTCGCCCGCGTTCTTCGGCCTTGTTCGCAGCTGCCGCCGAGGTCATTCCGGGGGGGGTGAATTCACCGGTGCGCGCGTTCCGCAGCGTGGGCGGACACCCGGTGTTCTTCGCCAAGGCAGCCGGCCCTTATGTGTGGGGCGAAGACGGCGACCGCTACGTGGACTATGTGGGCTCTTGGGGCCCCATGATTCTTGGGCATGCGCACCCCACAGTCATCCGTGCGGTGCAGGAAACCGCCGTGAACGGACTTTCCTTCGGTGCCCCCACTGCCGCTGAAACCACCCTCGCCCATGTCGTGCTCGACTGCGTCCCTTCCATGGACCTCGTGCGCTTCTGCTCGAGCGGCACGGAAGCCACCATGAGCGCACTGCGCTTGGCGCGTGGCTACACCGGCCGCGACCGCATTCTGAAGTTCGAAGGCTGCTACCACGGCCATTCGGATTCTTTGCTGGTGAAGGCGGGCTCCGGTGCGCTGACGCTAGGCGTGCCTACTTCGCCGGGTGTGCCGGCCGACCTCGCGCGACACACCTTGACGCTGGCCTATAACGACACCACCGCCTTGCGCGAGTTGTTCGCCAGCGATGGTCATTCCATCGCAGCGGTTATTGTCGAGCCCGTGGCGGGCAACATGAACTGCGTGCTACCTGCGCCGGGCTTCCTCGAAGCAATGCGCGAGGAATGCACGCGCCATGGTGCCGTGCTCATTTTCGACGAAGTGATGACCGGCTTCCGTGTGGCCCGCGGCGGTGCGCAGGAGTTCTTCGGTATTCGTCCGGACCTCACCACGCTCGGCAAGGTGATTGGTGGCGGTATGCCGGTAGGCGCCTTTGGTGGCCGCCGCGAGATTATGGAGCGCCTCTCGCCACTGGGCCCGGTGTACCAAGCCGGCACGCTCAGCGGCAACCCGGTAGCCATGGCAGCGGGGCTGGCCACACTGGCAGGCGTTAGCGCCGCGGGCTTCCATGCGCAGCTGCAGGCGCTGACGGCACAACTTTGCGCCGGGCTGGAAGCGGAAGCCAAGGCCGCCGGCGTGCCGTTCGTGACGACCCAGGTGCCGGGCATGTTCGGCCTGTACTTCACAGACCAGCGGAGCATTACGTCTTTCGCCGATGTACAGCGTTGCGAGGTGAACCGCTTTAAGCGCTTCTTCCACGCCATGCTCGACGCCGGTGTGTACTTGGCGCCTTCGGCGTACGAGGCGGGGTTCATTTCCGCCGCGCACGACGACAGCACCATGGACGCCACCTTCCGCGCCGCACACACCGCCTTCCGGCGCTGCTGAGGCAGGAAGACAGCCCGACGACCACACTAAGGCGTACCGCGCGGTGCGCTGCGTCCATGCCGCTCTAGCCGCGCACGGATGCCAGCGCGTGTGCGGGCGAGCCGGGCAGCGATGACCGCCAGCGGCTCGCCGGCGTCGAATGCCCGCACCAAGTCGGCGTCTTCGGCAGCAGCCCAGGGCTTGCCCACTTTGTCCGGCAGGCGCGCGCGCCGTTCCTGGCGCAAAGCCACCTCGTCGAGTGCGCCGAGCGCGCACCACAAGGCGGCATTCACGGCGGGCTCTAGGCATAGATGTTCCGGCGACAGCGGCACACCGAGCAAAGGGTGGCGGCCGGCGACCAGCGATTCAATAACCGCGACCGCACCTTGGCTGACACCGGGGACGGGACGAGAGGTTTCCATACCTTGGCTCCTTGAGGCCGTTAGCCGTCAAGGCGAACGAACCGATGGGTGAGATGCCTTCCTGGCATTGAGGCAATGGCCCGCAAGCGGGCCAGTGAAAGCCTATTTTCGGCCGAGGTGCCACGAAAAACCATCCCGTATTCGTGGCGTAAACGCGCAAAAACGCTTACCTTCATGCCATGCGCGCTTTCAGTCATTTCCTGCTCGCCATCGTCGGCACCTTGGTGCTCACCTCTCTCGTCGTCGGCCCCTTGTATTTGGCCATCGACGGTGCAGCCTTTGGCATTCCCTTTCCCAAATTGGCCAGCCGCCTTTGGCAGCTGAGCATGGTGGGCGGTGTCGCTTGGGTAGTGTGGCGCCTGCAACTGCGCGGCAAACTTGCTTGGGGCTACGACCTGCCGCGCGCGCAGTTCCTGCGGCAACTCGGCTGGGGCACGTTGCTTGGCATCCTCACCATGCTGCCAGTTGCGGCCATGGTGTCCGGCTTTGAACTGCGCACACCGCGCCCCGGGCTAGATGCAGCGCGTCTCGTGGAGCTGTTTTTCTCCGGCGCGCTAACGGGCCTCGCTGTCGGTTTCCTTGAAGAAACTTTCTACCGGGGCTTGTTGCTGGGCGCACTGCTCGCTCCTTTGGTCGGTCCCAACCTCGCCACGCCCAGCGACAGCGCACCGCTTGCGGGCGCACGCATCCACCCTAACAACACAGCCTCTTGGCGGCTGGCAGTAGCCATCGTGGCCAGCTCTGCGCTCTTCGCCAGCCTGCATTTTCTGGCGCGTTCGAAGCTGGACCCTGCAGCCGTACAACTAGATAGCGGGCTCAACCTGCTGCAGCAGTCCTTGCGCCACTTCGCTAACCCCGCGGGAATGCTGGACAGCTTTCTGGCACTAACTGCAGTAGGCGTCTTGCTGTCGCTAACGCGGCTATGGACCGGCAATATCGCCTTAAGCGTCGGCCTGCATGCTGGCTGGGTGTGGGTCATGAAGATGTCGGTCGGGAGCACCCACCTCAACCCCGATGCGCCACTGGCGGCACTCATCAGCCCCATCGACGGCTTCACGGGTTGGCTAGTGCTCGGGTGGACTCTGGGCCTGACCGCGCTCGTGTGGGTGTGGCGGCGCCCCTTCACGCAGTGGATTAATCCCAAGCGCTAGATTATCGAAGCCAATCCCTATCGCTAGCGGGCTGGCTGCATTGGCTACCAACACTGCGTCGTCGGTCAATCACCAGCGCCTCAATCGTCGCCGCGAACCTTCGCAACCAACATCTGCAAGCGGTCCAGCGGGTCGTCGAGTTCCAGTAAGGCTTGGCGCTCGAAAGTTTCCATGGCGAGCACTTCCGCCAAGCGGCAACTCACCCACTGCGCATCATCGTAACGCGCTTCGAGCGCGGCGTAGTCCTCGCCTAGCTCCGGCATGACGCGCTCGAGAATCTCGGCGAGGAAACGCAGGTCCGCCGGGATGGTGATGATGGGCGGCGCCGGCAGATCTTCGACTTCAGCCATGTTCAGGCCATCGGCCTCGCGCCAAGCGCGCAGGATGCGAAAGCGTTGCTGGCCGTGGCAAGTAATGCCCAGCAAGCCATCGGGCAAGCGGTCGAAATCAATAATGCGTACTTCGGTGCCAATGCCCGCGGTGGTAGCTTCTGCAGTACCAGCCTCATTGCCACGGAACAGCATTACTACCCCGAAGCCACTGTCCGTTTGCATGCAGCGCTTCACGAGATTCACATAGCGCGGCTCGAAAATACGCAGCGGCAAAGGGCCACCCGGAAACACCAGGCTGCCCAACGGAAACAGCGGCAGCGTACGGCTCATGGCGCCAGCGCCTGCAAGAGCTTGCCGTGCAAGCCACCGAAGCCGCCGTTGCTCATGATGAGCATGTGGTCGCCGGCCCTCGCGGCCGCAGCCAAGGTACGCACCAGTTCATCGATGTCTCCAGCAACGCTGCCGCGGCCCTGAAGCCCTGTGCATACCGGACCCAAGTCCCAGTCGAGGCCGGCGGGCTGGTAGAAGTACACCGCATCCGCGCCCGCCAGCGAAGCCGCCAAGTGCTCGCGATGCGTCCCGAGGCGCATGGTGTTGGAACGCGGCTCCAGCACGGCCAGAATGCGCGCCGCACCCACGCGTTGGCGCAAGCCTTCCATGGTGGTGGCGATAGCCGTCGGGTGATGCGCGAAGTCGTCGTACACGGTGACACCACGTACGCAGCCACGCACCTCCATGCGGCGCTTCACGCCACGAAACTCGGCAAGCGCCGCGATACCTGCGGCCAAAGGCACGCCCGCATGTTGCGCGGCGAGCAGCGCGGCCAAGGCATTTTCCGCATTGTGCGCACCAATGATGGCCGCCTCGGCATTCCAATGCACCGTGCCCCGCACTTCGCCGTGCTGCACGATATCGAACACTGACCAATCCGGCGCCACCGCGCGCACCTGCCAGTCGTCGGCAACCTTCACGGTAGCCGCAGCGCCAGCCGCACCAAACGCAGTCACCGGCGTCCAAGCGCCCATCGCCAGCACTCGCGCCAAGTGTGGCGCTCCACGGTTCACCAACAGCAGGCCATGCCCGGGCACCGTGCGTACTAAGTGGTGGAACTGGCGTTCGATGGCTTCGACATCGGGGTAGATGTCGGCGTGATCGAATTCGAGATTATTCAGAATGGCCGTACGCGGGCGGTAATGAACGAACTTCGCGCGCTTGTCGAAGAACGCTGTGTCGTATTCATCCGCCTCCACCACGAAGTGGGTTCCAGTGCCCAGCCGCGCACTCACACCGAAATTCGCCGGGATGCCGCCCACCAGAAAGCCCGGGGCGAGGCCTGCGTGTTCGAGAATCCACGCCACCATGCTGGTAGTAGTGGTCTTGCCATGCGTGCCGGCCACCGCAATGACCCAACGGTCGCGCAGCACATGTTTGGCCAACCACTCAGGCCCCGAAACATACGGCAGGCCCTGCTCTAGTACCGCTTCCACGAGCGGGTTGCCGCGGCTCATCACATTGCCCACCACCACTACGTCCGGGCGTGGCTGTAACTGCGCCGGGTCGAAGCCTTCTACCAAACCGATACCTAGCGCTTCGAGCTGCGTTGACATGGGCGGGTAGACATTGCGGTCGCTGCCGGTAACGCGGTGCCCGGCAGACTGCGCCAACGCCGCAACGCCGCCCATGAAAGTGCCGCAGATGCCAAGGATGTGGACGTGCATGGGAAGGTTCCGGGTCAGGCAGCCGCGGTGGACTGGTCGAACCACTGCGCGACCGCCAGCGACAGCAGCAGGTTGGCAATGGTGAGGGGAATGGACAGTAAGCGCGGGCACTCGAGGGTTTCGCGCAAGATGTGTTCCGTCACGAAGAGCGAGGCAACGATGAGCATGTAGAAGGCCAGCGTGAGCGGCAACTGCAGCGGCGCCCACCCGGTTTGCGCTATCGCCAGCAAACCCAAGGCAGGAATCGTCAGCATCAGACTGGTGCCATTCATGGCGGTGAACTCTGCAGGAAGCGCGGCATGCGCCCGGCAGCCAGCAGCAGGCCCGCCAGGAACAAGCCGGTGGCGAGCAGGTCTGCCGCGGTCCGCACGAACCAGCGACCTTCCGGGTTAGCGTAAGCCGAATAGACTGCCGTGGTAACAAAACAGGCAAGCACCACCGCCCCCGCCAAAGTCGGCGAGGCAGGTAGGTCCTGCGGGCCGCGACGCCGGAGCAGGATGTCGAGAAACAGCCAGAGCAGAGAGCGCATACTTCGCCTAGTGTAACTGTCAGGCGCCCCATTTCGTGACCGAAGCCGCTCCCGTTTCCCCCTCCGCCTCGGCCCCACCCGCCCTCGCACCGTTCATCCAGAACGCCGCCAGCCTCGAATTACTGGTCGCCCAGTTACAGGGCGCCCCGCGTATCGCGCTCGACACCGAGTTCATGCGCGAAAAAACTTATCTGGCCGAACTCGCCCTGCTGCAACTGACCGATGGCAGCGCGCCGCAACTGGTGGACCCGTTGGCGGACATGGACTTGGCGCCGTTGATGACCTGCCTGATGAACCCCAACTGCACCAAGGTGCTGCATGCCGCTCGTCAGGACTTGGAAGTGCTGCTGCCGCTGACGGGCGTACCGCTCGCACCCGTACTGGACACCCAAGTGGCCGCCGCTTTGGCCGGCCATGCGCCGCAAGTGGGCTATGGCGAACTGGTGCTGAAGGAACTGGGCGTGGCGCTCGAAAAAGGCCAAGCCCGCACGGACTGGCTGCGCCGTCCCTTAAGCCTCGCGCAGGCGCATTACGCCGCGGACGACGTGCGCTATCTGCTGCCATTGGCGGGGCGCTTGCTCGCCCGTCTTGGCGAACTGGGCCGACTTGGCTGGCTGGCGGAAGAAACCATCGCCTTGGCGGACCCGACGCTTTACACCGTGGACCCGGCTATCGCTTGGCAAAGGCTGAAGGGAATCGAGTCCTGCCCCCCGCGCGAGCAAGCGCGCATCCGCGCCTTGGCCGCTTGGCGGGAAACGCGCGCGCAGCGCCGCAATCTGCCCCGCAGTTGGGTCCTGGCCGATGATGGGTTGCGGGAAATTGCCCGCCGTGCCCCCGCAGACATGGAAGCACTGCGCCAATTGCATGTGCTGCAGGACAAGACCCTCGACAAACTGGGCGAGGA
>Ga0164294_10001312_pt1 | contig 23198 bp, 23 predicted proteins | sample GEODES005metaG_FD_111479 | JGI IMG/M metagenome (GOLD analysis project Ga0164294, IMG submission 111479) | Oligotrophic lake water microbial communities from Sparkling Lake, Wisconsin, USA - GEODES005 metaG | ecosystem: Environmental > Aquatic > Freshwater > Lake | place: USA: Sparkling Lake...
CCGGCGGGCCGCGGTGTTTCGGTTCCACGGCCACGACGATCCGCGATCGGAGTGGGAGTTGTGGGCCGGCTGCCTGATACCGGTCGTGAATCTGGTGTGGGCACCGGTGTTCTTGATCGAACTCGCCCGGGCCGAGCAGTCCCGGGTGCGCTTGCGCGGTCCGATCGTCGTGTGGTGGGTCGCCTGGATCTTGTCGACGTTGATCTCGGCATGGGCGATCTGGACCAGTTCAGCGACAGATCCGCAGGCAATAGCCGACAACACTGTCACCGTGATCATCGCCTATCTCGCGGGACTGGCTGTTCTGCTGCTGCTGTGGCGGGTCTTCGACGGGTTTGTCCGCAAGCAGGTGGAGCGTCCACTACACCGCTGGGTGATCGTGGGTGATGATCAACGCCCGGCGGGTCCGGCTGATGATGTTCCCACCAACCCGGCCCAGGACGATGACGTCGAATCCGAATCGACTGGTGTAACCCGAGACCGGGAACCGGCAGCGTAGGCCTATGTGGTCGGCTGGTGAAGCGCACGGCGAGCACCGCCCTTTCGTGGTCGCGCACCGTGGCGCGTCGGCCGACCGTCCGGAACACACCCTGGCCGCCTACGAACTCGCTTTACAGGAAGGCGCTGACGGGGTTGAGTGCGACGTTCGGTTGACTCTCGACGGGCACCTGGTCTGTGTACACGATCGGCGGGTGGATCGCACCTCGACCGGTACCGGTCTGGTCAGCGATATGACGCTGGCCGAACTCAAGGAATTCGATTGGGGCGCTTGGCATAACAGCTGGCAGCCCGACGGCGCTATCGGCGATACCGGCCTGCTCACCCTCGATGACCTGTTACGGCTGGTGCTCGACTGGAACCGGCCGGTGAAGATTTTCATCGAAACCAAACACCCGGTGCGCTTCGGGGCTCTGGTGGAGAGCAAGGTGCTGGCCTTGCTGCACCGCTTTGGGATCGCCGCGCCGGCCTCGGCAGATCTATCCCGCGCGGTGGTGATGTCTTTCTCGGCAGCCGCGGTGTGGCGCATTCGCCGCGCTGCCCCGATGCTGCCCACCGTTCTGCTCGGTGAAACCTCGCGCTATCTCGGTGGTGGCGCGGCGACAACGGTCGGCGCGACAGCCGTGGGTCCGTCCATCGCCACCCTGCGCGAACACCCCGATCTGGTCGACCGGGCCGCCGCGCAGGGTCGGGCCATGTACTGCTGGACCGTCGACCACTACGAGGACGTTGAGTTCTGCCGCGATATCGGAGTGGGCTGGATCGCCACCAACCACCCGGGCCGGACCAGGGCGTGGCTACACCACGGGTTGAGCGGAGCAGACCAGAACTAGCCTGAATTCTGAACCTGTCACGGCTGCGCGTCGATGACCTGTTGCGGGATCGCGGTATCGGTGCGTAACGCGTCGAATAAAGCGGTGGCGGACTCGGTGTCCCAGATCAGGACCGAACCGGAGTCGTTTCCGGTGAACTCACCGATTGGCACGGTCAGGGTTGTCGGCGATCCGTACAGGGCCCAGCCGAGCAGGGCAAGGTGCCACACGTGCGCGTCCTGGTCGACCGCCAGGGCTGCCACCGCAGCATGGGGCACGCTGTACCAGCGCCACGGGTTGAGCCAGACGGCCGGACTGGCCGCTCGGCGCAGCATCGCCGACATGAACTCCCGTTGGTGCAGCATCCGGTCCAGGTCGGCTCGGGGGGTGGCGCGGCTGCGGACGTAGCCCAGGGCGTTTCGCCCGTCGAGGGTCTGGCAGCCCGCCGGCAGGTCGATCCCGGCGAGTGGGTCGGTGATCGCTTCGGGCGGACACACCTCGATCCCGCCGAGCGCGTCGACGATTACGCCGAACCCGCCGAATCCAATCTCGGCATAGTGATCGAGTCGAATACCGGTGGCCAGCTCGACGGTCTCCGCGAGCAGGGGCGGGCCGCCTTCGGCGAAGGCCGCGTTGATTTTGTCGCTGCCGTATCCCGGAATGTCCACATAGGAATCGCGGGGGATCGACACCATGGTCGCCGACTGGCCGGAGCCGACGTGCGGGATGTGCACCAGCAGGATGGTGTCGGTGCGACTGCTACCGAGGTCGCCACCGGTGGACAGTTCAGCCTGCTGCTGCGGACTGAGGTCTTCACGGCTGTCGGATCCGACTAATAACCAGTTAGTTCCGTTGGCTGCGGCAGGACGGTCGGTGTATTCGCTGAACACCACGATCCGCCGCAGAGACGAATCGATCCAGATCGTTGTGGTCAGCATCGCTATGACGATGATCAGCCCGAAAGTCAAGGTGCTCAATACGATTCGCCTGCCCCAGCGGGCTTTCTTCTTAGCGGTGGCCCGCGTGCGTCTCGGAGGCTGCGGGGGTCCCGTGGGTTTGTTGACGGCCGGTTGGCGCGGTGGTGGCGCCGGCCGTGACGGCGGCAGAACTGAACGTGTCTGCTGGGGCGGCATCGGGGCGCGGGGAAGCATCTGGGGAGTTCGGCGCGGAGGCGGGGGGCGGAAGGTCGGATCGCGACGGATGACCGGCACTGATTCGTGAAACGGGGGTTTCGGCGGCGCGGGACGCACCCGCGGGATTCGATCTGTCGGCGGGTCCGCGTCCTGCGGCCGGTACGAGCTCACCGAAGCCAACCGATGTGGCCTGCCAGCAGTACATACCCGACGAACGCCACCGAGTCGATGATCCCGTGTGCGATCACCAGCGGCCACAGTCGACCGGTCCGGCACCAGGCATATCCGAACACCAGACCCATCACCACGTTGCCCAGCCCGGCACCGAAGCCCTGATATAGGTGATACACGCCGCGCAGGACACCTGAGATCACCACCGCCTTGGATTGTGTCAGGCCCAATTGCCGAAGCCGGGTGATCAGAAAACCCACCACGACTACCTCTTCGGCGAAGCCGTTGGCGAACGCCGCGAGGATCAGCACCGGGATCCGCCACCACGAGTGCTGCAGGGACGAAGGCTCCACCTCTGCGTTCATACCCAGGGTACGCGCCGCCAGGTAGAACAGCAGTCCTGGAATGCCGATGAGCGTCGCGAGGCCCATCCCGCCCAAAAGGTCTGCGCGCCAACGTAACCGGCCGAGTCCAATACCGGCTGGACTGATACCGCTTCGCCACAATAGGTAGAGCGCCAAGGCCCCCCATGCCACCAGCTGCCCGACCGAAACCAGGTTGAGACCGAGGTTGATCAGGTCGTAGCGGGACTGGTTCGGATTAAGCCGTACCCGGTAGCCGGGCAACCCGGAGAGAACGGCGTCGGCAAGTCGTAGAACTGCAACGACCGCGCTAACGCCGAAGGTCACAGCGAACATGACGCCGATCTCGATACGCACGGTTCGCCGGTCGGCTTCACCGAACTCGCCGTGGGTGGCGCTCACCGAAGACACGGTAGTGCCTCGCAAGCCTGCCAGCCCGAACCCGCCGGGTTCGTGAGCTCCGACCCGATAGTGTTGAGATGTGGCCCGCATTGCCTACCTCGGACCTGAGGGGACGTTCACTGAAGCGGCGCTATTGAGGATGGCCGCCACGGCAATGGTGCCGGGCGGGGGAGACCCACAACCTGAACCTGCGGATAGCACCCCCGCCGCACTGGAGGCCGTCCGATCCGGCGACGCTGATTTTGCCTGCGTTCCGATCGAGAACTCCATCGAAGGCAGTGTCCTGCCCACACTCGATAGCCTGGCCGGCGGATCACCACTGCAGATCTACGCCGAACTCACCATGGACGTGGCCTTCAGCATCGTGACCCTGCCGGGTATCGGTGCCAGGCAGGTGCGAAGTATCGCCGCATTCCCCATTGCCGCCGCCCAGGTGCGGCACTGGCTGGCCGCCAATCTCCCCGGCGCTCAAGTCGTACCGGCGAATTCCAATGCGGCCGCCGCCCTTGACGTCGTCGCCGGACGTGCCGATGCCGGGGTGAGTACCGCACTGGCGGCGCAACGTTACGGGTTGTCGACGATGGCCGAAGGCGTCGTCGACGAACCTAACGCCCGCACCCGATTCGTGCTGGTAGGTCGGCCCGGTCCGCCGCCGGCTCGAACCGGTGCCGACCGAACCTCGGTGGTGCTTCGAATCGACAGCGCTCCCGGTGCCCTCGTATCGGCGATGAACGAGTTCGGCATCCGCGATATCGACCTCACCCGCATCGAGTCGCGACCTACCCGCACCGGTCTGGGCACCTACGTCTTCTTCCTCGATTGTGTGGGCCACATCGAGGACAGCGCGGTGGCTGAGGCGCTCAAAGCCTTGTTCCGACGCTGCACCGATGTGCGCTACCTGGGGTCGTGGCCGACTGGTGCCGCGGCCGGAGTGCTGCCGCCACGGTTTGACGCGGGCGACCAATGGTTGACCAGATTGCGCGACGGCGGGCCATGAGTGGCAGATTGATCCTCGTTCGGCACGGCCAGTCGCACGGAAATGTCGAGCGACGACTCGACACGAGGCCGCCGGGTGCCGAGCTCACTGACCTCGGTGTCGAGCAGGCGCGTGAATTCGCCCGCTCTCGCCGCAATCCCCCAGGGCTGCTGCTACATTCGGCTGCCCGTAGGGCGGCGCAGACGGCGACCGAGATCGGCACCGAGTTCACCATTGCCCCAAGCGAAGTCGATGGAATTCACGAAGTTCAGGCCGGCGATCTAGAGAACAGATCAGACGATGACGCTATCGCGGAGTTCAACGCCGTTTATCAGCGCTGGTGTGAGGGCGAGCTCAGCATCGCGATGCCAGGTGGCGAGAGCGGAAGCGATGTGCTGAGCCGATATCTGCCGGTGCTTACCGATCTGCGGCTGCGCTACCTCGATGACGACGACTGGACGCAGGACATCCTCCTTGTCAGCCACGGTGCGGCGATCCGGCTTGCCAGCGCGACACTGGCCGGGGTGGAGAGCAGTTTCGTCCTCGACCATCACCTGGCCAATACCGAAGCGGTGGTACTGGTGCCGATCACCGATGGACGCTGGAGTTGCGTCCAGTGGGGTTCGAGGACGCCGCCGTTCTATCCCGAACCCGACGTACATCCTGTCGAGGATGCACTGCAGGCCGCCGACCCGATGGGATGAGCACTCCCAGTAGCACCTGAGATACCAGCACCCAAGAATGACAACCCCTCCGACGCCGAGTCGCTCACGGGTGTTAGCTCTGCGATAGGGTCACTCGTGTCGGCATCACGTCGATGGCTGACAGGATCACGATGACATCCACCTCCGATACCGTGCCGACGAAGGTATGTGCGGGTTGTGGCTCGACGGTTCCGGTCGCAGCGTTCTGCGGATGCTGCGGTGCCGAACATGAAGAGGCCGGGGATCGGCTCCACTTGCTGCGGCCGCAGGTGTTTGCCGGCGCGCCAACTGAGCGGGTCTGGGTCCCGATGGTCACCAGTTCGATCTTCCCGCACCTTCAGCAGTCGTCTCGTATTCCCTTCCGGATCGGCCTGCTGATAATCCTGATCGGATTGACCGGCTGCTCGTTACTGAGGCTTGTCGGACCGTTGGTCACCATTGCCGCACTTGGTGTTCCGCTGCTCTTCGGTCTCTACCTCTGGCAGTCCGGCTTGCTTCGGGACATCCCCGGTCATGTATTGGTAATCGCGGCGACGATGGGTGGTTCACTCGGAGCCGGCTGGGTGCTTCTTACCGGGGGAGTCCTCGCCCGCTCCTACGGCATCCCGATGGCCGCCGGCCTCGTACTCCAGAATCTGCTGGGCGCGGGACTGGTTATCTCAGTGGGCGGAGCGATCCTGATGGCCCTTCCGACCGTGCTGGTTCGTCTGTTGAAACCGCCAACCCGAGAAGCGTTGGACGGGTTCGTCATCGGGGCGTTGGGCGCCCTCGCCTTCACCGCAGCCGCGACCACTACCCGGCTGGCCCCGCAGTTCGTTACGGGATTGATCAGCGACGTACGTCCGATGCGGCTCTTGGTCGAGGCTGTGCTTTACGGCGTCGCCGCGCCATTGACTGCCGCGGCCACCGGCGGTCTGCTCGGCATCCTGCTGTGGTTCCGGCCGGGGAAGCGGGCTGGCGAGCACCCTGGCGCTGTGCGCTTCACACTGCTGCTTTTCAGCGGTTTAGTGGCAGTGATCTATTCCGGCCTCTGGGTTATTGACGCCGCCCGCTTACCGAAGTGGCCGCAGCTTGCCCTGCACCTCCTGATGGCTGTGATTGCGCTGCTCGCGGTGCGAATCTGTGTGCAGCTGGCGTTGCTGCACGAGCAGCCCGATCCGTACACCGGGACACCGGTGCTCTGCGTGCATTGCGAACGGGTGGTTCCGAATATGGCGTTTTGCCCGGCCTGTGGTGCGGCGGCGCGGGCGTCGTCGCGTTCCTCTCGTCGTGTGCGCCAAGAGTCTCCGCCGGTACGCGAGGGCGGAACAATACGCGGCGACGTATAGTTGACACAGGTAGACCCGAACAAACGGGACCAGAAAGCAGGGGAAAATCATGTCATCAGCACGCTTTATGCGGCAGTGCGCACTCGCGGTCGGCGCGGTCGCCATCGTCGGTATGGGAGCCCTCACGGCTTGCAGCACCGCAACGAAGGACAAGCCGACCGAGGCTCCGTCGTCACCGGCCTCCAGCGCTCCGGCGTCGCCCTCGAATGCGCCCACCCCCACGGAGAAGGCTGTGTCCCCGGCTGGACCGTCGTTCTCGCCCACGGTCAAGGCGCCGGCGGCCCCGACTGCCCTGCCGGGCAACGTTATTACCGGCGGCTGAGTTCACAGGGTTCTAATCGGCTGATCTGAGAAGTACGGCAGCCGATGAAAGCACGATCGCCACGGCAGGCGGTGATCGCGGTGTTCCTCACCGCGGTCACCGTCGCCGCATTTCTGATCCTGTCCGACCGTCGAGGGCCCGCATCTGCGACCGCAACTGACCGGATCGGCGGGCCTTACGCGGAACTGCTGGACGGTTCCACAGACCTCGGTCCGGCTCAGGGTGGGCACGTACAGGTGACTGCGGCGCTGCACGAAGCCGACCGACCCGGTGCACTGACCACTTGGGCGCAGGATCACGGACTGTCGGTGCGCTGGCGGCCCGAAGATCGCTGGGCGATCGTCGATGGCACCCCCGGCGCGGTCGCGGAGGCCTTCGGTGTCGACGTGCACGACTACCGCGGTCGTCGCGGGCAGGTGTTCTATGCGTCCCCCCAGCAGCCTGCCGTTGCATCCGCGCTGCGCGGTGAGGTGAGTGAATTCGGCCGCATTCTCGGCTATACCCCATACCGAGAAGCCAAGCGCTGGGTGTTCCCGGCGGAGGTGCCGGATCAGGGCCTCGCACCCGACGCCCTGCTGCGCACCTACAACATTGAACCTCTCCGCGATGGCGGTTACACCGGCAAAGGCGTCACGGTGATCGTGTTTGGGTTCGACGGATTCGACCAGGCCGATCTCGACATGTTCGCGACGACCTTCAATCTGCCGAAGTTCACCCCCGAGGTAGTCGGCGGCCAGCCGTCGGCTCGTCGCGGCGAAACCACGATGGATCTCGAGGCGATTCACGCCATCGCACCCGATGCGAAGAAGGTTCTCGTCAACGCCCGGACCACCGTGGAGGGCGAGGGGTCCTACGAGAAGATCGCCACGATGATGGAGGAAGCCGATCGCCGATACCCCGGTGCGGTGTGGAGTTTCTCCATCGGCTGGGGATGCGACAAGCTGATCACCGCGGCTGATCTCGCTCCTGCCCGCGCGGCCCTTGTCAGGGCCCTGGCTCATGGGACAACGGCCTTCGACGCCAGCGGCGACCTCGCTGGTCTGGAATGTAAAGGCGGCCAACAGTGGTCGGCCCCGCCCAGCGTCAACGACGTCGGACTGGACGCGGTGGCTTCGATCCCGGAGATGACCAATGTCGGGGGCACGACGGTGTCCACCGACGGCACCGGCGGATGGCAGGCAGAGCAGGCATGGTTCGACGCGCCGCTGTCCCAGGGCACGGCGGGCGGTGTTTCGGCGCTATTCGAGCGGCCGCCCTGGCAGGAGGCGCTGACCGTCGGCCGCGGGGAGGGGCGGCGCCTGACGCCGGATATCGCGGCCGTTGCCGACCCGTTCACCGGGGTGAAGATCGTGTTCGATCAGCAGATCCTGGTGGGCGGCGGCACGTCGCTGGCCGCCCCGGTCTGGGCCGGTATCACTGCGGTGATCAACCAGTATCTGGCCGAGCGGGGCAGCCAACCGGTTGGGGACCTCAACCCGCTGCTGTATCGCCTTGCCGAGGGCGCGCGGCTGCCGGCATTCCACGACGTCGTTCTGGGCGGCAACGCTGTGTACAACGCCACACCGGGATACGACTTAGTGACCGGCCTCGGCACACCCAACGTGGACAATCTCGCGCAGGGTCTTCTCGTCGCCCGAAGGTTCGTCCAGTGAGCATCGCCGGATGAGTACGGAGGCGGCCACCGACGAGGTTCCGAGAATGCAATGCCGGAACTGCGAACACGACGTCCCGGCTGGTGCGTTCTGCGGGCTGTGCGGGTGTGGAAGTGACGAACCGAAGTGGGTTCGCGGCAGGACGTTCAGCGCCGCACCCAACGAGCGGGTGTTTTTCCCCTACTTGACCAGCGCACTGTTGCCCCATCTGCCGAATCGATCTCGCACACCGTTTCGGGTGACTCTGGCCATCGCCCTTATCGCTCTGGTCGGCTTTGCGCTGTTGAAACTGCCCGCGGCCGGGGTGGCGGTCGGTGCGCTCGGGATACCTCTGCTCTTCGTGCTCTACCTACGGGCGTCCGGTGTGGATCTGGACATCCCCCGCAGATTCCTCTTGCTCGCTGCGGTGCTGGGCGCGGGACTGGGAGTTGGTTGGGTGCTGTTCAGTGGCGCAGTAACTGCCCGCACCTACGGCGTCCCGATGTCCGTCGGTCTTGCGCTCCATCATCTGTTCGGCGCGGCGCTCACGATCCCGACGGGGGGCATGATCCTGATGATCGTGCCGGCTGTCGTGGTGCGCCTCATGCGGCCCGCGCCCCGCGAGTCCCTGGACGGGTTCGTTATCGGTGCGGCGGGGGCGTTGGCGTTCACTGCTGCCGCAACATTGACGCGGCTGGCCCCGCAGTTCACCACCGGGTTGTTCGCCCATGCCAGACCCGTGCAGGGATTGGTTGTGCAGGCAGCACTCTGCGGGGTGACCGTCCCGATTACCGCCGCGGCTGCGGGCGGATTGGCCGGACTCCTGCTCTGGTTCAGTCACCCGACCGACGACGACACCGAGGATCATCCCCGTCGCGTCCGAGTAGTGCTCGCACTGCTGGCTGCGGGAGCGCTGCTGATTCACGCCGGGTTGGGAACCATCGACGCCGTTGGTCTGCCGCAGGTCTGGATGCTGTCGATGCACCTGTTGATGGCGGGCGTGATCCTCGTCGCACTTCGGGTGGCGATGCAGTTGGCCATGCTGCACGAGACTCACGATCCGATCAACGAAGACCAGGCGCTGCTATGCATCCACTGCGAGATGGTGGTGCCCGATATGGCGTTCTGCCCGGCCTGTGGGGCAGCCACCCGCGCCTCGTCGCGGGCGTCGCGGCGAGAGCGTCGAGGCGCATCGCGGCCGGAACCGGCCGCCGATGACGGCGAAGGCGCCGCCCCGCCCGCCGACGGGTCCGCGCCGGTGTGTTACCCCGGTTATGCGATGCCGGCGGCAACCTATACGGCTCCGCGGTTGAGCCGCCCCCGCTTCAGTTGGTTACTCGGCCGCTGGGGCATCGTGATCACCACAGGGGCCGTATCGCTTGCCGCGATCGCGCTGGTACTCACCCCGAAGATTCCCCTGTATATGTGCCCACCGGAATGCGGCCATCCCCCAACGGGCACCCCGGTGATGGCGTTGCCGCGTTTCACGGCACCAGGCGGCGCCTTCTCGGTGGCCTATCCGGCAGAAGGCTCGGCGTACACCATCTCCACCGAAAACGCAGGAGTCACAGCGACATTCACCGGCGGCGATGGTGGCGTTATGCAGTTGTTCTCGGAGCCCGCCAACGGCCGTTCAGCCCGTGACATCGTCAAAGCGGCCGTGAAGAAGGCCTACCCCGATGGCAAGTTCGACTATGAGATCCCCAACGCGATGGTGGGTTATCAGCCCGGCTATGGCGAGGTCGTCGACGACTGGCCGCAGAGTACGTCCGCGGCCTACAGCCGAGTCCGGATCCTTGTCATGGGTGCCGTGAAGAACGACGTGGCACTCGTTGCGTTCGCAACCGGGCCCTACCGCGCGTTCGGTCCGGACTCCGGCCCGGGAGTCCCATCGGGGGCAAACCTTCAGTTGGCTCAGGACATGGGTAAGTACGTCAACAGCTTTCAGTGGCGCGGCGACCCTGAACGCTGAGGCGTCGAAATGAGTTCAGCCCCAACCTAATTCGTGCAGGCGATCGTCGTCTATCCCGAAGTGGTGGGCGATCTCGTGGACAACTGTAATCACCACCTCCTCGACCACCTCGGCCTCGGTATCACAGATTTCCAGCAGACTATCCGAATAGATCGTGATCGTGTCGGGTAGCGCACCGGCATACGTGGAGTCGCGATCAGTCAGGGCGATGCCCTCGTAGAGTCCCAGTAAATCCGGTTCTTCGGGATGGCGGTCAGCCACCAGAATCACGACGTTGTCGATGGCACCCGATAGTGCGGGTGGAATCAGATCGAGTGCGTCGGAGACGAGTTCTTCGAAACGCTCGGAACTCATCTGGACGGCCACTAAGCCTGCGCCAGAACCGGTTCCGGGACGACCTGCGCGGGCAGCTCTGCCGGTGGGGGCAGATCACCCAGGTCGTCGGACGGGGGAAGCGGTGGGGGCGGCGCCACGGGCGCAGGTTCCTGTCTGACTGCAGGGGCGGTCTGCTGGGGCAGGTGCTGCTGTGCCTGCTGTGGCTGTGGCTGGGACTGCTGGTTGAAGCCGGGGTTGGCGGGCGGCGGGGGTGCGCTTGCCTGCGGTAACGGCGGCATCGGAATGTTCAGTCGTTCCTCGGGGATGCTCGGCGGTGGGATCGGGGACTGACCGTTGATGAGAAGCGGACCCTTGGCGGTATTGATCAAGGTGGCCCAGCCGCCATTGCCGAGGGTTGCACCGATACTGCATGAGACCTGTCGACTGCCTGCGGTCCAACTCGGCAGTAACACCGTGCTGTAGATCAACGTCAGCGTGGTGTCACGCAATTGGACGGGAGCGAGGTAGGCATCGGTCAGCTGGTTACACACGTCTTTGATGAACGCGTCCTGGTCGGTTTCTCCAGGCAGCACGTCGGGGAACTTCTCGGCCAGGTTGGCCGTACCGGTGACCTCCATCGCGTGCGGTGCCGAGCAGTCGACGGGCGCGTCGTTGGGCTGATTCGTCGAGGGCTCGATGCCCAGGCAGGTACCGGCCGGCCATACCTTCGACTGGTCAAGTTCGGCGACGGCGCCCGTGAACACCATCTGCTGGTTGGCTGGGCCGGGGAGCTGCAATCCGCAAAGCATGCGTCGCTCGTCGGACTGCTTCCAGGCCTTATCGCCCGCCCACAGCAGGCTGATACTGAATCTGCTGTTGGGGTCGTACTTAGCGCCCAGGTACTGCTGCACCGCGGGCTCGCACTGTTCCAGGCTGATCTGCTGGATCCGGGCGGGCGAGGGTGGGGCAGCGTCGGGCCCGTACTCCGACCCCGGGTAGGTCCGCATGTCAACTGACTTGGCGACCTCGAAACGGTGGTCGGCCTGGCAGTCGACGATGGTGGCGTCATCCGGGGCGTTGTCGGGCCAGGTGAGGCAACTGCCGGGCTTGGCGTCAGCGAATGCCGCATTGGCCGACAGTCGGAGTCCCTCAGAAGCGGCATAGCGGCCCAGCGGACCCGTAGCACCCATCGGCAGGGCGGTAACGACCCCGGCGATCAGCAGACCGCCCAGGGCGGTCAGCATCAGTGCGCGGCGGGTCGACGTGGCCTGCAGTGTGCCGACAAGGGTGCGCCGTTGGGACGACTCAACTTCAGGCTGGTCGGCAGTCGTCTCGTCACGCTCGGATATCTGCAACATCGACTCCATTGTGGCAGGCCGGAACTGTGGTGTGACAAGTGATGCAGATGGACTGTTATGGGGTTGTGCTGTGCCGGTCGATGTGGCCGAAAGTAGGGTTCAGGACGTGATCGACCTGAAACTGGTGCGCGAGGACCCCGATAGGGTGCGCCGGTCGCAGCTCAGTCGGGGCGAAGACCCTGCATTGGTGGACCTCCTGCTCGACGCCGACACCGCCCGCCGAGCGGCGATCTCTGAGGGTGACACACTGCGTGCCGAGCAGAAGGGGGCCAGCAAGAGTGTGGGATCGGCCTCCCCGGAGGATCGCCCCGCCCTTCTGGAGCGCGCACAGCAACTGGCCGCCGAATTGAAGCTGGCAGAGCGGCGTCAGGCCGAGGCGGAGACCGCTTTCAACACCGCCCATCTCGCGATCCCCAACGTGGTGATCGAGGGCGTGCCGTCCGGCGGCGAGGATGACTTCGTGGTTCTCGATGTCGTCGGCGAGCCCAGAGCGATCGCAGACCCCCTGGACCATCTTGAACTCGGTGAGTCGCTGGCCCTGATCGACACCGAACGCGGCGCCAAGGTGTCGGGGTCGCGGTTCTATTTCCTCACCGGCCGCGGCGCGCTGCTGCAACTGGGCTTGCTGCAGTTGGCCGTCCGGCTGGCGACGGACAACGGCTTCACGCTGATGATCCCTCCGGTTCTGGTCCGTCCCGAGATCATGGCGGGTACCGGGTTCCTCGGTGCGCACGCGGATGAGATCTACCGTCTCGAGGCCGACGACCTGTACCTGGTGGGCACATCAGAGGTTCCGATGGCCGGCTACCACGCAGATGAGATCCTCGACTTATCCGCCGGACCGCTGCGCTACGCCGGCTGGTCGACGTGCTTTCGGCGGGAGGCAGGCAGCTACGGCAGGGACACCCGAGGAATCATTCGGGTTCACCAGTTCGACAAGGTTGAGGGGTTTGTCTACTGCCGACCTGAGCAGGCCGAGGCAGAGCACCAGCGGTTACTGGGCTGGCAGCGGCAGATGCTCGAGCTCATCGAGGTGCCGTACCGCGTGATCGACGTCGCCGCAGGAGATCTCGGCTCGTCTGCCGCGCGGAAGTTCGACTGCGAAGCCTGGGTACCCACGCAGCAGGCGTACCGCGAATTGACCTCGACCTCGAACTGCACAACCTTCCAGGCCCGGCGACTTGCCACCCGCTACCGCGATGCGGGAGGCAAGCCACAGATCGCCGCAACGCTGAACGGAACTCTGGCAACCACCCGATGGTTGGTCGCGATTCTGGAGAACCATCAGCAGCCAGACGGCACTGTCCGCGTGCCAGCCGCACTGGTGCCCTTCGTCGGCACAGAGATTCTGGAACCGTGATCAGCTCGGCAATGATCGAGATGGACCTCGACGAAGTGCGTGGCTGGTTCGGCTTCGGTGTTGCGGGGAATTTTGCCGGACATCTCGAACAGGCCGGGGAAGCAGTCGATTTCGCAGCCGTGGAAAGCAATGGCGATGCACCCAAGGGAATCTTCCCGTGGTACGCGCCCGGCCACGACAGTTTCTTGGGCGAGTTCCCTTTGTCGCATGACGCTCTGATCGCGCCCATGACAACGCAAGCCGATGGTCCGCTCAACTTGCAAATCGAACCCGAGGTAGGCCTTGCCTGCCGGGTGCTCTGGGACGGAGACACCGTCGCCACGCTGCAACCGTTCGCGCTGGGGGCTTTCAACGACTGTTCGATCCGTCGGCCGAACGCGCCCAAGATCAGTCACAAGAAGAACTGGGGACCAGCGTCCAAAGGGGTTGCGCGCGAATTCTTCGACATCGGTGACCTCACCGTGGGCGGGCCGACGGCCACCCTGCGGTTGCTGTGTCATCTCCGGACCGCCGACGGAGTGCACCACGAGTACGGCACAGACAGCCCCCTGCTGGGCTATTCCTACTACGGCCAGATTCTGCTCGACTGGATCATCGAACGGTTGGCCAACCAGAAGGGTTCGCCCGACACTCCACTGGAGGATGTGGGCGCGTTGATGGTGGCCTGTGGACGTCCCTGCAATGCGTTGATCGGGATTGGCGCAACGCGGTACACCGACTATGGCGAGTCGACCTACCTGAAATCCGGCGACGAGTCGATCGTTCGGGTCTATGACACTGCCGGAGCCGCGTATTCCGAATTGCGTCAACTGGTCTGGCAGCCCTGAGGATCGGCGCCGTCAGCGGTTCAGTACCTGGTCGAACAACGCCAGAAACTCTCCGGGATCAGCCGGGGTGAATGCCGGGCTGGGCCAGGCACCTGGCATATCGAGGGTGATCAGGATGGACCTTGTGGGGCGGCCGGCATCCAACGGTAACCAGCGCCGCAGATCTGAGGTGCCCCATAGGCGGAAGCGTTGCATCCAGATGCCCAGCGGTTCGGCCGCGTAGCCCTTGATCGACTGCAACGGAATGATTTTCGCGGTTCCGGACGGGAAGTGATAGCGCCTTAGCGTCAGGGCTTGCCGATCCAATTGCACCAGGCCATCGTCGTAGTACTGCCGCGGTGGGTGGGTCATGTCGGCGAGCAGCGCAATGCGTGACCCTTGCTGGTCAGACAGCGACCTGACTCCAGGTCCCACTTCCAGCCGTGCAGGTTGCATGTCAACGTGGCTTCCTCCACCACGCCGAACTTCGACAGATCGGCCTTGAGATGCGGGCAGCGCCGCTGCATCTGCCAACCGTCCAGGGTGATCGTTGAGCTGTCATCGTGCGCCTCGGCGAACCAGCCGTCGGCGTAGGCGATGCGCTCGTCGGTGAGGCACTTGAAAAAGGTGTACAGGTACTCGTTGTAGCCGCCGACCCGCCAGGCTTTGAACCGCGTGGACAGGAAGATCGTGTTGACCCAGTCGGGCTCGTCGTCTCTCAACACGGTGCGGACCAGCTCAGGGGCGATCTCGAAACCGTAGCGGAATTTCTCATCCGGAACAGGTTCGCGCACAGTACGTTTCGGAAAGTCCACAACGACGGTTTCAGCCCCCAGCTTCAGCTCGACCGGGTAGCCGATGCCGTCACAGATCTGGTCGCTGGCCAGCATGATCGGCTCGAAGCGGGCGCGCAGTGGTTCCAGCAACGGCTCACCGCCCTCCGCCGCCCACGTAGCCTTCTCGGCGGCCAGTACCGGTGCCATCCGCGTGGCGTAGGACGCGATGTAGTCCGCCTTACCGGAGGTGAAGATCTTCTCGACCTCGTCGTCGGCGATTGGGTGGGTCAGCGAGATCAGTTGCGAGCCGGTGAAATCGGCGACCGAACCGGGGATCATCATCAGCCCACCATGATGACCGTGTAGGCGTAGCTGCTCGAGGAAGACGACTTGGTCGGGGAAAATGTTTCCCGGGTCGCCATGATCGTCGTTGAGGTAGCGCAGCTCCGGATCAAGGAAGCATGGCGGCCCGGCGGACGGGATAACCCAGGCGGCACCGATGTCGGCGATGTACTGCCGGCAACGATCCATGCCGCGCTGGCGCTTCTGGCTGGCGAAGGCCTCCTTGGCTCGATCGGGCATGTCGTAAACCATCGGATACCAGATGGCGCCGGAGTACTGCGTCATGTGAACATCGACGCCACCGAACTCGGCGAGTACCTCCAGGGCCAGCGGCCGGGAGTCGTTCATGTCGAACACGGTCGTGGTGCCGTCGGAGATGACGATGCCGGAGTCGCCGATCGGACCGTCGGCGGGAGCGCGCAACGCAATGATCATCACGTCGAGATCGCCCTTGGGACCGCTGAGGCGGTGCTTCACCGAGTCCTGAGTCTCGAAGAATTGATGAAAGCCCAGCGCCTGCAACTCCCGCTTGAGATCGGGCACCGGAAAGTCGGGCAGCAGCACCACGGCATCGGTGTTGACGTACTCGGCCAGTAGTGCGGGGTCGAAGTGGTCGGAGTGCAGGTGCGAGATGTAGAGGTAATCGCAGTCCCCGAGGGCGGGCCAGTCCAGGCCGCTGTTGTCGGGGAACACGAACCACGAGCCGAAGTAGGCCGGGTTCAGCCACGGGTCGCACAGAATGCTTCCTGCGTGCGTATCGACTCGAAAGCCGGCATGGCCGATGCTGGTGACCTGCACGAATACCCTTCCCCATGGCGGACGCGACTCCTCATGAGCTTAGCGGTCCGTGCACTAGGCTGACCGTTGTGGAGCCGGCATACGGGACTGTCATCGCGGCCGTTCGGCTGATGTGGCGAACTCAGGGCTTGCGTTTCACCGTCACCGGTATGGAGAACCTGCCCGCCACTGGCGGCGCAGTGGTGGCGATCAACCACACCGGCTACCTCGACTTCACCTTCGCCGGCCTGCCCGCCTACCGTCGCAAACCAGCCCGTTTGGTGCGGTTCATGGCCAAGCAGGAGGTGTTCGACCACAAGATCACCGGGCCGATAATGCGCAGCCTGCACCACATTGCGGTGGACAGATCCAGCGGCGCGGCATCCTTCGACGCCGCCGTCCAGGCGCTCAAGGCCGGCGAGTTGGTCGGGGTGTACCCCGAGGCGACGATCAGCCGAAGCTTCGAGCTCAAAGAGTTCAAGTCCGGTGCAGCGCGCATGGCCATCGCCGCGGACGTGCCGATCATCCCGCACATCGTCTGGGGTGCGCAGCGTATCTGGACCAAGGATCACCCGCGCAAGCTGTGGCGGCCCAAGGTGCCGATCTCGATCGCCATCGGCGAGCCGATCATGCCCAGTCTGCCGCCCACTGAACTGACCGCGCTGCTGCGTTCCCGAATGCAACATTTACTTGAGCAGGTTCAGGACGCGTACGGCCAGCACCCGCGCGGTGAGTTCTGGGTGCCGCATCGGCTCGGCGGTGGCGCGCCCACACCCGCTGAGGCTGCCGAACTCGAGACCGCCGAGCTCGCCGAGCGGGCCGTCCGACGCCAGCAGCGTGGCACCGGGTCCACAGGCTGACATCGAATGGAACTGGTTTACCGAACCCTTGAGGTTCTGGCGTTCGTTGCGGCGCGTGCGCTGGGGACGAAGATCACCTATCAAGGGCTGGAGAACATCCCCGCTCACGGCGGAGCGGTCGTGGCGACCAACCACACCAGCTATATCGACTTCCTGCCCGTAGGACTGTCCGGCCGGAAACGGCGACGCTGGATCCGGCTCATGCCCAAGGCCGAGATGCAGAACGTCGGAATCGTCAACTTCGTGATCAAAAACACCGGCGCCATTCCGGTGGATCGTCGGGCCGGTGCCACCGCGTATAGCCAGGCGGTGCGCGCACTGCGGGCCGGCGAGTTGGTAGGGGTCTACCCGGAGGCCACCATCAGCCGCAGTTTTGAACTCAAGGAGTTCAAGAGTGGCTCGGCGCGCATGGCGGTGGAGGCGCAGGTACCGATCATCCCGATGATTGTTTGGGGAACCCAGCGTATCTGGACCAAGGATCATCCGAAAAACCTGGGCCGCAACAAGATTCCGATCGTGGTCCGGATTGGCAGGCCGTTGCCACCGACTGGCACTCCGGCCGAACTAGATGTGGCGTTGCGGACGGCGATGATCGAGATTCTCCACGATGTCCAGGAGAGTTACCCGCACCCCGTGGGCGCCTACTGGGTTCCGCACCGACTGGGTGGCGGCGCACCGACACCGGCCGAGGCCGTCCGTCTCGATGAGGCCGAGTCCTCAGAACGCGCCCGCCGCGCGGCGCAAGGCCCCTGATGTTGCCCGCCCTGATCGCTACCGATGTCGACGGCACCCTGCTCAATCGCGAGGATCGGATCACCGAACGCACCCGCCAGGCGATCCTGGCTGCAGTGGCCGGCGGTACTCAATTCGTGCTGGCCACCGGCCGCCCGCCGCGATGGATCTCCCCGGTGGTCGACGAACTCGGATTCGCGCCGATGGCGGTGTGCGCCAACGGTGCGGTGATCTATGACGCTGATACCGATCGGGTCATCTCGGCCAGGACGCTGTCGGTGGATCTGTTGGCCGAACTAGCCGAGATTTCTCTCCGCACGGTTCCCGGCGCCGGTCTCGCGGCTGAACGGGTGGGCAAAAGTGCGCATGACTCGGCGACACCGCAATTCGTCAGCGCACCGGGCTACGAACATGCCTGGCTGAATCCGGACAACACTGAGGTGTCCTTCGAGGACGTCCTCAGCGCACCGGCGGTCAAACTCCTGGTGCGCAAACCCGGTGTGCCGAGTTCGCAGTTGGCAGCCATGTTGGCCAAACACGTTGGTGTACTTGGCGATATCACCTACTCGACCGATGATGGGCTGGTGGAGATCAGCGCGATTGGAATCAGCAAGGCGATCGGCTTGCAGGAGATTACGCGGCCGCTGGAGATTTCCGCGCAGGACACGGTGGCGTTCGGCGATATGCCCAACGATGTCCCAATGCTGCTGTGGGCCGGCCACGGTGTCGCCATGGGCAACGCCCACCCGGACGCGATCGAGGCGGCAAACGAGATCGCCGAATCCAACAACGACGACGGACTCGCACGAGTTCTCGAACGCTGGTGGTTGTAGGGCGCTGCACCCAAGGGTGAATCGACGCTGCCCTTGGGCGTTGCACCCAAGGGTGAATCGACGCTGCCCTTGGGCGCTGCACCCAAGGGTGAATCGACCCTGCCGTTGGGCGCTGCACCCAAGGGTGAATCGACAGTGCGCGCCAGTGCTCTTACGGTGAGGTCGTACCGCGGCGAAGGCCCGCGGCGATCGGGAGGGCAGACCCATGGTTCTCAACGTCAACGCGGCAACGGTAGGCGCATCCGCTGCCACTGAAGCAGGTATCGGTTCGCAGCTGAGTACAGCTACTGCGGCAGTGGCGGAGGCACTGACCGGTGTCATGCCGATGGGCGCGGATGTCGATTCGGTGCAGTTCGCAGCGGTTCTGAATGCGGTTGGTGCCGCCTGTATCGGAGCCGCAATCGAGCATCTGTCCCATCGTGGCCTTTTCGCCGAGGCGCAGAATCTGTCGGCCGCGACCTACACCGCGACCGACGTCATCAACAACACGGCACTGTCGCTCTAGGACCGATGCGACGCCGCGGTTACAGGACTTTTTCGCAGCCATGCCGGATCCCTCGTGGCCCTCTTTCCCACCCGAAGCCAACTATCTGCGGTTGGTCGGTCCAGGTTCGGCCGGAACGGCGACAACGGTGGTCAATGCAGCGGCCTGGCAAGCGTTGGCGGTCGGTCATGAGTGCGCTTTCTCGCTGTCGACGCTTAACACCGCCGTGACTGCGATGAACTTCGAGGGCGTGGGTGGTGTGAGTTCAGTCGCCACGATCACCGCCCTTAACACTTCCCTGCAACTCCTCGCAGGCTGGGTTCAGGAGAAACCCCCCATAGCGGCCAGTGCGATTGCAGCGTATGAGACGGCGGTGTCGGCGATGATCCCCGCCGAGATCTGTATCGCCAACCGCACCGAGCAGGCGGCGGCTGTAGCGATAAACCCGGCTGTGCTGGGAGCGCTCACCCCGGCGATCATCGCCCTGGATACCGAGTACTTCGGCGAGCATTGGCCGCACAATGCCGGTATCGGCACGGCTTATGGAGCCGCATTGACAGCACTAGCCGCGGCACTGGTGATCCCCCCACCTATTTCGCCACCGGGCGCGTCCGCTACTGCGCCGGCGACGTCTGCCGCCGCGGTGGCGCAGGCTGCCGGCCGGATCGTCGCGGGCGAAGCCATGAAGGAGTCCGGGCAGCTGGCCAAATCGGCCGGCGATGGTGCTGTAGGGCCGTCCGCAGCCGCGGTTGCGGCCGGACAGACGATGATGCAGCCGATTCAGGCTGTGTTGGGTTCGATGCAGCCCGCGGTGGGGATGTTCCAGGCCCCGGTACAAGCGGTTAACACTCTCGCGGGCTTACCTCAGTCGCTGGCCGGATCGCTGCGCGGAATGTCCGTCGGGGGGGAGGCCAACGCGACCGCGGTGCCCACAGCGACGCCTAGTGGTGCGGGCGCTGCGGTTTTCGAGCGCGGCCCTGGGACCGGCGTCGGTGGCACCGGGATCGCGGGCGGTGGCATCGGCGCGCTGCCGGGCGGTGCTGTCACCAGTTACTCCCGCCCGTCGAGCAGCTTTGCCCCAGAGGGTGCGGGCCAACCCAGAGGCCTGCAAACCGGATTGCTGAGCGCGGCCGAATTGCGTCCCCCCGCAACGACCACGACGACTAACAGCGTCTTGCCGATGCCGCCGACCGGAGCCGGAATGCCCGCCCGTGGAAAAGACGCGGGTAACTCCGACGGCGGCCCGCGCTCCCGCATCGTTGCCGAACCGTAGACCCAACGCGGAATGCCACGCTAGCTGGCGTCCGAACCGGCCCGGAAATCTCGTCACGAGGCCCCGCGAATGGTCGGCGACCGTGGAGGACACCGTGTTAGGTTCACCCTCGCCGGACGCCGGAGTCGTGCTGTGAACCATGGATACCGAGGAGGCCCGTAGATGAGCAAGGGCCGTTCGCTGGCCTTGGTCACGCTTGCCTACTTTGTCGCTGTCGCGGTTGGGCTCGGATGGTTGTGTTGGGGACCGCACACCGGCCGACTTTGGCTGGACACTCTGATCGCCGACGTACTCGCCACAGCGGTCGTCTTCGTCTTCAGCCGGATCTACCGCAACTCCAGCTTCTATGACGCCTACTGGAGCGTGATTCCGCCACTGCTTGCGTTGTACTGGTGGTTGCAGGGGCCATTGGGCGCGATGGGGCCCGGTTCATTGCGGGCCTGGTTGCTTTCCGCGGTGATGTTCTATTGGGCGGTGCGGCTGACGGCCAACTGGGCCTATGGTTTTCCCGGTCTGAACCATGAGGACTGGCGCTATCCGATTCTTCGTGACGGTGCCGGCCGCTTCGAGTTTCTGGCCGATCTGTTCGGCATTCACTTGTTTCCGACGCTGCAGGTGTTTGTCGGCATGCTGCCGGTCTACGTTGCACTGACCCGGCCCGGTAGTGGACTGGTTTGGCTGACATGGGTGGCCTTCGGCCTGGGTATCGTGGCCGTCACGGTCGAACTCGTCGCCGACGTTCAGATGCGTCGTTTCGTTGCCGAGCGCCGACCGGGCGCTGCGATGGACCGCGGATTGTGGGCGTGGTCGCGTCATCCCAACTACGTTGGCGAGATTGGGTTCTGGTTCTCCCTGGCGCTGTTCGGTATTGCCGCTTCGCCCCGTGACGTGTGGTGGCTGTTCGTCGGTGTCGCACTGATGATTGCGATGTTCCTGGGCGCCAGCATTCCGTTGATGGAGAAGCGCAGTCTGGAACGCCGCCCGCAGTACCAGGATGTCATCGATCGCGTGTCGAGGCTGGTTCCGCGCCCGCCCCGCCGGGCTCCGGAAGTCGCTGGCCCGGGGTGATTCGGCCGCGGGTGGTGATCGCCGGGCTCGGCGACAGTGGGCTGCTGACCGCGATCCGGCTGGCCCGTTTCGCCGATGTAGTGGGGATCTCGGTCAAGCCGGCTCTGGTCAGCGGCCAGGAGTTAGGCGTGCGCCTGACTCGCCCGGCGGATTGGGCCCGCGACTATTTCGTGCCGTTCGACCGCTACCGCGCACTGGATCGGGTGCGCACCGTGCAGGCCAGGCTGACAAGAGCCGACCTTGCGGCCCGGGTGGTCTATGCCGAGTGCCCCGACGGCACCGAGGTCTGTGAACCCTATGACGCCCTGGTCATTTCGACAGGGGTGCGCAACGGCTTCTGGCGCCAGACTGCATTGCAGTCACCAGCCGAGATCCGCGCGGAGATCACCGCTGACTACGACCGTCTCGCCGCCGCCGGGTCGGTGATAGTGGTAGGTGGGGGCGCGGCTGCGGTCAGTGCGGCCGCCAATATCGCCGCTCACTGGACCGGCAAACGAGTCGATCTCTACTTTCCGCACGAGCAGCCCCTGCGCGAGCACCACCCGCGGACATGGGAACACTTGCGGCGCAGGCTGATCCGGCTTGGCATCGGCCTCCACCCCGGCCACCGGGCGGTGATACCGGCCGGGTTTGACTGCGACGCGATCACGAGTGATCCCGTGCAGTGGAGTACCGGCCAGCCACGCGCGCGGGCCGATGCAGTGCTGTGGGCCATCGGGCGGGTGCGGCCCAATACTGACTGGCTCCCGCCTGACCTCCTCGACGAGGACGGCTTCGTCCGCGTCACCCCGGAGTTGCGCGTGCCCGGGTACCGGGGAGTGTTCGCCATCGGTGATGTGGCCGCAACCGATCCGTTGCGTTCCTCGGCGCGCAACCGTGCCGATGCGGTGCTCGCCCACAACATCCGCGCCGAGCCCGCCGGCCGGCCATTGCGCTCCTATAAGCCGCCGCGTCGGCGCTGGGGGTCGGTGATCGGAATCCAGTCCGACGGGGTGGAGGTGTTCGCCCCGAACGGTCGGCCGTACCGGGTCCCGGCGTGGCCGGTTGAACGGGTGCTGATGCCGTGGATCGTGCGACGCGGTATCTACCGCGGTATTCGGCGCAACCAACCAATGGGCTAGGCGCGGACGAGCCGGCCGCCGATCCGGCAAAGATTGATTTCCGTGCCGAGGTGGCCGGTTCGGTGAGGTGTCGCCGTCGAGCGGCGAAGCTGGCCCACAGCGAGCGTGGTCTGTTCTTGCCGCCGCCAGCGCTGTGGCGAATGGTGTTGGAGAGATTGCTGGTGACAATGTTGGCGAATTCGTAGTTTGACCCAAAATAGTGAATTGACGCAGTTAGACATGGCTCCCATAATTGGTCGATGGAGGGCCAAACGGAGCCGAACGGGATTAGCGACAGGGATCGTGTCGCGTCTGCCCTGCGTGCTTTGGACGAGGGCAACAATCACTGGGAGGCGCTTCTGGCAGAGGCCGAAGCGATCACATACACCGTAGATATGGGAGATATCCATGCCGTTGCCAACTGCGATGGCAAACTGATCGAACTCACTCTGCAGCCCAATGTGGTGACCGACTACAGCCACGGCGAGTTGGCTGAGCGGATGAACGTCGCGTTCACCGCCCTGGCCGATGAGGTCGAGGCAGACTATCGGATGCGCTACGGCGGCGGCCTGCGGTGACGGTTCCGACAGGTCGGCGTCTGATATGCCGCTGAACCTTTCCAATCGAGACCAGAACTCGGGCCACCTGTTCTACGGTCGGCGATTGCGCTCTGCGATCACCAGGTTCTCGGTGCGGATGAAGCATGACGATCGAAAGCAGCAGGCAGCCCTCGCCCTGTCCGTGGTCTTTGTGATGCTGGGATGCGGGTGGATGGCTCTACTGCACTTCATGAAACCGTCAGG
>Ga0164294_10001313_pt1 | contig 23196 bp, 13 predicted proteins | sample GEODES005metaG_FD_111479 | JGI IMG/M metagenome (GOLD analysis project Ga0164294, IMG submission 111479) | Oligotrophic lake water microbial communities from Sparkling Lake, Wisconsin, USA - GEODES005 metaG | ecosystem: Environmental > Aquatic > Freshwater > Lake | place: USA: Sparkling Lake...
CCTGACGCGCGACCGGATCGAGGAGATCGCGGGTGAACGTCCGCACAGACCGGGCGGACGACAGCCAGTTGAGGAGGAGGAGAAGGGTGGCCAGCGCCGTGGTGATGAGGAGCACCCCGACGAAGATTGTCACTCGAAGCTTGATCTTGCTTGGAAACATGGCTGGAGTATGCCGCGTCGAAGGGACGGAAGGGAAATGTCTACCTGAGGGGCATCGGGCGTCATGGGAGGGAGGGATCGCCTTGCTGAAAGATGGCCTGAGCCTTCTGCCAGGCGTCACGGCGATCGAAAAGCGGCCCCGTCGGACCGTCGCGGCGGAGGTCGCGGTGGAGCGCGGCCCATTCGGTGGCAAGGCTGTCGGCGTCGCGCCGGTCGGCGGCGAGCCGGGCCCAGTCGCTGGTGGCGTCACGCTTCCGGACCGTGATCAGGCGATGGTCCCCGGCCGCCACGTCGACAAAAAAACCGCTGCGGAGGTCGTCGGCCTTGTGATGGATCGCGTCGCCGGCGCCGATCGCCACGTCGTAGCGCCCTAGAGGGAGGGGGGCGATCGCCAGCTTAACGCGGCGCCCGTCAAGGGTGGGGTTGAAGAGAACGAAACGCCGCTCGAGGCCACGCAGCGCCGCTTCGGCCCCCTCGACGGCATCGAGGTTCAAGAGCATGAGATCAGGGTCGTCGACATGCCCGAGAGCCTCGAAGAGCCGCTCGTAGGCGAAGGCGGCGCCGGCCATGTAGGCCGCTAGGCCCATACCGCCGTGGAGGCCGCCATGCTCCGGGGTGTAGGCATCCTCGATCGGCAGCGACGAAGCCGGATGATCCGTGAGTCGCGGACAGGCCTGCGCAGCGTCGGAAACGCAGCGGGGGAAATAAGTCGCGGCGTTCAACCGCTGGAGATTCATCAAGCCCAGCAGCGGGGCCCGCGGCACGCGGCCACGGAGCATGTCGTCGCGGATCCTCACCGAGAGGGCGAGCGCCGCCTCGCCGTTCTCCCAGGGGGAGCCGGTGAACGCTCCGGCATGGTTGCGGAACAGCCCCGCGTTCCGCACCGCCCGGTCGCGCGGGTCGTCGCGGAGGGCGCTCTCATACCAGGGGGTGAGGCGGAGGAGGGTGTCGAGGAAGGCATCGCCGAGGGTGTCGTAGCGATCCTCGCCAGTGATCGCGCGGAGGCGGCAGCAGGCGGCGATCCCCCAGGCATTGCCGAAGATCTCGGTGACGGGATACGAGGTGAGATCGTCGTAGGTGACGTCATAGCGGGCATTCGCCACACGCCACGGTCGCGGATCGGAGAGGCGAAAAAGTGCGGCGGCAGCCGCTTCGATCCGCCGGGGATCGCCGTCGATCGCATGGGCTTCCATGAGCAGCCAAGCGTAGCTGCCGAGTTGCCACGGCTCGAACACCACTCCCAGCTCCGGCTGGTCGGCCTGAGGGAGGGGAAGCTTCGTGACGGGATCGAACCATTGTGGGAGGAGATGGTCGTTGGCGACGGCCAATGCGACGAGGCCGTCGGTGCCGGCAAGCGCGATCCCCCCGATGGCCGGATCGATGTCGTCGCGGTCGAGCGTCTGCCAGATCCTCGCTGTCTCGATCGCGAACATCAGGGACTGCCAGGCCATCTCCTTGTCGCCGACATGGGGCGGGAGGCTGGTGCCGTGGCGGATGAGCCCCGAGCTCGAGTCGTAGAACAGCCGCAGGCCGCGGAGCTTCTCGCGGAGAAACGCGTGTCTGTCGGCGTCGGGATCGATCCGGTCGTGCCCGAGCCAGCAGGCCAGTCCGTTGTGGCAGGTGGAGAAGTCCCAGCCGTCGGCAACGCGGGCCCGGTCGCGGGCCGGATCGCAGGACGACGCGAACGCGTAGTCGGTGGCGAACCGGAGTGAGGCTACCGTGTCCTCGGGAAAGAGGGGCGCGTCGCTCCAGGGTGCATCGCCGAGCGGGATGTCATCCCACACGATGCCGCGACGGCGGAGATCGACATCGACGCCGGCGGCGATCGTCCGCCACGACGCCGGCCGGCCCGTGAAGCGGTCGACGAGGGGGGCCGCGGTCGAAGGGTGGAGCGGCGCAAACGCTGCCACGAGCCGGGCGAGCGCTTGCGGGGGCGTCGGCTCGGAGGCCCGAGCGGCATGGATCCACACGTCCCAGACGATGTCGCCGGCGGCCAACTCGTGGAAGTTTCTCGTCACGACCCTCAAGCCGAGCCCAGTCTGGCCGCGGGGGGGATCGGCGAAGGCCGCGACCCGGCAGTCACGGAAACGGTAGAGATTCCGTGGCGACATCCAGTCGAGCGCAGCGGCGTTGACGAAGATGGCCGCCTCGCTGCCATCCTCCCAGAGGTAGGCCGCGGGGAACGAGTTGCCCCACTGCCTCTCGGCCGGCCCCTGATCGATGCTCCCCGGCCCCTGGCCGAGGGCGACTTTGACGGCGGGCTTGTTCATCCACAGAGCGAATTGGGGTTCGAGGTCGCGGAGCACGATCGGTCGGTCGAGCCGGCAGGTGATCACCAGCCGCACGAGCGTTGTCCGGTCATCGACCTCCAGGCGCGCGTCCCAGGGATAGCCGTGGTCGCGGTGTTTCCCGGTGAGGAGAATGACAACGCGCGACGGCGACTGCTCGACGACCGACCAGCCTTCGGGGTGGAGATCGAAATCGGCGCCTTCGACCAGCGGCCTGAGGCCGTCGAAGAGCGGTCGCCACGGCGGGGCGTTGGTCGCGTCGTCGCGGACCGAGGTGAGGATTCCGATCCGTCCGTCGCTGTCGCGGACGCACGACCAGCGCTGGCTGGCGTTGGCGACGTCGAGTCGATCGGGCGTGACCGTCAGGTCGACCGCCCGGGCGGTGGCCTGCCAGGCCAGGGAAATGACCGCGATCGCGAGCCAGGTGATCCGATGGAAAATGGCCACAGTCAACATGTTCCCAGGTCGTCGCCGGGCCGAGGTCGAGCGAAGGGCGCTCACCGAGAGCGGGAGACACCGGGCCGAGAGCGGGAGACAGCCAGTCGGGAGCGGGAGACACCGGGCCGGCGTCAGAAGACAGGGGGGAACCATCGAAGTGCCTTCCGCGGCGGGTGGGGGGAGGGATAAACCGATCATAGCGATCGGTCATGTTGGGGGGCCTGGAACGCTCCCCCTCAGGAGTGAAGACGGCGGAAGTGGCGGTGGAGCGGGGGATCGGCGGTGTAAGATGGGGGCCCCAATGAACGCCGACTCCACCACCGCTCCGCTTCCTGTCTCGTCCGCCCCCGCCGCCCGACCGCGGCGCAGGGGCTGGCTGGCTTGGGGCTTCTGGTTGCTCCTCTGTGGCGGCGTCGCCGGCGCCGTTTGGCACGACCCGACGCTCCTCGAGAAAGCGCGGGCGCTGGTCGAGCCGAAGGCCCCTGTTCCCAAGACGCTTCCGTCCCGGGTCGTGCCGGTGTCAGCCGTCGACGCCCGCCAGGGAGACATGGAGCTGTTCCTCAACGGGCTGGGAACGGTGGCGGCGTTCAACACCGTCACGGTCCGCAGCCGGGTCGATGGCGAATTGGTGCGGGTCGCCTTCACCGAAGGGCAGGTGATCGCGGCCGGAGATCTGTTGGCCGAGGTCGATCAACGGTTCTACGAGGTGCAGCTGCGGCAGGCCGAGGCGCAACTCGCCCGCGATTCGGCGGCCCACCGCGCTGTAGAGCTCGATCTGGAACGATCCGAGTCGCTCGCCGACCTCCGCCAGGTGACCGAGCAGCAGATCGACTCGCAGCGGGCCCTCGTCCGCCAGGCCGAGGCAGCGATGCAGATCGATCGGGCGCTGATCGACAACGTCAAGCTCCAGCTCGACTACTGCCGGATCGAGGCGCCGATCGACGGCCGGATCGGTCTGAGGCTGGTCGATGCCGGCAACCTCGTGCGGGCCAACGACCCGGCCGGCATCGCCGTCATCGCGCAGATCCACCCCATCGCCGTGACGTTCACGATCCCCCAGGACGAGATCATCCGCGTCCAGCGGGCCCTCGCCGTGAAGGGGGGCCTCCCGGTCGAGGCTTTCAATCGCGACTTCCAGACGCGTCTTGCCGCCGGGGCGCTGTCGGCGATCGACAACCAAGTCGATCCTTCGACCGGAACAGTCAAGCTCAAGGCGGTGTTCCCCAACGACGACGACACGCTCTTCCCGAATCAATTCGTCAACGCCCGGCTCCTCGTCGAAACGCTCCGAGATGCCACGATCGTGCCGTTGGCGGCGCTCCAGCGCGGGCCGGAATCGACGTTCGTGTGGGTCGTTCAGGCAGATTCCACCGTCGGCGTCCGCACCGTTCAGGCGGGGCCCTCCCAGGGGGATCAGGTGGCCATCACCAGCGGCCTCGAGCCGGGGGAGTTGGTCGTCACCGACGGCATCGACAAGCTCAGCCCGAAGGCGAAGGTCGCCGTCCGCGGGATGGCTCCGCCGGCGGAAAGTGGGAGCGTTTCCGAGCGTCGGCCCCCCGCTGCGGCTGGAAGTTGAACGATGAACCTCTCCCGGCCCTTCATCCTCCGGCCGGTGGCGACGAGCCTCCTCATGGTGGCGCTCGTCCTCGTCGGCGTCGTCGCCTACCGTCAGCTTCCGGTGTCGGCACTTCCGCAGGTCGACTATCCCACGATCCAGGTGCTCACCTTCTATCCCGGGGCGAGCCCGGAGGTGATGGCCTCGAGCGTCACCTCGCCGCTGGAGCGGCAGTTCGGCCAGGTGCCGGGGCTGACGCAGATGACGTCGAGCAGTTCCGAGGGATGTTCGGTGATCGTCCTCCGCTTCGATCTTGCCCTCGACATCGACATTGCCACGCAGCAGGTTCAGGCGGCGATCAATTCGGCGGCCGCGGTGCTCCCGCGTGACCTCCCCAATCCGCCGATCTACACGAAGACCAACCCCGCCGACGCCCCCATTCTCACGCTCGCCCTGACCAGCGACACGCTCCCGCTGACGAAGGTCCAGGATCTCGCCGACACGAGGCTCGCGCAGAAGATCTCGCAGCTCTCGGGGGTGGGGATGGTGAGCCTATCCGGGGGGCAAAAGCCGGCGATCCGCATCGAGGTCAATCCCACGGCCCTCTCCAGCCTCGGCATGAATCTCGAGGATCTCCGCGGATCGCTCGTCCAGGCGAGCGTCAACCAGGCGAAGGGGAGCTTCGACGGCCGGCGGCAGGCGTTCACGATCGCCGCGAACGATCAGCTCCTCACGAGCGACCAGTTTCGTGAGCTCATCATTGGCTACCGGAACGGCTCCGCTGTCCGACTTGTGGACGTCGCCGAGGTGGTGGACGGCGCGGAGAACGTCCGACAGGCGGCCTGGATGAACGACATCCCGGCCGTGATCGTCAACATCCAACGGCAGCCGGGGGCCAACATCATCGAGGTCGTCGACTCCGTGAAGGCCCTCCTCCCGCAGCTCGAGGCCTCGCTGCCGGCGGCGGTGGAGGTGCATGTCCTCACCGACCGCACGCTCACCATCCGGGCGAGCATCGAGGGGGTGCAGCACGAGTTGCTCCTCACGATCGCGCTGGTGGTGTTCATCATCTTTCTCTTCCTCCGCAACGTTACAGCCACGATTATCCCCAGCGTCGCGGTGCCCCTGTCGCTCGTCGGCACGTTCGCCGTGATGGTCGTCCTTGGGTACAGCCTCAACAATCTCACGCTCATGGCGCTGACGATCTCCACCGGATTTGTCGTCGACGACGCGATCGTGATGATCGAGAACATCGTCCGCTACGTGGAGGAGGGGGAGACGCCCCTCGCGGCGGCACTGAAGGGCTCGGCCGAAATCGGCTTCACGATCGTCAGTCTTTCGGTATCGCTGATCGCGGTCCTCATCCCGCTCCTCTTCATGGGCGATATCGTCGGCCGATTGTTTCGCGAGTTTGCCGTCACGCTGTCGGTGACGATCCTCGTGTCGGCGGCGGTGTCACTGACGCTGACCCCGATGATGTGTGCGGTGCTCCTCTCGCAGCGTCCTTCCGGCTCCGGCCATGGTGGCGGGGGGCACGGCGCGGGCGAATTGGGAATTGTCACCCGGCTTTACGCCGCGACGCTCAGGTTCGTGCTCGCCCGCCAGGTGGCGACGATGGTGACGTTCGTGGCGACGCTCGTGGCCACCTGGTACCTCGCGCAGATCGTCCCGAAGGGGTTCTTCCCGGTCCAGGACACCGGTGTCATCCTCGGCATTTCCGAAGGACCGCAAAGCATCTCGTTTGAAGCGATGCGTGACCGGCAACTGGCGCTCAACCGGGTGATCCTCGCCGACCCGGCGGTGGAGAGCCTGTCGAGCTTCATCGGCATCGACGGCACGAACGTCACTCTCAACAGCGGCCGGATTCAGATCAACCTCAAGCCCCTCGAGGAGCGCCGCATCAGTGCCGTGGAGGTCATCCGCCGTCTCCAGGGGGAGCTGGCCGTGGTTGAGGGGATCGGTCTGTTCATGCAGCCGGTTCAGGATCTCTCCGTGGAGACCCGTGTCAGCCGGACGCAATACCAGGTGAGCCTCGAGTCACCCGATGCCGAGGAGCTGGCCGCGTGGGCTCCCCGGTTCGTGGCCCGTCTCCAACAGCTCCCGGAGCTGGCTGATGTCGCCAGCGATCAGCAGACCGACGGCCGCCAGGCCCGGCTCGTGATCGACCGCGACAGCGCCTCGCGGCTGGGCATTACGCCGCAGATGATCGACGACGCGCTCTACGACGCCTTCGGGCAGCGTCAGATCTCGATGCTCTTCACGCAACTCAATCAATACCGCGTCGTCCTCGAAGTGGCTCCCCGCTTCCGCGACGCGCCGCAGGACATGGCTCAGATGTACGTCCGGGCCGGCCCCGGGGTGGGGAGGCCCGGGGAGACGCGGGTGCCGCTCGGGGCGGTGACCAGACTCGAGGAAACAAGTACGCCGCTCGTGGTGAATCACCAGGGGCAGTTTCCGGTGGTGACGGTGTCGTTCAATCTGGCGCCAGGGGTGGCCCTCGGCGGAGCCGTCGACGTGATTGACGCGGCGCGCCGCGACCTGGGGATGCCGGCCGGGATCCAGACCGCCTTCCAGGGGACGGCGGCGGCCTTCCGGGCGTCGCTGGCCAACCAGGGTTGGCTGATCCTCGCGGCGATTGTCACGGTTTACATCGTCCTCGGAGTTCTCTACGAGAGCATCGTCCATCCGATCACGATCCTCTCCACGCTTCCCAGCGCCGGGGTGGGAGCGCTCGTCGCCCTCCTCGTCTGCCGGACGGATCTCAGCGTCATCGCGCTGATCGGGATCATTCTGCTGATCGGGATCGTCAAGAAAAACGCGATCATGATGATCGACTTCGCCATGGAGGCGGAGAGGCGCGGGATCGGGGGGCGCGGGGTGACGCCCCGCGAGGCGATCGAGCAGGCCTGCCTCCTCCGCTTCCGGCCGATCATGATGACGACGCTGGCCGCGCTCCTCGGGGCGGTGCCGCTGTCGATGGGCACCGGTGTCGGATCGGAGTTGCGGCGGCCCTTGGGAGTTACGATCATCGGCGGCCTCCTCGTCAGCCAGCTCCTCACGCTCTACACGACGCCCGTCATCTATCTGTGGTTCGATGCCGTGGGGCGATGGGTGCGCGGCCCGGTCGGTCAGGACGGCCAGGACGGTGAGGAGCGGGCAGAGGGCACGTCAACCGTGCTGGAGCGGGTGCCATGAACTTTTCGGCATGGTTCATCCGCCGGCCAGTGGGGACGTCGCTGTTGGCGGTGGCGATTACGCTTGTGGGGGCGATCTGCTACTTCCTCCTTCCGGTGTCGCCGCTGCCGCAGGTGGAGTATCCGACGATCAACGTCGGTGCGGGGCTTCCGGGGGCGAGCTCGGAGACGATGGCTTCGGCGGTCGCCACGCCGCTGGAGCGTCAATTCGGCCTCATCGCCGGCGTCACGGAGATGACGTCGCAGAGCACCCTCGGGCAGACCTCGATCACGCTCCAGTTCGAGCTCGACCGGAACATCGACGCCGCCACGCGCGACGTTCAGGCGGCGATCAATGCTGCCCGCGGTCGTCTCCCTGCCAACCTTCCCCGCAATCCCGACCTCCGTAAGGTCAATCCCGCCGATGCCCCGATTCTCATTCTGGCGATGACCTCGGATCTCCATGACAAGCCCCGTCTCCAGGATGTGGCGAGCACGCTCCTCCAGCAGAAGCTCTCGCAGGTCCAGGGCGTAGGGCAGGTGGTCGTGAGTGGCGGCTCGCCGCCGGCCGTCCGCGTTGCCGTCAATCCATTGGTTATCGAACGCTACGACCTCGGGCTCGATGACATTCGTAGCTGCCTGCAGCAGGCCAACACCAACCGCCCCAAGGGCGCCGTCGATGATGGGATCACCACCTGGTCGATCGCGACCACCGACCAGTTGTTCACCGCGGCGGAATACCGGCAGCTGATCGTCGCCTGGCGGCGTGGCGCGCCGATTCGGCTCGGTGACGTGGCGACGGTCACTGATTCGGTCGAGGATGTCCGCGTCGCCGGGGTCTACAACGGGCAGCCGACGATCATGCTGATCGTCTACCGCCAGCCCAATGCCAACATCATCCGCGCCGTCGACAACGTCCTCTCCATCCTCCCGCAGCTGAAGGCGCAGATGCCGGCCGGGATGCGTCTCGACCTCGCCATGGACCGGACGGCGACGATCCGAGCGAGCATCGTGGATGTCCAGCACACGCTCATCCTCTCGGTGATGCTCGTCGTCGGGGTGGTGTTCGTGTTTCTCCGCGACTGGCGGGCGACGCTCATTCCGAGTGTCGTCGTGCCGGTGTCGCTGGTGAGCACGTTCTCGGTGATGTATGCCCTCGGCTACAGCCTCGACAACCTCTCCCTGATGGCCCTCACGATCGCCACCGGATTCGTTGTCGACGACGCGATCGTCGTCCTCGAGAACATCGCCCGGCACCGCGAGGAGGGGATGAGCCCGATGGCGGCGGCGTTCCTCGGGGCCCGGGAGATCGGATTCACGGTGCTGTCGATCAGCATCTCGCTCGTCGCGGTGTTCATCCCCATCCTCCTCATGGGTGGGATCGTGGGGAGGTTGTTCCGCGAGTTCGCCGTCACCCTGTCGGTGGCGATCCTCGTCTCGATGGTCGTATCGCTGACCCTCACGCCGATGATGTGTGCCTGGCTGCTGCGTCCCGCAGGGGATGCGCGGCATGGGCTCCTCAGCCGGTTGACGGAGCGGTTCCTCGACGGCGTCACCCTGGCGTACGGAAGGCTCCTCGCGGTCGTCATGCGCCATCCGCGGATCACGATGGCGGTCAACCTGGCGACGATTGCGCTGACGGTGTGGATGTATGTCGCCGTGCCGAAGGGATTTTTTCCGCAGCAGGACACCGGCCGAATCACCGGCACCCTCGATGCCGATCAGGACACCTCCTTTCAGACGATGAGCGCGCTGTTGACGAAGTTCTCGCTTGCGGTGAAGGAGGATCCGGCGGTCGCCGGGATCACCGGGTCGACAGGCGGGGCCGCGGGGGGAAGCCCGAACGCAGCGAGGATGTTCATCAGCCTCGTGCCGAAAGAGGAGCGCGACGGAATGGGGGCCGATCAGGTGATCGGCCGGCTGCGGGGGAAGCTCTCGCAGCTCACCGGCGCGACGATGATCATGCAGCCGGTGCAGGACCTGCGGATCGGTGGGCGACCGAGCAGCTCGCAGTATCAGTTCACACTCCGCGGCGACAACCTCGGCGATCTCAATGAATGGGGGCCGAAGCTCGTGCGGGCGATGCGCGCGATGCCGGAATTGGCCGACATCCGCTCCGACCAGCAGAACCGCGGGCTCCAGGCCGGGCTGACAATCGACCGCGACGCCGCGGCCCGGTTCGGCATTTCGCCTCGGCAGATCGACGACGCCCTCTACGACGCCTTCGGACAGCGGCAGGTGTCGGTGATGTACCGGCCGCTCGGTCAGTATCGCGTGGTCATGGGGCTCGAATCCGGTTTTCTCCAGGGGCCGGACTCGCTACGGAGCCTCCATGTCACCGGTGCCAACGGCCTCCAGGTGCCGCTCGAGTCGTTGGCGACACATACGACCGGCAACGCGCCGCTGATGGTCAACCACACCGCGCAGTTCCCTTCCGCAACCGTGTCTTTCAACCTCGCCCCCGGCGTGTCGCTCGGGACGGCGGTCGAGGCAGTCGAGGCGAAGACGGCGGAGCTGGGGATGCCATCCACCGTCCGCGGTAGTTTCTCAGGCACGGCGCAGGTGTTCCGCGAGGCGCTCGCCAACCAGCCGCTCCTCATCCTCGCCGCCGTGGTCACCGTCTATCTCGTCCTCGGCATGCTCTACGAGAGCCTCATCCACCCACTCACGATCATCTCCACGCTTCCGAGCGCCGGCCTGGGGGCGCTTCTGGCGCTCCAGTGGACGGGGAGCCAGCTCGACGTGATGGCGATGATCGGCATCATCCTTCTCATCGGGATCGTCAAGAAGAACGCGATCATGATGATCGACTTCGCCCTCGAGGCGGAGCGGACGAGGGGCCTTGCGCCGCGCGAGGCGATCTTCGAGGCCTGCGTGCTCCGCTTCCGGCCGATCACGATGACGACGCTCGCGGCGCTCCTGGGAGGCTTGCCGCTGGCGCTGGGCACGGGCCCCGGGGCCGAGCTCCGCTGGCCGCTGGGGATCGCCATCGTTGGCGGCCTGATCGTCAGCCAGATGCTGACGCTGTTCACGACGCCGGTCGTCTATCTCTATCTCGACAGCCTTGTTACTTGGCTCGGACGGCGCCGGATCGCCGCTCCCACCACGATCACGGCATCTCCGGTTCCATCCTCCACCTGACCGCTCGCGTCGGGAGGTCAGGCCTTCTCGAGGATGAGGAGCGAGCGGGGGAAGATCGTCCAGGTTGTCGCCGGCTGGGCGTCCGACTCTGTGCGGTAGGGATCGGTCGTGGTGACGGTCATCGCGGCACGGCCGTAGTTGGCAAGGACGAGATGGAAGCCGCGATTGGCGAACGCCGAGGCGACGATGCCCGCTGGCAGCGGGGCAGCGAACAGGTCGCTTTCGCCGATCTCGAGCCACGCCCACGTCCCCTCCTCGACCAGCGGCAGGTAGCGGTCGAGCCACTGTCCCCAGCGCTCCCTCGTTTCCGGGCTGCCTGGCACCTCGTCCCAAGCGGAGTAGGTGTGGAGCGTGGCGGGATCGGATTCCCACCGCGCCCGGGCTTCGCGGCAGCGCTTCAGCCAGAAGTCGTCGTTGTAGGCGATGCCGGGGACGAATCCGCGCTCGCCGGTGAAGATTCTCCCCCCGAAGGTCACCGGGAACTGGAGGTAGGGGATCGACTGGAGGTAGGGCTCGTCGATCGATTCCAGGCTCGTGAAACCCATGTCGAGGCAGGGGACGACATACGGGGGATGGTTCTTCACGGTGTCGCGGAGGGCATCGGCATTGGCCACCCCCTCGCCGACCCAGAGATAGTCGTAGGTCACGAGATCGGTGAGTGGCTTGTCGGCGCCGTCAACATGGAGCTTGACGATCCCTCCTCGTCGCTTGACGTCGGCGTGGATGAGCGCCAGGAGATCGGCGAAAGCGCCATCTTCCTCTGGTGTCTCGTGGAAGGCGGCGATCTCGTCGGCGGCCGGAGGCATCTGCCGTTTTCGCTCATGGCGGTTCATCAGGTAGCCACCGTCGATGTAGATGCCATCCGTCCCCCATTCGTCGATGACGCGGGCGATTTTCTTGAGGACGAATGCCCGCCAGCCGGGGCTCGCCGGCGAGCATCGGGCCATGTTCCAGTAGCCGACGACGAGGACGTCGCCCGGACGTCGCCAAGCGGGGTCGAAGTCCGGATCGGTGGTCTGGATGAAGCAGGTGGAGACGTAGGTCAGGACCCGGAAGCCGCGGGCCCGTGCCATGGCGAGGAACCGCCGGTATCCCTCGGCGTTGACCGGTGAATACTTGTCGCCGCCAAACAGCCGCAGTGAATCGTTCCAGTCGTCGAAGACCTGGATCACCTGGACGCCGAGGGCGGCGAGCCGGTCGAGCTCGGATTCGTCCTCAGGCCCCGGGTTCCAGGGGGCGGTAGCGGGGTATTCGCCGAGGTTGTAGCAGCACTGGGCGGGGAGGTAGTTGGTGACCAGATGCCGGCGGAGGCAGGAGCGGATCCGGGTCGTGCCGTGACCAATGTTGAGCAGACGCCGGCGGTGGTCGGCCTCCGAGAGGTCGGTGAGGAGCCGCGGGGTGAGGGGGCTCGCAGTCGCCGTCGGCGGATCGGCTGCCGTCGCCTGGGGAGGCAGCCCCGCCACCGCGGCGATTCCGCCGGCGGCCGTCGTCGTGCGGAGGAAGTCGCGTCGCTGCATCGGAGTTGTTCCCGGGGAAAAGGAGGTCTCAGGGCCGAAGCGATCAGGCGAGGATGTCGCGGACGACCGTGCCGGAGACATCAGTGAGGCGGTGATCGCGGCCGGCGTGGCGGAAGGTGAGCCGCTCGTGGTCGAGGCCGAGAAGGTGGAGGATTGTGGCATGGAAGTCGGGCATCGTCACCTTCCCCTCCGCCACGTAATAGCCGAACTCGTCGGTCTGTCCGTGGGCAACGCCCCCCTTCACGCCGCCGCCTGCCATCCACACGCTGAAGGCGTGAGGATGATGATCGCGGCCGTCGGAGCCTTGGGCGGCCGGCGTCCGGCCAAACTCGGTGCCGAAGATCACGAGGGTGTCGTCGAAGAGCCCACGGGCCTTGAGATCGGCAAGGAGGGCGGCGATCGGCTGGTCGACCTTCTTTGCGTTGGTGGTGTGGTTGTTGCGGAGATCGCCGTGGGCGTCCCAGTAGTTGCGCGGGTAGCTGAAGTTGACCTGCACGAACCGCACCCCCGCCTCGAGGCAGCGTCTCGCGAGCACGCACTGTCGGGCATATTCATCGGTCGGCTCGACGCCAACGCCGTAGCGGGCGAGCGTGCCGGCGGTCTCCCGCTCGATCTCGAACACCCCCGGCGCCTCCCCCTGCATCCGCCAGGCCATCTCGAACGACTCGATCCGCGCCTCGAGCCGCGGGTCGCCCCCCACGAGCGTCGCGTGGCGACGGTTGCGGGCGGCGAGGAGATCGAGTTGCCGGCGTTCCAGAGACGGATCCTCCGCCGAGACGAGGTTCGAGAGGCGCGTCGACTTGAAGTCGGTGCTGCCGTCGCCGATCCGCGTCCCCTGGAAGCTCGCCGGGAGGAACGCCGAGCCGTAGTTCTGCGTGCCGCCGTGGTAGAGCGAGGGGGAGAGGCTGATGAATCCGGGGAGGTTGTCGTTCTCTGAACCGAGGCCGTAGAGCGTCCAGGCGCCAAGGCTCGGCCGGGCGAAGACGCCGGAGCCGGTGTTCATGGCCAGCAGAGCGGGCCCGTGAGAAACCTGATCGCCGCCGTGCATCGAACGGATCACGCACAGGTCGTCGGCATGGCTGCCGATGAGGGGAAAGAGATCGCTGACCTCGAGCCCCGACTGGCCATAGCGGCGAAACTCCCACGGCGAGGCGAGGAGATTGCCGGTGGGGGCGAACTCGAACTTTGGCTTCGGCAGCGGCAGCGGCTGGCCGTTCATCGCCGCGAGCTTCGGCTTGGGGTCGAACGAATCGACATGCGAGATTCCGCCATGCATGAACAGGAACACGACGCGCTTGGCCCGCGCCGGGAAGTGGGGGGGCCTGGCCGCGAGCGGAGAGCCGTTTATCCCGGCTGCACGCGCCTCCCCGGGCACCTGCGCGCTAGCAAGGAGCCCGAGCAGCGCCGTGTGACCGAAGCCACAGGCGCTCTGCAGGAGCCATTCGCGACGCGGAACGTTGGGCATGACGGGGCTCCGGTCAGTCGAGGTAGGCAAACTCATTGGAACACAGCAGCGCCTGACACCAGCTCTGCCAGGCCTCCTCGCGGCGCGTCTCGGCCGGCCGGGCCTGCCCGGCGGTCGATTCCATCCAGGCGACGACGTAGGCAAGCGCCTCGGCAATCTCCTCCGGGCTCGCGCGGCGGCCGAGGGCCCGCGCATGGGCCCGATCGACTCGGCCGCTGTCGTCGAGACCAGCGTCGGCGAGGAGCGAACGGGCGAAAACAAGAGCCTGACCGCGGACGAACGGACTATTGACGAGGAACAAGGCCTGCGAAGGGACGGTAGTCTCGTTGCGGAGGGCGGTCACGCCATTGGGATCGGCGGCGTCAAACAGCGCGAGGACGTCGGGGAGCATGTTCCGCACTGCCGGAAGATAGAGGCTCCGTTTCGTGAACGTCGTGTAAACGGAATCGTCGACGGCGAGCCGGTTCGGCTTGATCATCGCCCCGATGTCCTCGGCTTTCTCCAGGAGCACCCTTGCGCTCTCGTCACTCCCCGGCACCCGGTCGAGGCCGCCACTCACCGCGAGGACCGCGTCGCGAAGCTGCTCGGCGGTGAGCCGCCGGCGAGTCATCGCGGCGACCGTCCGCCCGTCGGGATCGGCCTCGCGGAGCGCCGCAGGCGCTGCAGCCCGGCGGTAGGCGGCAGAGTTGAGGATGACGCGGTGGAGGGCCTTGACACTCCAGCCCGATTCGATGAACCGGCAAGCGAGCCAATCGAGGAGCTCGGGGTGCGTGGGGGGCTCGCCGCGGGTGCCAAAGTTGTCGCTCGTCGCCACGAGCCCACGGCCAAAATGCTGCTGCCAGATCCGGTTGACCATGACGCGCGCCGTGAGCGGGTTTTGTTCACTGGCGATCCAGCGGGCGAGTTCGATCCGGCCGCTGCCGCCGGAAGTGACGAACGGACTGGGATGTTCTCCATCCTTCCCGTCCTCCGCACCGTCGGGCGCCCTGAAAAGGCCAGGGATGTTGCGCGGGGCGATCGCCCCGAGCTGAAAACGATTCCCGCGAAGGTGGACGCGGAGGTTGCGGGGGAGGGTTTCTTTCGGGGCCATGACCATGACCGGGTCCTTGCCGTCGCCCAGCGGCACCTGATACTCCCACCACATCGAGGCGTTGCGGACCTCGTTCTGGAAAGGCTCGGTACTGCGAAAGATTCCGGCCAGGGCGTAATAGTCGGTGGTGCGGATACAATCGAACTTGTGGTCGTGGCAGCGGGCACAGGCGAGCGTAAGGCCGAGGAAGGCTCGGCCGGTGACATCGATCTGATCGTCGACGATGTCGAGCCGCGACTGCTCCTTGTCGGTCTCGGCGAGCGCCTTCGGGCCGATCATCAAGAAGCCTGTGGCAATCGTCCGGGCGGCATCGGTGGCGGCGTCGCCGGAGCGGGGGAGGAGATCGCCGGCGAGCTGTTCGACGAGGAAGCGGTCGTAGGGGAGATCGCGGTTGCAGGCGTCGACGACCCAGTTGCGGTAGCGCCAGGCCTGCGTCATTACGGCGTTGGCATCGTTTGCCGTGGTCTCGGCGAAGCGAACGACGTCGAGCCAGTGGCGGGCCTGCTGCTCGCCGTAATGGGGCGAGGCGAGGAGCCGGTTGACGACCTCGTTCCAGGCATCGGGCCCGGTGTCGGCGAGGAAGGCGGCGGTCTCCTCCGGCGTCGGCGGGAGCCCGGTGAGGTCGAAGGTCACCCGCCGCAGGAGCGTGCCTCGATCGGCCTCGGGCAGCGGTGGCATTCCGAGGGCCTCGATCTGCGGCGCAAGGAAGCGATCGATCGCCGTCGGGGCGGAGTGACTGCGGGGAGAAGAAGGGGAAGGATCGACGAGCCGTTGGTAGGCCCAGTGGGCCCGTTCGGCGAGGGTGTAAGTGGAGTTGGGGGCACGGTGGGGGCCGCCGAGATCGAGGGCGTATTTCTCACCGAGCCAGGCTTCGAGGCCGACGCGGCTGGCATCGTCGAGGCCGGAAGAAAACACGAGCGCCTCGCCGACATCCCCCTCGATCGATCCGCACCACGACACGGCTTTTCCGAGGAAGGCGCCGATGTCGGTGCGGTGGCGGAGGTCGGGGACGCCATCGCGCCCCTCGAGCTCGCCGGACGGGGGACCGACTTCGCGGCCGTCGATGAACAGTCGCGTGGTCGTGCGGATCGGGCCTGGCTGCTTGACGGCGACGACGAGCGTCGGTCGGCCGAAGGATGGCTTGAATGATCCGTTGCCGGCCGAGGCGTCGTTCATCCAGCCGCCGGCGAAGCGGAGGGCATGCTCCTCGGCGCGGTTGATCTGGAGAACGGCCGCGAGGGGGCGGCCGGGATCGGCGCCGGGGTTGGCGGGGTCGCCGACCCCCAGGATGCCCTCGAAGGGCGGCCCGGTCTCGTGAGGACGGAGATTGACGACGACGGCGAGCGTCAGGCTCGCGTCCCCGGCCACCGGGATGGGAAGCGAGGGGGAGGAGGCGTAGCCGGTGGCTGTGGAGAAGCGGACAGCTGGGCGGCGCGCGATGGCGCTTTCGCGCACGAACGTGCCGGGAAGCCCCTGGCCGTCAGGGCGGATTCCCTTGGTGGCGCTTGCATCGCGGCCGTGGCCGCTCGTATCGGGCCAGACCGGCACTGGGGCGCCATCGTCGAGGGCGAGACTGTCGGCGCGGAGCCAGAGTTGCAAGGCGCCGGCGAGGGAGGGGTGATCGGGCGCGATCGGTTCGATGGCGGGCTGGCGCGGGGCCTGCGGCGCGACCGGCTCGGCGGGGCTCGCCGGCCACGAAGCCCCGGCGGCTACCCAGGCTCTCAAGGCCTCGATCTGTATCTGTGGGAGCCGGCCGTCGGGGGGCATCTCGAGGCCATCGGTGTGGTTCACCGCCCGGATAAGGAGGCTTTCAAGCGCCGGCTGCCCCGGATCGATCGCCGGGCCAGAGTCGCCCCCGCGGACCACCGCCGCACGCGAGTCGAGCCGCAATCCACCCTTCGCCTTCTCCCCTGCATGGCAAGCATGGCAGCGCTCGATGAGGAGCGGACGGATGACTCGCTCGAAGGAATCGTCGGCAGAGTCGGCCGCGCGTGCCGGCGCGACGAGCATCACAGTGGCCAAAATGGCGGCCACGCGAGTCATTCCCGCGACGAGGCGGAGTGCATCACCGAGAGAAGAGAAGTTTTGAGCCATGGCCAACCATCCCCGCTGCAAAGTCGGGGGATTCTACCTTGCGGGCTGGCGTGGCAGCCAACGGGCCCGCGGTGGCAACAGAGGCTCGTCACGGACTGCTCGAGAGCACCTCGCCGATGATACCCGCATCGGGGGCCTGAATGACGACGTAGGTGTTGCGCCCGTCGGCCACTGTCACGCTCCGAGGCACGGCCCTTCCGACCGACATTCCTTGCCGATCGACCGCCTGGAGGGCGAGCGTGTGTTGCCCCGCCGGCAGTTCCATCCGCACCACCTGGATCGAATCGGGGAGGAGCCCCCAGCAGCGTGTGTCGGCGTTCTCCGCCGCTTCCCAGGCGACGCCGGCGAGATCGAAAGCGAGCGCCGCTGGCCCGAAGCGCTCGACGCCGAGCCCCTCCTTGACGCCAAACACCGTTCCCTTCTTGAGCGCCCGCCGCGCCACGGCGCGGGCGACGGTCCGGTCGTGAACGGCCGCCTCCTGCTCGACGGCCATCCGCGAGATGTCGGTGATCGTCGTCGTTCTCCCCTGCCAGGCCACGCCTCCGCCGGCGCTCGTCCGCCCCACCGCCACGGCGCTGACGAGCCCCGGCGCCGCCACGACCCGCGGCACCTTGATCGGCGCGACGGTCGGCGGGAGCGACTGGGTGAGGGTAGCGGAGAGGATCTGGTCGGCGACGAGGAGCGCCGCGCTCGACGGGATCTCCTCGACCACGACCTTGCAGGGGCCGTGGCCGACGAGTGCGAAGACATGGACGACCCCATGGCCGTGCGGCGAGTGGACGCCGCCAGTAGCGCGGACGACATCGGCCTGCCCCGCCGCGAACTCCGGCTGCCAGTTGACGACCGTGGCGAAGTGCCGGGCGGCATCGTCGTAGTCGCGGTGGGTCTCCTCGCGGAGGACGCCGCGGAGGTAGGGGGCCAGCGCGATCTGCCGGTACGAGGCTTTTGGATTCGTACCATCCTCTGCCGTGGCTGCAGCGACGATCTCCGCCTGCTTCTCGGCGGCCTGATAGCTGAAGGCCTCGGCATCGCCGCCGTCGCTTGAGAGATTCGTGATTGCGAGCATCGCCCGTAGCAGGACCTTTTCGTGATCCTCGCCGGCGTACGATCGCTGCTGATCGTCGGAGAGCATCGACCAGGCGTCCTCAGCGGGGCTTTCCTGCTCGAGGTGATCGAAGCGATCGCGAACCTCCTTGAGGAGATCCTCGGCTGCAAGAGGCCGGCCGTCGGCCAGGGCCACGAGCGCCCTGTCGAGCGTGAGGACGTCCGCATCCCCCGGATGCTTTTCCAGATCGGTCGCGATCAGCCGCTCGGCCTCGTCGAGATCGCCGCGATGGAACGCCGCCCGCACCGGTTCGAGCCGCGTGATGTGCGTGGCGCAGCCAACAAGCAGCACGAGGCAGGGCACGACGATGGCAAGCAGGCCGGGGCGTGGCATGGCAGCACCAGACGGCCTATCGTGAGAGCGGATTGGTCGCCCGCCACCGGCTCAGGCGGCTGTGGTGGTAGCCCTTGACGAGATCGGCCGACTGCTTGTCGTAGTTGCCGGTGCGAACGTCGATGAGCTCCATCGTCAGCCGATAGCTCCGCTCGTAATCGCGGTTTTCGCGCGTCGTGCCGGAGGTGAGCGTGGCGTAGAGCAGGTAGTCGATCGGCTCCCCCTCGCGCTCCAGATGCGTGGCGAACTGCCGCATGTGTTCCGGAATGCAGAGCTGATCGGGGCGGAGGCGGGTCTCGAGGAGGCCGGCATCGACGACGCGCCGGTTGAGCGGCTGGAAGATGGGGGTCTGGAGGAGCCGGGTGTCGATCACCTGATAGAGCTCGTCCTTGAAGTCACCGATGTCTTCGGCGCTCTTGTTCTCGACGCCGACGAAGCAGATCCGCTTCGGCGGGCAGGGGAGCGGCTCGCCGGCATCGTCGTACGACACCTGCTGCACCGGCGCCTCGGCATTCCGGGCAAGGAGCTTGGCGACGGCTTCGTCGACGAGCGGCCCGAAGGTCTCGGCGCCTGCCTGATGGCTCCCCATCAGTGCCTTGTCGCCGGGGTTGACGATTCTCGCAAACTGCCGCTGCCCACGGCAGCCGGCAAGCGAGACCGCGACAGGCAGCCCGGCAGAAAAGAGGAACGTGCGACGCAGCATGGCACGGCTCCGGCGGAGGAGAGAGTCGGCCGGGACGCCTGTGGGGAGATCGGTGCGCACCGCTCCCCAGGCAGCCATCGGCGGGCGGGGACGATAGCGGGGAGGGCCCTGCGGCGGAAGGGGGAAAAGGTGCCAGCCACCAAATCTGGGGAGGTTGCAGGCACTCCAATTTTGGTGGATGGCACCTTTTTCTTTTCTTCCCCTCGAAGCCCTAAACTACCAGTTATGGAGACCATGCCCCCGGCGACCGGCCCGACGAACGACACCGCCGCCGAGGCGGAGGCCGTCCAGCTGGAATGCATCCGGCGAATGTCGCCGCTGGAGCGCCTCCGGGCCGGATGTCGGATGTCAAACCGCGGCCGCCGCCTTGCCTTCGACGCGATCCGTGCCCGGCTTCCGGACGCCGACGAAACGGAAGTCCGCCTTCGTTTCATCGAACTCGCCTACGGGGCCGGCCTCGCCGCCGACGTGCGACTCTGGCTACGGGATCGGGGGCGATGAGCGACACCGCCGACCTTTTCGCCGCCCTGACGCCGGTCGCGGCGGTTCTCGAGAGACTCGGCGTGCGGCATTATGTCGGAGGGAGCGTGGCGAGCTCCGTCCACGGGGCGATCCGATCGACGATGGACGTCGATCTCGTCTGCGAGCTTCGGTCTGACCAGATCGAGCCTTTTCTCGCGGCGTTTGGCGATGACTTCTATGTCAGCCGGCAAGCGGTTCGGCAGGCGGTCGAGCGGACGTCGTGCTTCAACCTCATCCTTTTTCCAAGGCGTACAAGGTGGATGTTTTCGTCAGCCGTGGCCGCCCCTTCGATCTCGCCGCGATGACGCGGGCCGTTCCCCGGGCGCTTGGTGGAGAGGAATCGTTGCTCGTACCCGTGGCTACCGCTGAGGATTCGATCGTCGCCAAGCTCGAGTGGTTTCGACTCGGTGACGAATCGTCGCAGCGGCAATGGGACGATGTATCCCGGGTCGTTTCCCTTCACGGCGAAGCGCTCGATGCCGACCACATGCAGCGGATGGCCGAGTCGGTCGGCGTCTCGGATCTTCTTGACCGGCTGCTGGCGAAGCGTGGATAGAGAGCCTGATGGAGAACAGGGCATCTGGCGGGATTCCTGCGGATTGATGGTGAAGTGAGCGCGGGGGTGTGACATGAGCCACCTCGGATCGCGTCGGCTGACGATTCACTCAGGGCCCGGTTATGCTTTCGCCGTGCGTCGCTGGGAACCGATGTCTGCCGGGGGAGCGAGCCATGCGCGAAGCGAGACGACAGATCTTGAAGTCGGGGGCGGCTGCGGTGGCGTTGCCGCTGGTAACGGCGGTGGCCCGGGCCGCCGAGCCTGCCGCGCCGCTCCCGGTCGCTGTGATCGGCCCCGGCGGGATGGGGCGATCGCATCTCGAGCATCTCGCTCGGCGGGACGACGTCCGCGTGGCGTGGGTCTGTGATGTCGACGCCGACAGGCTTGCGGCCGCAAAAAAACTCGTCGTCGAGGCCGGGCACGACGAGCCGCAGGGGAGCGACGACCTCCGCGACGTGCTTGCCGACAAGGAGGTGCGAGCGGTGTGGATCGCCACCCCCGATCATTGGCACGGCCCCGCGGCGATCCTCGCCGCCGATGCCGGGAAGCATGTCTACGTGGAAAAGCCGGCCTGCCACAACCTCCGCGAGGGGCGGCTGATGGTCGAGGCCGCGCGCCGCAACCGCGTCGCCATGCAGGTGGGGACGCAGTCACGCAGCGCCCCGATGATCCGCCGGGCGGTCGACAAGCTCCGCGCCGGAGCGATCGGCGAGGTGATCGTCGCCAAGGCCTGGAACAGCCAGCGCCGCGCGTCGATCGGCAAAGAAAACCCCACCGATCCCCCCGCGAGCCTCGCCTACGATCACTGGGTCGGCCCGGCCGCCTGGCAGCCCTATCAGAAAAATCTCCTCCCGGGCGTGTGGCGGTTTTGGCGAAACTTCGGCTGCGGCGACATCGGCAATGACGGCGTCCACGAGATCGACATCGCACGATTTGGGCTCGGCGTCGACGAGCATCCCGATCGGGTCGCGGGGCTCGGCGGGAAGTATTTCTTCGACGACGATCAGGAGTTTCCTGACACGCAAGTCTGTGTCTGGGAATGGCCCGGGGCAGGGGGCACTGCGAAGCGCCGGCAGCTCGTCTTCGAGCAGCGCGACTGGTCGCCCTATGTCCAGGAGGGGCACGAGAATGGCAACGCCTTCTACGGCACGAAGGGGATGCTGATGCTCGGCAAGCGGACCGGCTGGCAGCTCTATTCGGAGCGCAACAAGCTCGTCGACGAGGAGACCGGCAGCGTCGATCTCGAGGCCCACCACGACGATTTCCTCGACGCCGTCCGCTCGGCTCCCGCCGCAGGCCAGCCGCGCCGCACCCACGCCGACATCGAGGAGGGGCATCGCTCGGCGGCGCTCGTGCACCTGGGCAACATCGCTTGCCTGCTCGGGCGGACGCTCCATGTCGATGCCGCCGCCGAGCAGATCGTCGGCGACGACGAAGCAAATAGGCTCCTGACGCGGGCCTATCGCGACGGGCACTGGGCGGTGCCGCGGGGCGTGTGACGGCCATGGTCGGGGCTGCTATCGTGGGCGGTTCATCCAGCCCACCTCTTTTCCGGTGCCACCATGACGAAGATCGTTGTCCTCGACGGCCACACGGCCAATCCCGGCGACCTCTCCTGGGAGCCGCTCGAACGCCTCGGTGAACTCACCGTCCACGAGCGGACGGCCTCGGGCGACGTCGTCGTTCGGGCTAACGCCGCCGACGTCCTCCTCACGAACAAGACCGTGATCACCGCCGAAGCGATCGCGGCGCTGCCGCAGCTCAAGCTGATCTGTGTCCTCGCCACCGGCTACAACGTCGTCGACGTCACCGCTGCCCAGGCCCGCGGGATTCCGGTCTGCAACGTTCCTGAGTACAGCACGCCGAACGTCGCCCAGGCCGTGTTCGCGCTCCTTCTCGAGCTCACCAACCGCACCGGCCATCACGACCGAACCGTCCATGAGGGGCGCTGGGCCGCGTGCCCCGACTTCTGCTACTGGGATGGCGACCTCGTCGAGCTTTCCGGTCTGACGTTCGGGATCGTCGGGCATGGCCGGATCGGCCGGGCGGTGGGGCATGTCGCCCGGGCCTTCGGGATGAAGGTTCTCTACCACCGCCGCAACCACGATGGCGACCCGGGCTGTGTCGATCTCGACTTGCTTTTTTCCGAGAGCGACGTCGTCAGCCTCCACTGCCCCCTCACCCCCGAGACGAAGGAGTTTGTCAACGCCCGCCGGATCGAGCAGATGAAGCCGACAGCTTTTCTCTTGAACACCGCGCGGGGAGCGCTTGTCAACGAGGCTGATCTGGCGGCGGCGCTCCATGCCGGGCGGATCGCCGGCGCGGGCCTCGACGTCCTCTCGGTGGAGCCGCCGTCACCAACCAATCCCTTGCTCACGGCGCCGCGCTGCGTGATCACGCCCCACATCGCCTGGGCGACACGCGACGCCCGCCGCCGGCTCCTCGAAACGACCGCCGGCAACGTGGCGGCGTTTCTGGCCGGCAGCCCGCAGCATGTCGTCAGTGGGTGACAGGGCGGCGGCTAACAGGGCTGGGGCTACGGCGTCGCATCGTCGTCGGCCGCCACCTGGTCGGCGCGGCGGATCTGGATCGCGATCGATCCGTCGATCGGGATCACCTGCTGCCCGGCGGCAAGTTCGGCCGTGAGGATCAGGTTGCAGGCTACATTCGGCAGCCCGCCGACATTCTGCGTCCCGCCGAGGTGGTCGATGTAGGGCTTGATCGCGCCGCGGAGGGTCTTGTCGGTGGCGGGCCGCGACGTGTCGCCGATGAAGTTCCGCAGATCGGCCCCGGTGAACACGTACGATCGTGACGACGACTGGAAGGCGGGAGCGGGGACGGAGAACGTCGCCACCGTGTCCCCCGTCTCCTCGTCGCGAAGCGTGCAGCGCAGCTCAGCTTCCGCGGGGGCGGCAAATGACGTCGGCGCTTCGATCGCGATCCGGTCGCTACTCCCCTGGAAATACTCGTTGATCCTCCAGCCGCCGGTTTTTGTTTTGGTCGTCGTCAGTGCGACCGAGGCGCCGGGATCGAAGGCGAGATCGCAGGAGGCCTGCG
>Ga0164294_10001316_pt1 | contig 23149 bp, 18 predicted proteins | sample GEODES005metaG_FD_111479 | JGI IMG/M metagenome (GOLD analysis project Ga0164294, IMG submission 111479) | Oligotrophic lake water microbial communities from Sparkling Lake, Wisconsin, USA - GEODES005 metaG | ecosystem: Environmental > Aquatic > Freshwater > Lake | place: USA: Sparkling Lake...
ATTCGTCAAAAACGGTGAAAGTGACCAAAGAGGATGGAAGTTCGGAGGTGTTAGCTGCGAAAAATATTATTATCGCGACGGGTTCGAAACCGACGATCTTGCCTTTTATTCCGGTGGACAAAAAGCGGATTATCACCTCGACGGAGGCCTTAAAAATGACGGAGATTCCAAAGCATTTGATCGTGATTGGTGCCGGTGTGATTGGGGCGGAATTAGGATCGGTGTATGCGCGATTGGGATCAAAAGTGAGTTTTGTGGAGTTTGCGGAGGGGATGATTCCGACGATGGATAAGACGATGGGCAAGGAATTACAGAAGTCGATCGCCAAATTAGGCGCTGAATTTTATTTCTCGCACAAGGTGACATCGGCTGCGGTGAAAGGAGCAGAGGTGACGGTGAAGGCGCAGGATGCGGCGGGCAAAGAAGTGGAGATCAAAGGAGATTATTGTTTAGTGTGTATTGGTCGGCGGCCATATACGGATGGATTGAATTTAGCTGCGGCGGGATTGGTGGCGGATGAGCGGGGTCGGATTGCGGTGGATGAGCGTACGTTGCAAACGTCTGTTCCAGGCATTTATGCGATTGGGGATGTGGTGCGCGGGGCGATGCTGGCGCATAAGGCGGAGGAAGAGGGTGTTTTTGTAGCGGAGGTGATTGCGGGTCAAAAGCCGCATATTAATTATAATTTGATACCCGGTGTCGTATATACATGGCCGGAAGTGGCTTCTGTGGGTAAAACGGAGCAAGAATTAAAGACGGCGGGTATTGCGTACAAGGAGGGTTCGTTTCCGTTTAAGGCCTTGGGTCGGGCGGTGGCGTCGATGGATGTGGATGGGTTGGTGAAGGTGTTGGCGGATGCCACGACGGATGAGATTTTGGGGGTACATATGATTGGCGCGCGCGCGGCGGATATGATTGCGGAGGCGGTGGTGGCGATGGAATATCGGGCTTCGGCGGAAGATGTGGCGCGTATGTCACATGCGCATCCGACCTATACCGAGGCGATGAAGGAGGCTTGCTTAGCGGCTACATCAAAGCGTGCCTTACACGCGTAGATTATTAGTTTTCTAGGCTCTAATGTCGTTTTTCTCCCCTACCTTTGGCAATCCTCGCCGGTTTGCCAAAGGTAAGCGACAGCCATGTAGATTATCAGTTTTTCGGGCTTAAATTAATTTTTATTCCCCTACCTTTGGCTAACCGGCAAGGATTGCCAAAGGTAAATCAATGGATTTACAAATCCACCGTTTTTGCACGGGCATAAAAGCGCCAAGATAATAAGACCGACGAGCAAACTAAACTGGCCGTCAGGCCCATCCAGATACCCACAGCACCTATCCCCATCGAAATACCCAAGTAATAAGACATCGGGATTCCAATGCCCCAATAAGAAAAAATCGTAATGACCGTCGGGATATTCACATCCTGCAAGCCCCGTAATAAACCCAGCGAAACCGCCTGAATACCATCAAATAACTGAAATATCGCCCCCCAAACCACCAAAGTCACCGCGATTTCAACCACCGCAATTTCCTCCGTATACGCCCGCACTAAAATCCCCCGACCAAAATAAAATACCAAAGCACAAATGCCCATAAACACAATGGACAACAATAATGCGGCATTGCCCGACGTAAATATCCCCCCCCGATTCTTTTCCCCAATATCCGTCCCCACTAAAATACCTCCCGCCGCCGCAATTCCCGTCGCCATCATATAGGTCAGCGAAGCCATATTGATCGCCACTATATGAGCCGCCTGCGCTGACACCGAAATCCAACCCATCATCACCACCGCCATCCCAAAGGTCGCAATCTCAAAAAATCCTTGCATCCCCGAAGGAACTCCGATCGTCAAAATCTTCTTCTCTAAGTCCCAAAGGGATTTTGAGGCATATTCAAATTGAGGTGAATGTCCACTTTCTAAAGAATCAGCAAAATTTGAAAAACTAGTATCTACCCCAGCGGCAGCTGGCGCCGATAAATACCGCTCAAAACGCCCCTGCTTAAAAATATACCAAGCCAAAACTAGCGCCATTAAAATCCGAGCCAACAAGGTCGCTATCCCCGCCCCAAACAAACCCATCGCCGGAATCGCCCCCAAACCATTAATAAAAATATGATTAAAAATGATATTGAAAATCAGGGCGCCCAACGTTATATACATCGCCACCGAGGTTTTTTGAAGCCCATCCGTAAAACTTTTGAGGGCAGAAAAGAGAAAGACCGGTAAAACAGAAACGGCTATCAAACCCAAATAGGGCAGGGTCAAAGCCCGATTAGCCGCCGTTTGCTTAAAAATATCGTAAAAATACCCAGCGACCCCGATCAAGCCTATCGTAATCACACTTAAAAATAAAGCCACCCGAATATTCGCCCGCAACAAATTCCCACAACCCACAAAATCATCCTCCGCCTCAGCTGTCGAAATCATCGGCGCCACAATCTGCATACAAATCAATCCCACCACCGCTATCGTGAAAAATATCGACCCCGCCATCCCCGATGCCCCCAGACTTTCAGCCGCGCCAGTTTTCATTTGACCTACCTGAATGGTATCCGCCAAACCCATGAGCATTACGCCCAATTGACCCACCACAATCGGGCTAGCCAGTATAATTGTCTGCTTAATTTTGGCAAAAAACACCATCCTAAATTCGAACGATTTCCGCACCGATCGCATTCAATCGCGTATCGATATTTTGATAACCCCGATCAATCTGCTCGATATTATCAATAATGGACGTTCCCGTCGCCGACATCGCCGCGATCAACAACGACACCCCCGCCCGTATATCCGGCGAGGACATCCGTATCCCCTTCAACGTCTGCTTCCGATCAAAACCCACCACCGTCGCCCGATGCGGATCACATAAAATAATCTGCGCCCCCATCTCAATCAATCGATCGACAAAGAACAAACGCGATTCAAACATCTTTTGATGTATCAACACCGTCCCCTTCGCCTGAATCGCCGTCACCAAAATAATCGACAACAAATCCGGCGTAAAGCCCGGCCAAGGATGATCCGAAATGGTCAACATCGACCCATCGATGAAATTCTCCAATTCATAATGCTCCTGCGTCGGAATAAAAATATCATCCCCACGAAACTCCATCTTAATACCCAATTTCTTAAACACATCCGGAATAATCCCCAACTCAGGAATCTTACAATTCTTAATCGTTATCTCCGACTGCGTCATCACCGCCAATCCTATAAAACTACCAATCTCAATCATATCCGGCAACATCGTATGCTCCGTCCCATGCAACACATCCACCCCCTCAATCACCAATAAATTCGAACCAATACCCGAAATTTTGGCACCCATACGGTTCAACATCTTACTCAATTGCTGTAAATACGGCTCACAGGCCGCATTATATATCGTCGTAGTTCCCTTCGCCAGCACCGCCGCCATCAAAATATTGGCCGTTCCTGTCACCGATGCCTCATCTAATAACATATAGGCTCCTTGCAAAGTAGACGCATCCACCTCATAAATCCCCCCATCCTCCGGACTATAATTAAATTTGGCACCTAATTTCATGAAGCCAAAAAAGTGCGTATCCAATCGTCTACGACCTATTTTATCGCCACCCGGTGATGGAATTCGACCTTTCTTAAAGCGTGCCAATGTCGGCCCCAACAACATCACCGATCCCCGCAATGCCGCCGCCTTTTTCTTGTACGTATCCGATTCCAAATAATCAATATTCACCTGCGAAGCATCAAATTCTATACTCGATTCACTCAGCCGACGCATACTCACGCCCATATCGCCCAATAAATCGATCAATTGATTCACGTCCCGAATATTCGGAATGTTATGAATCGTCACAGGCTCCGCCGTTAATACCACCGCACACAAAATTTGCAATGCTTCGTTTTTAGCTCCTTGAGGAGTAATTTCTCCTTTTAATCGACGCCCCCCGGTTACTTTAAATGATGCCATACGATTGACTTATTTTTTACGAAAACTATTATTTCGGTTGTTATTATTACTTCTGAAATTGTTCTTGCGGTAATTGTTGTTGTTCCGATTGTTATTATTATTCCCATTCGGATACTCCGGCGCATTATATGTATTCCGCGCATTATTCGCCACCCGCGCATGACCGAGGCCCTCTTGCGACAATTCGTCCACAATAGTTCCTAATAAGTTCTCAGACATCTCCTTGATATTCTGCCAAATCACCACATCATCCACCGATTCCTTATTCCAGGTCACATAAAAACCTTTCATCAATCGAGCGATATAGGCCACGAGTAATTTCTTGTCTTCCAATTTCTCCTCCGCGATGGCACGTAAAATCAATAATTCCACGTTCCGTCCGTAGTGTTTGAACTTCAAATGATGCTGGTTATAGGCCACTTTACGCGGCGGTTTGCCCAATAATTCTGGCGATGGCGGCGGATAAGGCCCCTGCACGTCCAGTTTGAAATTCGACATAATGAATAAATCATCCCAAAGCTTTTTGGAATAATCTTGCGTATTGTCCTTCATGTTAGGATGTATCTGCTTCATCAATTCCACCATCAAAAAGGCATATTTCGTCCTTTTTTCCGAGTCCTCGATCGTCATAATGTAATCCACTAACTTCTGGACGCTTGATCCGTATTCTTTCATAATGCTATGTTACCTTGAAAACGCCAACCACATCCAAACATGTGGTAAGGAAATGAGACAAAATACAAAAACAGCCCAAATGGCCATCACCAACACCGCCCCAGCGGCATAATCTTTTACTTTTTTCGCCAAAGGACTCGTTTCCGGCGATACCATATCGACCAATTTCTCCAAGGCCGAATTTATCAATTCCGCCACCCACACACAGGCCACCGCCAAACTAATCCACAACCACTCGATCGCCAAAAATTCTAATTTCAAACCCACCAAAATCACCAAGAGCGTCGAAATCACATGGATTTTGGCATTGTTTTCATGTTTGACCAAATCCCAAATTCCGTCCACCGCATGCCCAATACTGATTATTATCTTTTTCATACTTAAAATTCTGCCGTTTTAGGCGTCCGTGGGAATGGAATCACATCCCGAATATTACTCATTCCCGTCACAAATAAAACCAATCGCTCAAAGCCTAAACCAAAGCCCGAATGTGGCGCTGAGCCAAACTGACGCGTCTGCAAATACCACCAAATCGATTCTTCTTCAATGCCCACTTCTTTGGTTCGTTGGACTAATTTCTCATAATCATCCTCCCGTTGCGAACCCCCTATAATCTCTCCAATACCCGGAAACAACACATCCATCGCCCGCACCGTCTTTCCATCATCCTCCTGCTTCATATAAAAGGCCTTGATTTCTTTCGGGTAATGGGTTAAAATCACCGGTTTTTTGAAATGCTTTTCGACCAACCAACGCTCATGCTCACTCTGCAAATCAATCCCCCAGGCAACAGGATAATTAAATTTTCCTTGTTTATGGGTCTTGGACTGCAATAATATATCGATCGCCTCCGTGTAGGTCAAACGCTCAAAGGTATTTTCCGTCACGAAACGTAATTTCTCCGACAAAGTCATCTCCGATTGCTCCTCCTTCTTTTTCATTTTCTCCTCCTCCAACAAGCGCTTCTCTAAAAACGCAATATCATCCGCACAATGATCTAAGGCATATTTAATCAAATACTGCGTAAAGTCTTCAGCCAAATTCATATTGTCCGTCAATTCAAAAAAGGCCATCTCCGGCTCCACCATCCAAAATTCGGCCAAATGCCGCGTCGTATTCGAATTTTCCGCCCGAAACGTAGGACCAAATGTATAAATCTTCGAAAGCGCTAAAGCGCCTAATTCACCTTCCAGTTGGCCCGAAACCGTCAAATTCGTCTCCTTACCAAAAAAATCTTCCTTGTAATCGACCTTTCCCTCCTCGGTCAAGGGCGGATTCAAGGCCGGCAAGGTCGTTACCCGAAACATTTCACCCGCACCTTCCGCATCCGAACCCGTAATGATGGGCGTATGCAAATAGAAAAATCCATGCTCGTGAAAATACGTATTAATCGCAAAGGCCAGCGAATGGCGAATACGTAAAATAGCAGAGAAAGTATTTGTCCGAGGACGTAAATGCCCGATTTCCCGTAAGAATTCCAAAGAGTGCTTCTTCGGTTGCAAAGGATATTTCTCCGGATCCGCCGCCCCATACACCTCGATGCCGCTGACTTGTAATTCGACGTTCTGGCCTTGTCCTTGGGAAGCAATCAAAGTTCCATGCACCGCGATGCAGGCTCCCGTGGTCACTAATTTCATCGTTTCTTCCGAGCAGGTGCCTTCGGAAACGACGGCTTGAATGTTGTGAATAGTGGATCCATCATTCATCGCGATAAAAGCGACCGCCGAGGAAACACGTTTGGTACGTACCCAGCCTTTAACCGTTATGGTTTGTGAGGCGGGAGCTAAACTTAATATTTCTTTAATTTGCATGCGAAAATTTCTCAAAATGCCTTTAAAATGGCAATTAACCATCAAAATTACGTAAAAAAACCGATTTTTTTTATTTATTTATAATTTTAAAATCGAAAGCGAAATCGGCTTATATTTGCTTCATAGAATTTCGATATGTCGAGTTTATCCCTAAAAATTTCGCAGCAACAGCGCCTTTCTCCGCAGCAAATACAATTCATCAAATTGTTGCAAGTTCCTACGGCCGAACTCGCCGCCCGGATCGAGGAAGAACTCGAAGATAATCCCGCCTTGGAAGAAGGGCCCGACATGGAATCTTTTGATGAACTCGAAAGCCACGAAACCGTGGATGATCTGGAACGCGAGGAAATGGAAATCGGGGATTATTTACAAGATGATTATGCCGGTTACAAAATGGCCGGGGATTCCTATGACCCCAATGAGGAGTCCAAAGAGCGACCTATGGCCACGGTCGCCAGTGTGGAAGAATTTTTATTCATGCAAATCGGTTTTGTGGTGAAAGGGGAGCGGGAACAATTGATTGCGCAGCAATTGATCGGTTCTTTGGAGGACGATGGCTATTTGAGGCGGAATATTGAGAGTATTGTCAATGATCTCGCTTTTACCATCGGTTTTGTGACGGATTATGTGGAGGTGGAAGCCGTCCTGAAAAAAGTGCAGTCGCTGGATCCGGCGGGTATAGGCGCGAGGGATTTGCAGGAATGTTTGTCGTTGCAGTTGCACCGTCGGGAAAGTCAAGATTCAGCCCATAGCTTAGCGATTCGCTTGATTGACGGGTATTTTGATGAATTTTCAAAGAAGCATTTTACGGTATTGCAACAAAAATTGGGCGTCGAGGAATCCCAATTAAAAGCCGCCATGAAAATCATCACCCGTTTAAATCCCAAACCTGGAGGTACCGAGGCGGGTTCAGTGGCGCCCTTTTTGCAGGCGGATTTCATCGTAACGAATCAAAACGGCAAATTAGACATTAAATTAAATGGCAAAAATGCCCCAGAATTAAGGGTGAGCCGGGCCTTTCAAGAGATGCTGCAGACCTATGCCAAAGGCGATAAGCAACATAAAGACGTCAAAGAGGCTGTGACCTTTATTAAGCATAAATTAGATTCAGCTTCTTGGTTCATCTCGGCGATCCAACAGCGCCAAGGAACTTTACTGAAAACCATGGAAAGCATCGTAGCGCGTCAATATGATTTTTTCTTGACAGGTGATGATGCGAATTTGCGGCCATTGAAAATGAAGGAAATCGCTGCGCTGATTGGGATGGATATCTCGACGGTCTCCCGAGTGGTCTCGGCGAAGTCAGTGCAAACGGATTTTGGCATGTATCCTTTGAAATATTTTTTCACGGAGGGTATTTTACATGATTCGGGGGAGGATTTTTCGACGCGCGAGTTGAAAAATATTTTGAGAGAAATCATCGCGAATGAATCGCCTTCGGAACCTTATTCGGATGAGGAATTGGAGCAAAAATTAGCTGAACGTGGATTTGTTGTGAAACGCAGAACGGTGGCGAAGTACCGGGAACAATTAGGCATTCCCGTTTCTCGATTACGTAAAGAACTTTAATCTACCTATATATGTCGTATCAATTCTTACAATTACATCAGGCAGGTCCGATCTGGACGCTGAAATTACACCGCCCCGAGGTGTATAATGCCTTGAATGCGGGTTTGATTCATGAGATTCGTGAAGTGGCGGAAGCGGCGGAGATTTCGGATGCAGTCCGTGTGCTGGTGATCACGGGGGAGGGGAAGGCCTTTTGTTCGGGGGCAGATTTGAAGGCGGGATTGATTGATCCGGATTTAGGGAATGTATTGCGCAAGACCTATAATCCCATGATTTTGGCATTGCGGGGATTGAATAAGCCGGTGATTGGGGCGATTAATGGGGTGGCGGCGGGCGCAGGCTGTAGTTTGGCCTTGGCATGTGATTATTTGATTGCCAAAGAGGAAGCCTATTTTTCGGAATTATTTGTGCAGATAGGTTTGGCGATGGATGCGGGGAGTACGGGCTTTTTAATGCAATCGCTGGGTTATCATAAGGCCTTTGAGTTAGCCAGTACCGGAAAAAAACTTTCCGCGGCTGAGGCCAAATTGGCAGGAATCGTGGCGGAAGTGGTATCCGGGGAGGCTTGGGAAGCGCGGTTGGCGGAACTAGCGGCTGAATTTGCGGCGCGGCCCACTTTCGTGATTGGATTGATGAAAAAAAGCTTACAGAAGGCGCAGGGGATGGATTTGGCGGATGTGTTGGAGATGGAGGCGCATGCGCAATCGGCGGCGGGAAGAAGCGAGGATTTTGCGGAGGGCGTGATGTCCTTTTTGCAAAAAAGAAGTCCCAAATTCAAAGGGAAATAAGGATTTGATTAAATTTTTTAGGGGGATTCTTTTCATTTTCCCAAAGAAATTCTACCTTTGCAGTCCCATCAGGGTATGGTTGCGTAGCTCAATTGGATAGAGCATCTCACTACGGATGAGAAGGTTTGGGGTTCGAATCCCTACGCGATCACTAGTCACATAAAAATTAGCCTCTAAATTCTTAGTTTAGGGGCTTTTTTTTATTTAAATACAACATCAGTATAAAAATCAATTGTTTTCTGCTTTCTTCTCTTTCCATATTGTTGTATTTAATTTAGGTTGTCTAATTTTTAGGGACACTTACAATTGTTTTAAGCTTGATGTTTTAGTTATAACCTATTTGTAATTTGTTCCTCCCATCATATAGCTAACTTCAAAAATTGCCTGATTGGTGAAATTTAAATTATTTTTAACGTGCATTTAATTAGTTTATTTAACAAAATATGTGAGGAATACCCAAACCATATAGCTCTTAGGTTTGGTAACGAATCCAAGACTTACCGTGAGTTAAACGATTCCACAACTGCCCTTGTGGCACTATTGCTCAAACACAATATTCCATCTGGCGCCCGTGTCGGTTTATTTTTCAATGATCCGCTGCTATATATCCATGCAATGCTTGCATTGGTTAAATTAAATGCCATTTATGTGCCCTTCGATAAAAAGGATTCTTATCAAAATATTGCAGATTTATGCAGTGTAGCTGAGATTACTTTCTTTTTACATGACCAAGATTTCACAAACCCTTTACTAACGGAATTTTCTCCTATAAAGGTAGGAAAACAAGACCTCATTCCTCAAGAATTGGAGGTGCCCACCATTCTAATTGACTTTCCTGCTAATCCTGTTTTATATATTATGTTTACTTCGAGTACAACAGGGAAGGCTAAAGGAGTTTTAGTTACACATGCAGGAATCAGTCGATTTATTCATGAAAATAATCCGGTCAAGATTGTTCCCGGAGATTCCATGCTGCAGTCATCCTCTATCGCGTTTGATGCTTCTTCTTTTGAGATCTGGGCTTCTTTACTCAATGGGGCAACTTTGGTGCTTATCCCAAAAGATTTTGAATTTCTAAACCTGGGTTCTTATGTAAAGCTTTATCATATTAACGTATTATGGCTCACAACGAAACTCTTTGAAACCCTGCTTTTGGTGGATAGCCGAATTTTCGAAAAATTAAAATACTTGATTTTTGGAGGGGAGGCATGCACCTTTCATCATATTATGAAGGCCTTTAAAAGCTTGCCTGATGTTACCTTGATTAATGGGTATGGACCAACTGAAAATACAATTTTTACTACTTTTCATATTGTATCCTCAGAAGATGAAAAGAGAGGTTTTATTCCTATTGGCTTTCCAGTTCAGGAAACCCAATGCTTTGTTTTAAATGAGCATTTAAATCAGGTTGAAGACGGTCATGTTGGTACCCTTTATGTGGGTGGTGCGGGTGTAGCCCATTCCTACACGGATAAAGCACTTACGGATTTTAATTTTATAAATCATTCTGGACTAGGCACTAGGTTATATAATACAAAAGATTTAGTGCGTTATTCCCCTGAATTTGGTTTTGAATATCTAGGAAGGTCCGATAGACAGGTTAAACTGAATGGTTTCAGAATAGAATTAGAACTGATTGAAAATACAGTGAATCAATGGGAAAATATTTTACATGCCATAGCCGTTTTTATCCCTTCGAAATATACGGATGAATTGGTTTTATTTTACACAACGCATAATAAAAAAGCGCTTGAAACCTCTGATCTAAAATCTTATTTAGAATCCCATTTACCTTGGTATTCTATCCCTAAGACTTTTCAATTTGTAGAGGAATTTCCTCTGAATAAATCAATGAAAGTTGATCAGAAAAAATTAATCGCCAGTTTACATAGAAATGTAGAAAAAGAACCAATTGTAGAAAATGAAATTGAAATAGTTTGGAAAGAAGTTTTACAAATGGATTCCCTTAACCCTGATGACAATTTTTTTGACATTGGGGGAGATTCTCTTTCATCGCTTGTTTTAATCAGCAAAATCAATGGCACACTTCATTTAAATTTAAAAGTAAGTTATGTCGTAGAAAACCCTGTCTTTAAAAATTTTATTGGCAATTTATTTAAAAAAAACCATTCGCAAAATGAAATAGTGCTAATGAAGGAAGGTAAGATGAATTGTCCTATATTTCTTATTCCGCCTTTAGGAGTAGGAAGCGAAGTGTTTTATTCCTTAGTCAAAAATCTCAAAACTAAGCAATCTGTATTTAGTTTTAATAAATATTTGAGTTTTGAAAATGAAGTTAATAATTATTATTTAATAGATGGTTTCTTGATCGAAAAAATGTCTAATTGGTTTACAAATTTAATTATTAAGTCAGGAATTTATCAAAAAGTTATTTTAGTTGGATATTCTCTTGGGGGAAACATTGCTATTGAAACAAGTTTTGAATTGAAAAAAAATAAAATTAATGTAGCACAAATTCACCTCCTAGACTCCTATAAATTTGGAAATACAGTTGATTCCAACTTAAAAGATCTTAAATTTAAAAGGACATATCTCAAGAAAGTTATCAAGTATTTAGTTGCAGGTATTTTAAAAAGAAAAAAAACAAAGTTTAAACAATTGTTATCTTTTTTGACGGAAAATGAAATAAATTCTCGTAAAATAAATAATATACCCGTGATTCTTTACAGGTGTACTAATGTATTTCAGTTTTATAAATTTAAGAATAAATTTATAAATCCACATTGTCTTGACTGGGATAGTACAATTGAACAATTAACAGTTTTAGAAATCAAAAGCGATCATGATTCTGTTTTAAAAAAAGGCTATGTAGAAGAATTAGCCAATAAAATGGACGAATCCATTGATTCTTTACTCAATGAACTTGATTATCAAAGCAAGGAATTTGATAAACTTTCCAAGGCAGAGTTTGATCATTATCTTGCCAAAGGTTGGTTTAGGCTTAGATTTGGAAACCACATGTTTACAGATTCCAAAGCTTTCTTTGACGATAAATATTATCCAATTAAGTGGATACGATATAAATTAGATGCTTCCTTCGTTGGTAAATCGATCAAGATGGAAAGAAATTATAGAAGTTATAAACGTTGCAAAGTATTTACGTCTACATTCGCGGACTTCAATTATGAAAATGATAAGGAGGAATTAGAAAATTTATATGCCAAATACAGAGCTAACATTACCTTTGATGGATATAAATCTGTTTACCATATTATGCACCCGGGAGATGCAGTAACTAGCATTTTCGATAGCAAAATAATTAAGATCTATGATAAGGGAAAATTAATTGGTGTTGGCCTATTTGACCTAGGTGAAATTTCAGGTGCAGGAATTATGTATTATTACGATCCTGAATATACGTGGTATGGAATTGGAAAATATGTGGTATTACTTTATTTAGAATATTTGGTTGCCAATCATTATTCCTATTTCTATCCTGGTTTCATATTTATCGGACATCCGAAATTGAATTATAAACTTAGCCTAGAAAAATCTGGAATAGAATATTATGATCAAATTTCGGATTCGTGGCATATGTCTTAAACAAAAATGTCCAATTTAAAAAAAATTGGACATTCAGTAATCTGGTTCTAAAGATCTTATTCTTGCCTAAGTCTGGGCATAAAAAATATAAAAGGTCCCCATTTCGTTTTGATAGCGGATAACCTGATTTTTGGCTGCATTGTCTATCACCATACTATGTAGTCGGGTGATTTCTGTTAATGGTTTTTTTAATTTGATTTGACTCATTTCACCGGCATCTGATAATACCATAAAAAGCTTTTCGTCATTTTTCAAAAAGAGTTGGGCTTGATAACTGGCCTTTATTTGGGCGATTCTAAAAGCTTCGTTTTTGTCAAGCGATGGCCTTTCCTCCTTGTAAACGGAAATGAAATATTGATTTTCTGCTTTCTTTAAAAAGGTGCAACCTCGACCTTGGAGTAATGCGGTCAACCTAGACAATTCGAGCTGGGTGAAGGTCACATTCTTTTCAAGCACCGTATCCCCTTTCGAAAATGCCAAAAACAAGAAATTTAAAGCCAAAATCGCCGTGAGGTGCATGTAGAATTAATTAGTTTAAATATGATAGTAATAGGCGTTTTTCAGTTCATCATAGAGCCAATGAATCCAAAACCCAAGAATTCCCCCAGCCAATGCCCACATCACACCTGTCCAATCCGACACGCGATTGGGCATAAATAACTTGCTCATTTCTGCTATGAACGCGATCAAAAAGCAAAAATTTACAAAATGAATGAATGCCTTCAGTCGATTGGAATGGAATACAAAACCCGTGAATCCCAATAAGAAAAAAGGCGCGATCGTTCTTAAGCGCTCCTGTGATTTTGTCCACCCGAAGAGCCAAGCAGGCATGTCCACGTGCATGAGCGCATTCGATAGGGCTAGGCAACAAAACAAGCACAGGGCTATCCAGCTCAGTTTATTTTTCATCGTTATAAATTTCGAGCTTTGTGATCGTTATTTAGCGTTATGATCGTTATAACATTGGCTCTTCGAATAATTACCTGATTCCTGAAGTATCATTGGATAAAATGGAAAATCCTGATGATCAAAGATTATCAGGATTTTTAAATAGACAAATAAATAAAACACAATCTAAAATGTAATTTTACGCGCAATATTGAAATCTCTCGGTCGGAATCATTCCTTCCAAAACCTGGATCTAATCTTCCATATTCAGTGCCTTACTAATCATGTCTGGACTGATTTGATTGGATAATTTATAAATTTTAATTCGTTTATCTTTTTCGTCATCATAGCGTATGATGGAATCCCGAATGTTAAAAATCAAAAACAATTTCAGATTTAATTCTTTCAAGAATAAATGTCTGCGTTGCCGCTGGTTCTCTGGTGAAAGATTCGTGAGATTGGTGAGGTTATTTAATGACTTGACGTCTAATTTTGGTTCATTTGGATTGATAATCCGGGTTAAAACCCTAACCTCTAAAATATCAAAGCAATGTTCCTGGTTTTGCTGAACCGTTAGGGGTTTTAAAGTCCCTACTTCAATGGGTTTTGGGGAGGAACTGCCACGACTAATTAATGTATATTGTGGGAAGGCTTTGGTAAATGAAATTTGTTTTAAATTTAATCCTATGACCAATCCTAAGATTAAGGTCAGAATAATGTTTAGATAGAGAAGCATAATTTTACGTTTTCCAGAAAAACCAGTAAGTCTCTACATACCTCTGTTAAAAATGTTCATAACATGTTATTGTTATGTTGATTTAGAGACTAACTGATTTTTCTTATTTAGTTTGAAACACACATTTTTGTTGATGTGTAAATTTCCGAAGTCCAAACAAGAAAAATGTCTAATTATGGTATTTTTTCGATAAAAGTTTAAGAATTGGTACAATAAAATACGTATTAACTTACTTAAAGGTCTTTAAATAAGTCTGCAGAGATTGCTTCTGTACCTTTTTGAAATTCAAATTGAAGTTTGATCTGGACAAATAACCTGATTCTTTCGCTAATTCTTCCATGGTATATTTAGTCAGATAACCACTTTTGATTTTGTCAATCGCCAATTCTATTCGTTTGCGATTTTTCCATTCTATGAATGATTCCTCCTTCTCATCTTTAAAAAATCGATCTAATTTGTTGAATGAGATGTTTAATTCTTTAGCTAATTGGTGAATCGTTAATCCTGGCATGGTATAGACCTTGGTGTCTTCTAGCATTTGTTCGAAAGCTAGGTTTTTCTTTTTAAGGCTAGGGGGGGTATTATCTTTCCATTTTGGATTGATAAAATATATTTTGGCTAAAATGGAGTCATTTGAATAATATCGGATTTGACTAAAACCATAGATGATATATGGATTTATTAATAATAGGAGGCTTAAAATTAAGATGGGAAATGCGGCTAAACCTATTAAGGGGTTCAGAAAACTCAATTGATTACTTATATAGGAATGAATAAAAAATAGGAATGCGGTGATTGGGATTACCATTGAAAAAATTAGTATCACATTTGTCCATCTAATTTGCATCAATCTTCTGAATACCGGCAATCCATCTAAATTGTTTTTATGTCGTTTATGATAACGCCATGCGAGGCCTACGTAAATAAGTTTAATCACTGATCTGAATAGGTAAAATAGCGTCCAATTTACATACCCAAAATTCGTGTGCAACAGATCACTGGGTTTTACTCGGATAATACTCCATATCTTTATTTTTTCGTCTAATGACAATTCATAATAGGGGAACAAAAGGATAGCGCTTAGGACGAGTGGCCATAGATGCTTGAGGTCACTTTTTTGTAATTTATATTCTGGGTTTAGGAGGCACTTTACATATAAATATAGGCTTGGGCCTAATAATAGGGTCATGGGCCAACATTGTATGGTGAAAAGAGCCAGGAAATAGTCATTGCTATTATATATAAATTGTAAGTTCGTGAGTATTTGTATGCCACTAAATAAGAAATATAAGGCTAAAAATATGTTTTTCAAATATTTCTTATCCCTATGCTTAAATAATAAGTAGGCTGACACAAAACAAAAAAAACCAAGTAGGTTAGCCATTTATATTTTTTTCAAGTAATCCGTAAATTCTTCATTGTAAACCTTAGAAAATTCTCGTTTAAAGTTTTGTATATTTGAAAAACCGTAGGTCTTTACGATGGCATCTAAGGTATATTTTCCCAAATCACCTGGTTGGAATGATTTTATAAAATATTCAATACGGTATCGATTTTTAATTTCGGCGAAATTGCTATTTAATTCGTTTTTGATGTAATATTCTAATAGATATTTCGGACAATTTAAATCTTCAGCTACTTGTTGTACGCTTACATTAGGGCTTAAAAATGTAAGATTTTCCTGATACGCATGCATTTTTTGCTCATATCGCTGAATAAAATCATGATTAATGATTATTTTTTTTCTCGTTTTCTTAATAAATATAGTTTTGGAGTCCTCGGAACCTTTGGTGAATTTTATCCCGTATAATATTTGAGGATAATTGTAAATTTCCAAATTGAATAACAAAAGAACGATGATTGGGAACACAAAAATAGGTTGGTATATGATTGGTTTATTGCTTAGGTAAGAATAATATACCAAAATAATTTGCATGAAGATTAATAGGGTAAAATAGACCAATAAATAGCTTAACCATTTATTGTAGTTTGTGCGCGCATTTGGTTCTACATTGGCAATTATTTTTTTATAATTTTTGTTAAGATAAAGTAAGCATATGACTAGGTATCCTAAAGTATATATTGGATTTAATAAATAATAGTATTTACTACTAAACCAAAAATAATCGATTTCGAAAATGCGATGGTAATTTTGTAGGACTTGGTTAAGTAGTATTTTTTTAGAACTTAGATCGCTGAAATAAAAGGGAATCATATTAATGAAAGCGATGGCAAATGGCAAAAAATGCTTAAAATCTCGTTTAAGGGAAAAGTGCGATCCATCTACGATAAACCGAAAATACATGAACATGATAGGTCCACTTAATAGGACGAAAGGGGCAAGATTGTTAAAAAAGACAATTTGAAAGGTAGGATGTAATTCACGCAAGACCGGAACTAGGGTGAATCCACTCAACGCGATAGTTAGATAAATCAAAGATAAATAAATATTACCCTTGGAGTTTTTACCTGAGGAAAGATTTAAGAGGATGGAGTTGATAAGCGTAAAGCCGTATACCGAGAGCATCTTTATTCTAATTGATACCAGGGTTTATTTAAAATAATTTTTCTATCATTATCTCGAATAATACTACGTATTTCATTTTTTGAATTTCGAAGTTAGTCAGATAATTTTGAAAAATCACTCAAGTTGCAAAATAATTCGTCGGACTGGATGAACTTATGGTATCGAAATTTAAAAAGTTCATATTCCAAACTATTCATATGCTTACACAAGGTAAAGGAATTTCCTTCTGGGAAATGGAAATAGATGTAGGCCAATAGCCCAGCTGGGTCGTAATCAATGCTGACCTTTTTACATTTAGATAAAAAAATAAATTCAAAGGAGATTGAATCTGTTTTTTCATAGCTGGATTTAACCCTAAATGCCTTCATGGTGTGTTTACTAATTAAGGGTTCGTTGAATATCTTCTGAAATCCCCATCCGGAAGATGGAATCATGTAAGTAAAAACATTTTTTTCGTTTGTCTTCCTCGCTGCCCAAGCGGGTGATCGCTTCTTTAATACCGTAAATCATAAATAATTTCAGGTTAAGGTTCCGGATGAAATTATTCCGTATGATGCGTGATCGCTGGACATTAGCACCCATGGGGAAAATGATGTCGTCTAAATCATGGGTCTTGAGGAGGATGGGGGAGCTCTTGGAATTAATAAGGTAAATCAAAAAATCAATTTCCTGGTCTGTGAAGTTCGTGGAATCAAAAGCGATTCTAGGTGCCTGAATGCTTTCGATGCTAGATGAAGCCACGGATCTGACTAAATAAAAATTATGTGAAAAGAAATATCTGATTTTAGGATTTATACCTAATAACAGCCCTGAAATACCTGAAATAGCTAATATTGAATATGTTTCTAACACCTATACCGTTAAATAATAATCTAAATAAAAGGATAGGCGCTGAAAAATTGTGTTAAATAGGTCATAATGTAATTTGAATTGAATTATTCCCGATTTAAGTCTAAAAAGCAAATATTTTTCAGATTTCCTTTTCTTGTTTCATTTTTATGTTTTTACATACCTCATTCATGTTATAACAATGATTGACCTATTTTTCAAAACGCTTATCATTAATCTTGTGAATCGTTTTGGTGGAAAGCCAAATGTGATTATTCCAATTTGTTTGAATGGTGTTTCTAAAAAGCCAACCCATGTGACTGAGGAGGGCGAAGCCGTAAAAAAATGAATCATATGTATAAATTTTTCTTGATTATTTGCCTGGGTTTCATGCTGGGCTCTTGTGAAATGAATAGGCAGTTGGCTTATTTCAGTTCCAACAGAGACACCACGCTAGTCGTAAATCAAAAAGACTTCGAACCCATCATCCAAGCAGGGGATATTCTTTTCATCGCCGTCACTAGTTTAGATCCGGCGAGTTCTGCGGTGTTTAACTTTTCCTCAACGGGTACAAGTGTGGGTCAAGGTCTGGGAATGATGGGGCAAATCCCTGCAAACACAACCTTAGGTATTCTAGTCAATACTGACGGAAGCATCGATATGCCAAAGGTAGGCAAAGTCATGGTGCAGGGCAAAACGAAAGAACAAGTTCGCAAGTTTCTCACCACCGCCTTAATGCCCTTTCTGAAAGAACCTGTCGTGACGGTACGTTTCATGAATTACCGGGTGACGGTTTTGGGCGAGGTGAATCATCCGGGTTCCATACCTATTTTAAATGAACGAGTTTCCATTTTAGAGGCTTTAGGTTTGGCAGGGGATTTAAGTATGTATGGCAACCGGAACAATATCCTTTTGATACACGAGAGAAACGGCGTAAAAGAAACCAAGCGCCTCACGCTCCAAGATTATTCTATTTTTTCATCTCCCTATTATTATTTACAGAGTAATGACATCATTTATGTTGAGCCGAACAAAGCGAAGGCCTTTATTTCCAGTCCGGCGGCAGTCCTTTTACCTGCCTTTACAACGAGTATTTCTCTCTTAGTTCTTGTCATTAACAGTTTTTTAAAATAGGTATTTAAAAAATTACCATATTAAATTATATGCAAAATTCAGCCGATGATTTTTTGAATGATAAGCAAACCGACGGGGAAAGTGTCATTACTTACATTTTGCAAACCTATGTGCCCTATTGGCCCTGGTTTGTCATTTCCTTGGCCATTACGATGGCTAGTGCTTACGGATATTTAAAATATACCAATCCTACATACCAGGTTTATGCTAAGCTATTGGTGAAGGACGAAAAAAAAGGTGTAGATGCTAGTAAGGTTTTGGATGCCTTGAATGTGTTTGGGGAAAGTAAAATCGTAGAAAACGAGATCGAAATTCTGCGATCGATTCCTTTATTAACCCAAGTCGTCAAAGACCTTCATTTATATGCTAAACAAATTCATATAGGTACCATTCGAGATGTGGAATATTATGGTAATCAGGCGCCCTTGTTTATCAAAGCCATTGATTCAGAGAGTATTGTTGGAAATCGAGGTGTAATTACCTTTAAGGTAGATCAGGCCACTAAATCTATTCTTTTTGGAAGTAAACGGGTACCTTGGAATTCTGTTGTAAAAATTAATGGTGCTAAATATCTGGTTAGAATCAATCTGGCCTATTTAGAAACTTTAAATAAAAAGGTTAAAAACAATAATTCCGATGAATTTATACTAAAATTATACCCTGCTGTAGATATTGCAAGGTTTTTTCAGGCTAACTTATCAGTAGAGGCTAGTTCGAAACAGTCTACGGTATTAAACGTTAGTTTTGATACACCTACACCCACCTTAGGTGAGGATTTAATAAACTTTCTTTTTAAATCTTATGATAAAGAGGCAATAAATGATAAAAATATCATTGCGAAAAATACTCTTAACTTTATTGAAAAACGATTAGTTCTCATGGCGAGTGAATTAAATCAGGTAGAGGGCCAATTAAAAAATTACAAGACGCAGAACAATATTTTCAATCTAAGCGCCCAGGGGCAATTGTTCCTAGAAACGGTTCGTGAAAATGACCTGAAATTATCTGAATTAACGATCCAACTGTCCGTCTTAAATGACATCGAACGCTATGTGCTAAATAAAAGTCAAAACAAAAACATCGTTCCCTCCCTCATGGGCATTAATGATGCCACACTCATCGCCTTGGTGAATAAATTGTATGAGACAGAATTGCTATTGTCCAGATCCGCACGGATCAGCGGTGCACAGAGCGATCAAATCATCCAGTTGAAGGATGAAATCGAAAGGCTAAAACCGGATATCTTAGAAGTCATTAGCAATATTCGTGGAAACCTGAAGACAAGCCAACAAGAATTACAATCCTCTGTTTCCGGAAGCAAGGCACTTCTGAGTACGATTCCGGCGAAAGAAAAGTCATTGATTGATATTTCACGCCAACAAAGTATCAAAAACGATATCTATTCCTTCTTGCTTCAGAAGCGCGAAGAAACGGAGCTTTCATATGCCTCTGCCGTGGCGGATAGCCGGGTGATTGAATTTGCTGTTACGAATTTATCCCCTGTTAAGCCAAGAAAGGATGTTATTTATTCAATAGGTTTAACATTAGGGATTTTGAGTATTGTGATTCTAATTTTAATCATTGAGGTATTCAATGATCAAGTGATGTTTCGAAAGGAAATAGAAAAAAAGGTTTCTGCGCCTATTGTAGGCGAGTTGATTTTCGGCAAAGAAAAGAAGAATTTGGTTGTACAGGATGGAAATCGAACAGTTCAGGCCGAACAGTTTCGTATGCTTCGTACGAGTCTGTCGTTTTTTGGTCTGGAGTCAGAAAATAAAGTCATTCAGATTTGTTCCTCTATTTCCGGGGAAGGGAAGTCCTATGTGGCCACTAATTTAGCGATAGCTTTTGGGCTGACAGGTAAAAAGGTATTGTTGCTGGAATTGGATTTACGTAATCCCAAATTTAAACACTACCTCGCCCTAGACTCTAAAATGGGATTAACTGATTATTTAATTAAGGCCCAGCGTTTAGAGGATGTGATTCAGAAATTACCGGGTAATCCTAATTTGGATATCATTACCTCTGGACCTATTCCGCCTAATCCGACGGAATTAATTGGAAGCCCTACCTTCGCGGCTTTCATGGAGTTCATAAAATCACAGTATGATTACATCATTGTAGATAATGCGCCCTTGTCTTTGGTGACGGATGCCCAGGTTTTTGGTCCTTATGCGGATTCTACCTTTTTTGTGATTCGGCATGCCTATACGCCTAAACGCTTTTTGGAGTTTATTAATCAACAGCAAGGTAAGAAACAATTTAAGTCCATCGGCGTGGTTTTCAATGGCCTGAAACCTAGAGGTGTAAATGGCTATGGCTATGGTAGTGCCTATGGAAAAGCCTATAGTTATGGCTATGGCTATGGCTATGGCTATGGCTATGGCTATGGCTATGGCTATGGCCAGGAATCCAAAGGTAAGAAAAGGCGATTTGCCTGGCTTCGGAATTTATTTAAAGCCTAGTAGAAAAATTAATCATGCCAAACGTAATTAATGTCATTTTATCCGGTGGAGTAGGAAGTCGATTATGGCCCCTTTCTCGTAAATCGAAACCTAAACAATTTTTGCCTATTTTCGAGGGCAAATCGCTTTTTGAAATGACGATTGAACGAAATCAATTATTGACCAATGATTTTATTGCTGTGGGAAATCAGGAACATCATCAACTGACCAAGGATTGCTTTTCGTCCTACCCGAATTCTAAATTTACGCTTATTTCTGAGGCATTGCCGCGCAATACGGCAGCGGCCATTGCCTTTCCGTGTTTTGATCTGGATCCGTCCACGATATTGCTTGTCACACCTTCTGATCACATCATTCAAGATCAGCCGGAATATATTAAAGCGATGAAGCAGGGGATAGCCTTGGCGGCCTCGGGTAATCTAGTTTGTTTTGGAGTTAAACCCAGCCACCCTGAAACGGGCTATGGATATGTAGAATATGAGGGGTTCGATGTGAAGTCCTTTCGGGAAAAGCCGGATGTCGCGACGGCCGCTTCGTTCATCGAGCAAGGAAATTTTCTGTGGAATGCAGGTATCTTTTGTTTCCAAGCCGGAGTGTATTTGGAAGAATTAGGCCGCTATGAACCGGAAATTTTAGACCGGGCAAAAGAGGCCTGGGCGAAGCAAAAGGACTACGTCTTGCCGATCGACGAAAGTCTGTCGATTCCATCCAAGAGCATCGATTATGCGGTGATGGAGAAGTCGGATAAAATTAAGGTCGTACCTGCGGATTTCGCATGGTCGGATCTAGGTTCCTTCGATGCCATTTGGGATTTCCAAGAGAGCCAGGAATCTGTTTCCAAAGCTCCTTACAAGAATTTAGCCCTCAGTACGAACAATAAACACGTTGAATTTTTAGGTGTCAAAGACCTGATTGTCGTGGAAACCGACGATGCGATTTTGATCCTGCCGCGGCATCAGAGCCAACAGGTAAAGCAAGTCTACGAACGACTAGAAAAAGAAAATTCAATTTTATTACAATAACCTGATGCATCAACAATCAAAAATTTACGTCGCCGGACACCGAGGGATGGTTGGTTCTGCCATTTGTCGGAATTTGGAATCCCGAGGATTCAAAAATATAATCAAGCGGACTTCGCAGGAATTAGATCTGCGCAACCAGCATGCCGTTCAGGATTTCTTTGCCTTCGAAAAACCCGATTATGTGTTTTTAGCGGCCGCGAAAGTGGGAGGGATCCATGCGAATAATACCTATCGGGCTGAGTTTCTTTACGATAATCTCATGATGGAAACCAACATCATCCATGCGGCGCGGATTCATCGGGTGACGAAGTTGATGTTTTTAGGTAGTTCTTGTATTTACCCCAAAATGGCGGATCAACCCCTCAAAGAAGCATATTTATTGAACGGTTATTTAGAAGCGACGAATGAACCCTATGCCATCGCGAAGATTGCGGGTATCAAATTATGTGAGGCCTATCGGGCGCAGTATGGAAGTAATTTCATCTCTGTGATGCCGACGAATTTATATGGCTATGGGGATAATTATGATTTACAAAACTCCCATGTCTTGCCGGCCCTATTGCGCAAGTTTCACGAAGCTAAAGTAAACATAGCTCCAACGGTAGAAGTATGGGGATCCGGAACCCCCAAACGCGAGTTTTTATTTGCGGATGATTTAGCCGATGCCTGTGTGCATTTGATGCAAAATTACGATGGCAATGATATCGTGAACATAGGCACAGGAGAAGATATTAGTATCAAGGAATTAGCTGAGGCAATCAAATCCTTAACGGGTTTTGAAGGCGAAATTGTTTGGAACACCTCCCAGCCCGACGGCACCCCCCGCAAATTATTGGACGTCACTCGCCTTCATAGCTTGGGCTGGAAACATAAAACCACACTCCATGAAGGCCTACAACTAACCTATAAAAACTACATCGAACAGCTCGAACTAGCTTAAAAGCACAGAGAACGATATTGATATTTTTTATTTTTTATTTTTTTCTATTACCTATTACTTTTTACCTATTACCTAGATTTTATTACCTCTTACCTAATACCTATTACCTAGTTTTTTTACCTATTACTTATTACCTAATACCTGTTACCTAAAATTGCTTTTTACCTAATTCCTTTTAAATGCCTAACTCTCAAAAAATAGCTCTTATAACCGGCATCACCGGCCAAGACGGTTCCTACCTCGCCGA
>Ga0164294_10001318_pt1 | contig 23146 bp, 15 predicted proteins | sample GEODES005metaG_FD_111479 | JGI IMG/M metagenome (GOLD analysis project Ga0164294, IMG submission 111479) | Oligotrophic lake water microbial communities from Sparkling Lake, Wisconsin, USA - GEODES005 metaG | ecosystem: Environmental > Aquatic > Freshwater > Lake | place: USA: Sparkling Lake...
AACTTTTATATTTGGAATTGTTGAATTTAATAAATGTAATTGATTTGCTGGATTTGATGGATTTGTTTGATTTTGATTAGTAGTAATATCTATTGTATAAAATTTTGGATTTGCATCATATGGATTTGGTGGTTTTATATTAGGCTGAGAATATATACCTGATGAACCTGAATTTGGACTAGCATATGTTGAATTTGTTTGTGGTAGATTTGTATATGTGGGATTAGATGAGTTGCCTTTTTTAACAGAAGAATTCTGTGATGGAATTATATTAAGAGTGTTATAAGGTTTCGGGGTTGACATATTAGTATAATATAATATTTTATTTTATCTATCTTTAGGTTGTAAATATTGTAATCCAAGTATATCAAATATTTCCTTTTCAGATTCTACTTTAACAGATTTAGTAGTTCCAATCTTATATAAACCATATTCATTTAATTTATAACCTAAAGCATTTGCAACTAATCGCATATCTCGATTTAAATCTTTACCACCTGTAAAATATAAATAAGCAAAATAAAATGATTCATATGGCACAAATCGTATATCAATACGTCCAATAATTCCTTTATATGAAAATATTCCCATATATTTTGATTCAACAATATCGCCAGTTAATGATTCTATAATGAATTTATTATGTTTCAAAATTTTAATGATAGCTGGAAAATATTTATTTTTCTTCATATCATTTTTTGTTTTGATTTTAGGATGTACAACTATTAAATCAATATCACCCGATTCATCTTTCATTCTTCTATAAGATCCACATATAACACCAAATAGTTCGGGATCAATACCTAATAATGTATTTAAAATAAATTCTCTTGCTGAATCAATAATTTTACGTGGAATTTTTGTTTCAATCTTACCAACATATTTTAATCCTTTTAATGCAACATCAGATAAAACTATTTCACCTGATTTTATTTTTTTTTTCAATTCATCTATACTGAGAATATTATGTTTTTTAAATAATGTATATGCGGTTTTTTTACCAATCCCATATGATTCTTCTAATTCATCCATTATTTTTAAGAATGCTTCATCTTTTGTAGTTAATTTAATTTCACTTAGTTTACCAGTTTTTATTAATTCTTCAATTCTTCTTATAGTTCCAGCACCAATACCTTTTAAATCCTTTATTAAATTTATCGTTATGTATTTATCTTTTATTTTAGATATAATTTTAGATGCATTCTGAATGGATTGTAATCTAAAAGTATTTTGAATTTTTTCTTTTCCTGAAGAATTTTCTATATCTATCTTTATCTGTCTAACTAAATCTGCGAATGCTTCTAATATAAGTTGTTTATTTATCTTGGTTGTTGGTATATCTGTCATTCAATATATATATAACATTTATATTGATAAGAATAAAAAAAATGAATAAAATATATTAAAATTTATATTTAAATCTAACTTGATATACAACTAATATAAAATGTCAAGCGAAGAAGAAGGTTTAACATTAGGCCTAAGTGGGCTTGAAAACATTGGCAATACATGTTATATGAACTCTGTTCTGCAATGTTTATCAGCTACTGATTTTTTGAATCAATATTTACGAACAAAGATGTTTAAGAATGATCTAAAAAATGGAGTTAATCGACAAATAATTAAAGAGAAAAAATCGGAAATAACAAATTTTGATGATATTATGTATGAAATACCGAAATTTAAAACTAAATATCGATTCAAAAATTCACTTACCTATAGATTATATCAATTAATTAAATTATTATGGAATATTAATTGTGAAGTAATTCCACGTAAATTTAAAGCTACACTTGATGAATTAATACCACATTTTAGAGGTTATGCTCAACAAGATTCACATGAATTTTTATCAATTATCCTTGATAGATTACATGAAGAATTTAAATCAGATGTTGAAATTGTTGAAGTAAAACAACCAGCAAAACTAAATATCGAAATGATTTCAGTTTTGGAAGGTGGAATTAATTTTTATAAAAATTTTATTAAATCAAATCATTCAATTATTTTAGATATATTTTATGGAATATTTTTATTTGAAATAAAATGTAAATTATGTGATAATTGTGTATATAATTATGAACCATTTAATACCATTGAAGTTGATTTACAAAGTGATACATTAGAAGAATGTTTGAGTGGATATTTTAAACAATCAGAAGTTGATTATACGTGTCAGAAATGTAAAGATGCTGGAATTCAAATTCAAGGTTTGGCGTTAAAAACACAATCAATTTTCCTCTTACCTAATAAATTATGTATTCAATTAAAGAGATTTAAAAAAGATTTACATGTAAGTAAGATTACAAAGTTAATTCAATTTCCCATTCGAGATCTAAAATTAAAACAATTTTATAATGATGAATCCATTCAATATAATCTATATGGGGTTGTGCATCATTCAGGTAGTTTAAATGGTGGACATTATATTGCATATACTAAAAATTTTATGACAAATGACTGGTATGAATTTAATGATGCATATGTAAGTCAAATTAAAAATGTTGATTCTATTGTAAATTCTGGCGCTTATTTATTGTTTTATGAAAAAATCAATTAAGTCATCAACACTTGACAATGCACCTTCAACCCAACCTTGTCTTCTTGATATTATTTCTCCAACTACATATATATTATGAACTGGATTCATTAACATTTTTTTTATATCTTTAAAATTATTTGTACCCAATGGTTTGAAATAATGTACACCTTCATCCCAATAATGAAATAATAAATCATCAATATTTGATGTTTCAGGAATTATTTTTTTAAGATTTTTTTCAACAATCTTAATTAATTCATTTTTATCATGTTTATCATACATTTTTTTCCAATAATCGGCATAAAATGAGTCCGAATAAGATGCCATTAATATTTTATCAGATATAACCAAAACTTTTTGTAGATAATTATTATCTAAAATATTATAAGTCTTTATAAATTTACTATTAAAATTATGACCATTTTTATGATATGTATAAATTCTAACAAATGGAACACTGCCTATATAATGATTATAATTAATTTTAGATAGTAAATTTTGTTTTAATATTTGTGTTAATGGCTTCAGTGTTAATGCAAATATTAATTTTTTACCAATATTATTATCAATTACATAATAATCATTAGTTTTATCTATTGTATTTACTTGGAAATTAGTAATAATTTTACCATTATTTTTTTTTATCTGTTTAACCATGGCTTCAACTAGATCATACCAATTTAATCCAATAATTTTTTCTTCATCATAGATATTATCTTCAATCGGATAAAGATTTATATAATAATCCACATCAGAATTAATGAAATCTAAATAAGAACATCTTTTCAAATAATTAGTTATATCATCATCAGAAAAATTGACTTTTAAAAATTCAAGTACGGATAAGTTTGTATACGATTTACCGTTTTTTTTATATTCTTTAACTTTATTTTTTATTTGATTTGTAAATTTAGCTTGATTAAAAGTATCATCACCCTCACCCTCACTATTAGTGGAATTAATGAATGTCATTTTGCTAACAAAATTTGCATGTGGGATTTTTAATTTTTTAATCAATGGATATAGAATTTTATTTTCTTTAGATGCAATACCTGCACCCAATTTTAAATCAAACCCATGCCAATGTTTCTGTAAAACACGTCCACCTAAATACTTCTCTTTTTCTAATAATAAAATTTTATATTTACTTGAAAGCTTATATGCACAATATATACCAGCTATTCCACCACCAATTATTATATAATCATACATGATATATAATAAAAATTTAATAAAAAAATCATTGTAATGTAATAAATAAATTTATAGAAAAGCTTTTGCAAAATCTGAATTAGAATGTATAGGTCCAGCTGGAATCATACCACCACTTTGTTTTGGTGTATCATGCTTAACTGATTCAATTTTAATTGATTCTGGTTTTATAGGTTGTTGATGAGCTGAATGAGCTGATAATTTTATATCATTAACATTTTGATTCTCTAATTTTATAACACGCTTTTCTAAGCTTTCTAATTTTTCTTCTATTTTTTTCATATCAATACTAGGTAAATCAACTCCACCCGATTGTAATGGAACTTTATTTAACTTATAATCATAAATTTCATTTGTTAACATATTCATTACACTAAAGTCGGTAATATTTTTGTTTAAACCTTTAATTTCTCTATAACATTTAGATGCACCTCCTTCAAGTGTATTAGAAAAATGTAAACGCTGAGATGTATATGGACGAATAACTTTATATGAAATCTTATTTGTTAAACCCGAAGTATTAAACATTATATTATAATTGAAGATTAAAAAATTGATTTATTTAAAATTAAACTCTTAAAAAAATATAATTAATAATCATAAATGGAAAACAATTCAATTAAATTTCAAGTACTAGATTGGGACGAATATACAAGCGAGAATGATGATGGACAGGAAGAGTATGGTTTGAGATTATTTGGTAGAACTGAAGCAGATGACACAATTTGTGTAAATGTTAAAGAATTCAAACCATACTTTTTTATAAAATTAGATAGAAAATATTCAAAATATCAAGAATTGAAATTGATGGAAGAGGTTAAACAACGTGTGTGGCCTAAGGAATTACAAAAAGGATTAATAAAATATACACAAGAAGAACATTGTGATTTTTATTATTTCTCTAATTTTACTCGATATCATTTTATGCGTTTTGAATTTGCATCAATGGCAAGTTTTAGAGCATATGAACGAGTATTTAAAAAGAAATTATATATACCATATATATCAAAAGCAAAATTACGATTTAAAATATATGAATCAAATTTAATTCCATATTTACGCATGATGCATATTCTAGATCTGAGATCGGTTGGTTGGATTCAGATTAATTCTTATTTAAAAATTAAAGATTTGGATAAGAAAACATTTTCAAAAATAGAAATAGAAACAGAATATACAAATTTATCACCATTAAATGATATTATTAAATCACAAAAATTTACTATTTTAAGTTTTGATATTGAATGTACAAGTGAAGATAAAATATCTTTTCCGAATCCAGAAAAAGCCAATGATAAATGTATCCAAATTGGTGCAACTATTTCACGTTATGGTGAGGATGAATGTTTTGCCAAGTATATTTTAACATTGAAGGGTTGTGAAAAATTAGAAGGAATTGAAGTTAGATCTTTTGATAAAGAAGAAGATCTACTTCTTGGTTTTACAAATCTCATAATAGAATTAGATCCAGATATTATTACGGGCTATAATATTTTTGGTTTTGATTTTAAATATCTTTATTTGAGATCTAAATTATTGGAAATTGAACATAAATTCTCTAGATTTTCTAGAATTAAAAATTATTGTTGTGAATTTGTAGAAACTAAATTAGCATCTTCTGCATTAGGTGAAAACATTTTGAAATATTATAAAATGCCAGGTCGAATTATTTTTGATCTAATGAAGGTTGTCCAACGTGATTATAAATTAGGTTCTTATAAATTAGATGCGGTTGCCGAGAATTTTATCCGTTTAGATGTAGCAAATCTAACGGTAGATGAAGTAAATAACCAAACAATAATCGATACTAAAAATACAAATGGAATTTATGTTGGTCATTATATCAAGATATGTTGGGATGATGGGATGACTGAAAATAGTTTACAAGATAAGAAAACACAAGAAAGTAAAAAATTTAGAGTTATAAAATTAACACCAAAACAAATAACAATTGAAGGAAAAGTAGATAGTACTGATTTCAATGGTAAAGGTTATAAAGTTATGTGGGCTCAAGCAAAAGATGATATTAAACCACAAGAATTATTTGCCCTTCAAGAAAAAACAGATAAAGACCGTGCAATTATTGCAAAATATTGCGTACAAGATTGTGCTCTATGTAATAAATTAATTGCTAAATTACAAATTATTACCAATTCTATCGGTATGGCTACGGTATGTCATGTACCACTGTCTTTTTTGTTTTTAAGAGGACAAGGTGTTAAAATTTTTAGTTTAGTTGCTAAAAAATGTCGTCAAAGAGATCATTTAATTCCAGTTCTTAAAAAGAAAATAAAAATTGATCCGAATGAACTCGATCAGATAGAAAAAGATTTAGATAAGATTTCTCGTTATTTTAATAATAAGAATAAAGATGACGATGATGATGATGATGATGATGACGATGAAGGTTATGAAGGAGCAACGGTATTTGAACCAAAAACTGGAGTACATTTAGATCCAATTCCAGTATTAGATTTTTCAAGTCTGTATCCTAATTCAATGAGATTTAGAAATTTATCTCATGAAATGTATGTGAATAATGATAAATTTATGAATGAACCAGGATATATATATCATAGTATTGAACATAAAAAACCAGATGGTAGATTTGTTGAATGTATATTTGCAGAAAAAGCTGATGGTACAAAAGGTATTATTCCAGATATTTTGGCTGAATTACTTGCAGCAAGAAAAAAATATAAAAATCAAATGGAAGATTTGAAAGAAAATGGAGGTGATCAATTTATTATTGCTATTTTAGATGGTTTACAATTAGCTTTCAAAGTTACAGCTAATTCATTATATGGTCAAACCGGAGCCCCAACTAGTCCTATATATATGAAAGAAATTGCTGCATCTACGACTGCTACTGGAAGAGAAATGTTACAATTTTCAAAATATTTTATCGAAAATATTTTTACTAAAATGATTAATCTTGCATTACAATCCAAAAAGAAATATTTAGAATATGTAAATGAAGTTTATGAGTATTATCCAACAAAGTTAAATTTAGATGACACAACTGCATTTCATATTGAAACAATTGAAAATAAATCAATTCCTGATAATAAATTTATTAGAAAATCAATCGAATTTTATACAAAAAAACTAGATGAAATGATTAAAAAATATCCACGTCAATTAACTGAATTGAATATTCAAACAGATAATGATTATGAACAATTTATTTCAAAACTTTGTACCCTTGCTTTGGGTGGTAAATATCAGACGATAAGAGAATTTAGAAAGAAATTATCATATTTATTTGATTTGAATTTTGATTCAGATGATTTAGAATGGGATTTAACATTCATTGATTTGTTGAATATTGATAATAAAAGATTTAATAAAATTAATCGCCAAGTATTCAATGCAGATTCATCGAAAGATTTTATTCAAGATTTTAATGAAATAATCAATAATCTTGGTTATACAAATAAAACAGACATGGCTCTTAAATTTTATGATTTAGTCCAAGAAAACTTACTTCCATATACAATTGAACCCAAAGGAATTTATGGTGATACTGACTCTATCTTTTACTGTTTGTATTTGAAAGATAAAAAAAATGGTCAAGCTATACAAAATAAAGATTCATTAAAAATATCTATTAAATTTGGTATCTGGAGTTCAATACTAATTTCTACATTACTTCCAGGCCCCATGGCTCAGGAATATGAAAAAGTATTATATCCATTTATAATTCTAACAAAGAAGAGATATGTAGGAAATTTATATGAAAAGAGTCCAGATAAATTTAAACAGAAATCGATGGGTATTGTATTAAAACGGAGAGATAATGCAAACATTGTTAAAATTGTTTGTGGTAATATTATTGATCAAATTTTAAATAAAAAAAGTCCGATTGGTGCAGTTGAAAAAACTCAAGAAATTGTGGATAAAATTATTAAAGGTCAATTCCCACTTGATAAATTTATTATTACAAAAACATTAAAGACTACTTATAAAAATCGTGAATCGATTGTGCATGCAGTATTAGCTGATAGAATGGCTGCAAGAGATCCAGGCAATAAACCACAATCGAATGATCGTATACCATATGCTTATATAGAATTACCAGTTGATGTAAAGGTAAATTTACAAGGAGAGCGTGTTGAACACTGGGATTACATTATGGAACATCAATTAAAATTGGATTATCTATTCTATATTACAAACCAAATAATGAAACCAGCAATACAATTTTTAGAATTGATTGTAGATCATCCTGAAAAGATTTTTAATGAATATATAATTAAAGAAGAAAACCGTAAAAATGGAAAATTACCAATTAATTATTATTTTCAAGGAGATAATAAAATAACTTTTGATGAATTTACAGATATTCTTGATAAACAAACCATACCGTCAATCACCAATAATACAAATAATACAAATAATACAAATAATACTACTACAAAAACAAAATCAAATTCAAAGAAAAATACTAAAGTAAATTTAAATAATAGATTAAATAAGAAAATTGATGAAAAAATATTATCAAAATTTGATTTTATTGATTTTACATTAAATAAATAAACATGTAATTTTATTAATTTTCATTAAATAAATAAACATGTAATTTTATTAATTTTCATTAAATAAATAAACATGTAATTTTATTAATTTACATTAAATAAATAAACATTAAATTTATCTTAAACGATTTTTATTTATATTGTTTCTTAAATAATTAGATGATGCTGAAAATAAATCACCTGATTCTGTACTATAGAATTGTTTTACATTAACAACATTATTTGCAGAACCTTCGGATGTTAATACAACATTATCATAACGTGTTATTTTAGCAAAAGCTTCATTATTAGATGAAGATGATGAGCTTGATGATGATGAAGATGACCCGGATGATGATCCAGATGATGTTTCAGATGATGTACTAGAACTTGATGAAGAATTATCTTTATCTTTATCTTTATCTTTATCTTTATCTTTATGATCATCATTTGTATCCATACGTTTTAATTGACGTGTTGTATCGCTTAATGCGCGTCTAATAACAATTTCTGGTGATTCACCAGATTCAGAGGAACTGCTAGAAGAAGATGATGAAGCATTTATATCACCAAATGATGTTGATGATGTTGATGATTTTGACGAATTAGAAGATGAAGATGAAGAATCTTTATTTTTTTTACCACCTAATAACATTTCATAATTTATTGGTTGTGACATAGATGATACAGATAAATTATTATTTCCACCATCTTGTTTTTTAGTATCTGTATGTGATGTTGCAGAAAATGCTTTACCATCTAATGACATTGGCATATCAGCTGATGTTACCGAATTATTTGGTTGTTGCTCACTATTTGAAGGAACCTCCGCACCAGATGTTGCAGATAATACAGACATATTACCAGGCATGGCGGAAGATGTGGCAGAATCATTTGGTTGTTGCTCACTATTTACATCACCATTAACTCCTCCAAATTGGGCATATTGATAATTTTTTTGGTCAGAATTTTCACTTAAAGTTGATTCAGATGTGGAAGTCATTACAAAAGAATCACTGGACATAGATTGTACATTTCCACCATCTTGTAAAACTCTACCAGCATCACAACCACAACCACCAGATTGTCCACGAATTAACATATTTTTAATATTATGCCAATCACCTTCTGATTCAGAAGATAAGTTATTAACAATTGAACTATTAAGAGAACTAGATGTTAATCCACCACCATTTAAATCCATTGTTTTAGTTGATAAATATTTCATATATGTTTGCTTTTTAGGTGCCATAGGATGTGGATTATTATCCGAATAAGTTCCTCTGGAACCACCAATTAAATTTCTAGCAGTTCCCATTGATAAAGCACTCACTGTATCAGCAAGATCATTTCTAGAAAATTTAATAGACATTTCATTATCATTCACATTATAGAGATTTGATTTAGTTTGTAACATTTGAAGTGCTCTTGTTCCACCACGTTGAAAATTATTTTCATTACTTTGTTGTTGACCCATGAAATATATAATTAAAAATAGAAATTTTTTTTTATATTAATCATTATTATATGAGACTATTAATTTTAATAATATTATTAATAATCGTACTTTGTGTGTATTACTGGTACAATTTTAAATCGATGACCTTCATTAAATCAACTATAGATAATGAGTATTATATGGTTAGAGATTTATCTGATAAAGATACAGCTGTAATAATGTTATCAACATTGCGTCTAAATATTTTGACATTATCTGAATATCTATTAAAGAATAAAAATAAATATAAAGAATATACTACATTTATAGAAAGATTGAATGATAGATTAAAATCAGTTACTATAGCCGAAAGTAAAGAATCATCATCTTCAACATCTTATAGTGTAAATAAAGGTGAAGAATTAGTATTTTGTTTAAGATCAAAGAAAGAATGGAATAAATTTCATAATTTTAATACCATTATGTATGTTGCATTACACGAGATATCGCATATAGCATGTCCAGAATACGGACATGGTGTATTATTTAAATCAATATTTAATTTTATAACAGAAAGAGCAATTGAATTAAATCTATATACTAAAATTAATTTTGCAATGTCACCTCAAGAATATTGTGGTATTTATATTAATGAATCGATTGTATAAATAACTTTATTCATTATTTATTTATTCATTTTATTTTATTTATCATTATTATATAAGAATGAACGATCCAATTAAAGTCATATGGAAATATAAAAACAACAATAGAAGAATTCAATATTCAACATATATTTTTATTGGTGATGTACCAACAAACATTATGAAGATATTAAAAAAGATAGAGAATTTAAATTTTTATGATATGTTAATTGATTTATCAAGAGAAGAATATAATATCTTAGAAAAAAAATATGGTGAATTTTTCTATACGTACTTTTTTAATAGTTATCACTTAGCATCACAATATTATTCAATAAGAGAATCTCAAATTCAGAAAACTGAATTAATTGATAAATATTCAAATGAATGGTTTGAAAAACATATTAGCAAACATAAATTAATTGAAAAAAAATTAGTGTATAGTTATTCAGCTTTAATAAATGATGATTTAAAAAGAAAAATAAAGAAAAAAACTAAAGAAACAGCAGTTGCAGCTGAATTAGATTTAGAGAAAGATTTTACAACAATTAAAAAATTATCAATAGATGCAATAATACAAAAGAAATTTCAAGAAAGAGCTAAAAATAGAAAACAACATACCAAAAGTAAAAAACAACATGGCGGGCTATTAACTGTTTCTTCTGATCAAGAATTTATGTTTGATGAATTAAAAGGTGGATTTGAAGATGATTTTGAAGCAGATCCACAATTAAATGATGATGAAAATAATCCAGAAGATATACAAGGTGAAAAGGAAATAGATATCGATGATGAATTAGATCAGGATATTGAATTACCAGAAGAACCAGTTAATGAAGAAGAGGCTGTTGATTTAGAAGAGGTTGAACAGATATATAAAGATGCAGATGTATCATATGACAAAGAAGTAACAAAAACTACAGAATTAATTAAAAAAGCATTAGATGATAATAAGATTTTTGAAAATAAAAAAAATAATATGGTTGAGTTTGATAAAACAAAAATGAATAATGTGTATGATGAACATTTGAAAGATATTTATAATAAGATTTTTGTTACAGTAAATTATTTATATAAAGATGATACAATTAAAGTCATTAAAGATAAAATTTGTTGTTCATTAAAAAATTTAGAACAATTTGGTGATGAATCATATTTAATACCATCAAGACAATATTTATGGTCTGAATATTATTATGAAAATTCAATTGAAAAAATTATGTTAGGACAAAAATGGTTGAGAAAGAATGAATTATTAAATATAGATATCGAATTAAATTCAAATATACGTATTTATGAAGATCTTGAAGGTCATTTAAAAAATTTAAGAGATAATTTAAAAAGATATACAAGTAAAATAAGAAGGGAAGATGATGAAACTAATATTTTATATGATTATGAAGATTATGTTATGAATAATGAAATATATTTGTTAGATGTATATAATGATTTAGGTTTAAATTACGAGGCATCTGAAGAAGCATTTAAGAATTTAATTGATATATATTTTAAAATTTATTTTCCCAAAATTAGAATGGACGAAATAAAAGATATAATTAATTATTTGAATAAGGATAAAAAAACAGAAGAAATAAGAATTAAAAATATATTTGATACAATAAATAATGATCTCATAATTGAAAATGAAATTATGTCTGTTGTTGAAAATACACAAATAACAAATGATACTAAAAAAAATTTTAAAGATACTTATGTTATTCAGACAATTATTCATGTAAAATTACGTTTGAAAGAAGGATTAAAAATAGATTTATACAGAATATTTAATGAATTTATTGTAAACAATGAATATCCATTTATTTTATATCAAACAATAGATGGAAATATTGTATATAAATTTAATGAAGATACAATAAATAAATATATGTCAAAACAAGATACAGTTGAGACCATAACAAAATGGTTTGAAAACACACCTTATGGTATTACAATGAAATTTCCAATTTCAGATAAATTTGGTGATAGATTTATGAATGTAACAATTAATGAATCGGGAAGATTAGAATATAAGATTGTATGGAGAGAAGATGATAAAGCAACTATTGATGATATTAAAATAACTTTCCCCATAGTTAATAAATTAATTGAAAAAATAAATCAAGAAAAAAATCGTCAACGATTTTATAATCCTGAAGATTCTGAATTTGTATATGCATTTATAAATACTGTACAAAAATTTGAATTGCCTGAAAAGTTTAATATTAATCATAATGATTTAAGTGAGTTTAGTCGTTTTTTTTTCCCATATGTTGCATTAGTTATTGATCCAAGAAAACGAAAAGCAAAAACTGGTATAAGTGATAATACAAGTAAGTATGGTACATATTTAAGATTTAAACGTCAGTCAAAATATGATAATCAAATAAAGATTGAAATGAGAATTCTACACTTTTTAAGAAATTATGATGTAACTGATAAAATATTAGCATTAGAAATATCTAAACAATTTAATATTACAGAAGATAGAGCAACAGAAGAAATTGAGAAAATAAAACAAAGGTATCCTTATCTTAAAAAGAGTAGAAAAGTTCTTAAAAAATTTGAATCTCTGCCTAAATATAAATCGCCTGGTATTGGTATAGATATTCAAGGTAAACAAAGAGAAAATTATAAAATACGTATTAGTGGTGCACGTAATAAAACACAATTAGATAGAATTGTGTTATTTATGAATCGTTTATTACTCCTTTACATTGAGACATATCTTTATAAGAGACCAGAAAGACAAATTTTAAAAGATAAATTAAAAGAGCTAAATAAAATTGCAAAGAGACGAAATAAAGTTCAGGATGTTGCAATTGTAAGTGATGAAATTAAGGTTGTTAAAAAAATGGCTAAATTGGATAAACAAAGAATTGGTTATAAACCTAAAGAAGGTGAAACACAGTGGACAAGATGTTGTCAAAATAGTGGTGATGGAAAAAAACGTAGACCGACTCAATATAATGCAGAATCTATGGCAGAATTATTAAAAGCAGGCTATAAATTAAATAAAAAAACTGGTGATTATGAAAAAACGGTTTTAATTAAAAATGCAAAATCAGGTAAAAAAGAAGAAATAACATTAAAAACATTAAAATTTGCAGAATTTAATACAGATGGTGAACCTACTGGAAGTGAGATACATTATACGTGTGATCCCGATATTAATGGTGAACATTTTTATGTTGGATTTTTAACTAGATGTAAAAATCCATATGGACATTGTATGCCTTGTTGTTTCAAGAAAAATCCAGAAGAAAGTAAAAATAAAAATAAACAATCATTTTATTCACAATGTAAAGGTGTAGAAACAAAACAAGAAAAAGTTACAGTTTCAGAAGAGACAAATTTGTTAGAAAAATTATATATTTTACAAGATACTAATAAGATTCAAGAAGGTAGATTTGGTTTATTACCAAGATATTTAGATTTTTATTTTAATTTTCTAAATAATCGAGATAAATTTATTAAACAACATTATCTAACAAAAACAACAGACAATGGTTTCTTCTTTAAATATGGTTCAATACAATCAACATATCCATTTTTAAATGCAATCAGTACATGTTTAGATATTCCAACTGATTTAATAATTAATAAGATGATTGATGCATTAGATAAAGATAGATCAAAACAAATATATATATCATTAAATTCTGGTGATATATCAACGCAATTTGGTCCAGTAGAAAACTTTATTGATTATATTAAAAATAATTTAAATCTTGATTTTAATCTTCTAAATAATTTATTATCAATACCAAATATTTTATATAAAGGTGGATTAAATATTATTATGTTTCAAAAAAAGATAACAATAATTAAAAAAAGTTTTGAAAAAGAAAAACAAAAAGAAGATTTTAATTTGATATGCCAAAATATAGAAGATATATATGCAATTGATAACAAAGATAGAAAAACATTATTTATAATGAAAGACGGTAAAAATTATTTTCCAATAGTACTTGTTAAGAAATTAAATGAAGATGATAAAAATATTGTAATTGAAAAAGTGTTTTCTTATAATCATCAAATTGTAGAACAGATTAAAACATTTTATATTGAAAATTGTAAGGGATCATTTTTAGATAAGATTGTGTATAAAGATTCGGCACCTGTTGTAAATGAAATAAACTTTTATCTAAAATTATTACCTGAAAAATATCAAGTTAAATATCAAGTAGTGGATACAAGAAATAAGACACATTTCTTTGTAACAAATGATAATTTATTAATCCCAGTTAGACCATCTGGTGCACTTTATGATGTACAAATTGTTAAATCAATTGATAAATATATACAATCATTCAAAATAACTTTTAATAATTTAACAGAACTGTATAAATTAAGTAAAGAAGCAATCCCAGTCAAACCAGTTGGTGTTTATTATGAAAGTGAATCAGGTAATAAGATTCAAGTAAAAGCAATTGTTACATTAACAAATAATACAATACCTGTTATTGAAGAATTAATTAGTAAAGATGACTTGGATAAATTAAAATTATTCTATGAAAACGCACCAATCATAGAGAAAATAGATGATGAAATAATTAAAAGAAAATTAAATGTAAAAGCTGATGAACGTGTATTAGAAGTAAATATGGATGAATTTTTAAATGAATCATATGAATTATTTAGATTAGAATTATCAAATTATTTAAATAAAATTGAAAATTCAGATATAAAAGAAAAGATTATTAAAATTATTGAATCAACAAAATTAAATTATGAAGAGAAAGTTGATAATATACGATTAATCATATCAAAATTAGTAAGTAAAGATTTATATCAAAAATATAAATCAATTATTAATGAAAAAGGAGAAAAAGAAGATAAAGAATTAACTGATATAGATGTAGACGATGATGCTGCACAGGATATACAACAAAATGGGGGTGCTAAATTTGATAAGTTAATACATATTTCAAATTCACTTCCAGATGTAAAACAATATGAAATAAATAATGATAGAACATCATGTGCAATAAATAAAAATAAAGATCAATGTAATTCTAATATTCATTGTCATTATACAAAAACAGGATGTTATATGTCAATTACAAAGAAAGAGATTATTAAATTTATTAATAAAGTAAGTGAAGAATTAGCAACAAATCAACGTAAATGTTATGAAATTTTAAAAATTGGTGATTATTTTGTATCAGATATTGTTGATTTTAATAAATACACAGAAAGAAATAATCAAACAATATTAAGATATTCAGGTAGCAATGTTAAAAAAATATTATCTGATATTTTTGGTAAAGATAATTTACCTCAAATTGGTAAAAAGAAAGTTCCAAAATTTTTAGATGAAACTAATATTGGCACACAAATAAGTGAAGAAAATACATTACAAAATTTTAAAGAATATTATTTACAAAGATTAATCCAGAATAATATAACATTATTTAGAGCATATTCTAATGGATTTTATTGGATCAAAAATGAATTTACAGAAATTGAATCAAGAAATCTAGGTTATTATTCACAGATACAAACAGAATTAGCATCACATTTTAAAGCATCGGTTATTGATTTCATTTTAAATTCAAAGAATACTAAATTCATTGAGACAGAGTTAAAAGATTATATTGATGTAAATAAAAAAAATAATTACATAACTAAAGTGCTATCAGATAATGCAACACTTACCAATTGTTTTGTTGAGCTATATATATTAAATAAAATAACAAAATCAATACCAATAGTTATTTATAATGAAGATAATAATATAATATTTGTGTTTGATAATGGTACAATAATTGTATCAAGTGAATTTTCTAAATATAAATCTTCAAATAAATGTATAAATATAAGATTTACATATTATGTAAATTCTAACAAAGATATGTTACATGATGTACCGAATATAATAGAAGTGTTATATTTTTAATCCATTAAATTCAAGCGATTAAAGAATAAAATTATTTTTAATATATAATAATATAATGTCTAAAAAAAATACAATATTAGATGAAATGGTTAAAAAACAAGTAAAAAATATCGAACCAGATAAAATGTTAGCGTACAATGATATGTGCAGAATAGTTAAAAATATTAATACATCATTATTCTCAACCAAAAGCTGTTGTATTTGGACCGGCTACGTTACAAATGTTTGGAATCATAAATCAACATATATAAATTTCTATTTTAATAAGAAAAAAATAGCTCTACATCGATTGTTATATAATAATTTTATCGGATCAATATCTGATACAGAATATATTAAATATTCATGTACTAACAGAGGAAGATGTTGTAATGTAACTCACTTTATCAAATTAAATAAAGAAGATAATGATGTTGATTCAGAAATAGATAACGATAAAACTACAGATAATGAAAATAATGTAACAGAAGAAGACGAAGAAACAAAAGTATTGGATAAGGACGCGTTTACAATTTATTTTGACTAGGTTTACAATTTATTTTGACTAGGAGGATAAAATAAATGATAAATGCTAAATTTACAATTTATTTTGACTAGAAGGATAAAATAAATGATAAATGCTAAATTTACAATTTATTTTTGACTAGAAGGATAAAATAAATGATAAATGCTAAATTTACAATTTATTTTTGACTAGAAGGATAAAATAAATGATAAATGCTAAATTTACAATTTATTTTGACTAGGAGGATAAAATAAATGATAAATGCTAAATTTACAATTTATTTTTGACTAGAAGGATAAAATAAATGATAAATGCTAAATTTACAATTTATTTTGACTAGGTTTACAATTTATAATTAAAAGGATTAAATATTTCTACTAATCATTTTGTTAATTTTATTTATAATGTTAATATAGATTATAAATAAAAATGAATAATTTATCAAATTTAGGTGGATTCCCACGTATTTATCAATGTAATAAAGCTGAATTAAAAATAATAGAAGAATCAAAAAATCGTGAATTTACATCTGTCAAATCAGCAGTTTCATTAAAAGATATTTTAGTTAAAAGAAAAGAAGTTCTTGAAAAAGAAAATAAGAATGTTATATATGAATAATATTTGTTAAAATAAATATAAATATTTAGTATATATAGATGATTAAATTAGCAGTTGAAAAAGATGATCCTCAAAAAAATTATAAATTAAATTTAACACCAGATGTACTTATGGTAAAAGAAGCATTAGATTATTTTGATACTAATCAGGATAAAATAATAGATTTAATAAATAAAACATATTATATAAATGTAAATATAACTCAAAATAATTTTGAACATAATACAATAAATTTATATGATATAAATGAAAATATAATAGAAACTGCAAAATATGAATTTATTGGAATTTATGACACAAGAACAACATTATGGACCTGGGCATGGGCTGTTCCATCTTTTACTAAAAAAACAACAATAATATTAAGAAAAATACTTAATTATGGTGTTGAATTAGAATCAAAAAATGATTTTTTAAAAACAGAATTAATTACATCACGTTTTAGAATAACAAATAAAATTCAGATAGATATTTTTTCAGCAATTGTATCATATTTATCAAAAAAACCAAGAATATTTAAATTTAAATTGTTTACAGATTATAATATTGTAGATAAAAAAATAAATAATGAAAGTATTAAATTAATAGATATAAAAAATCCTCATCCAAATACTAAAGATTTATCTTATGTCGAATATTATATATTCCTTTTAGATTAATTATACAAATGGTATATATTCTAAATCTAGATTTTTATCAATTATAACTTCATAATTCCCATCTAATTGTGGTACTTTTACTCTATCTCCATCATAAAGTTCTTTTTTATTTTTATTTAAATAAAATTTAATATTTTCATCTCTATTTGTTGAAGTTACATAATATTCATAAATTGTTGATCCATTATATTTCGGTCTTCCAATTAAATTTAGAAATTTATATTGATTTTCTTCACTTGTTGATTTTAAATATCCCATTTTTCTAAATATACCAGGGGCTCCTGAAGTATATATTCCAAATACATCAGGTCTTACCATTTGTGCTGGAATCATATAATCATCACGTTTAAATGGTGGTGTCAATGGATCTTCTAATGCTCTATAATCATAATTTTTAATTATCTGACCAATTGTTCCAACTACTGGTGGTATGGGGGTAGGAATTGGTGGAGGAATTGGTGGAGGAATTGGAGTGGGTGTTGATATTTCCACAATTTGATCTTTTATATTATTATTTATCTGTTTATTTACTTGTTTTTTAACTTGATAATGATCATAAAATAAAATACCAATTGCTACCAATATAATAATTAATAATAATGTTTTATCCATACATAAATTTTTGCCAAAACATATCTGACTCATTTTTCTATATAAGTATAGTGGATATAAAAATATATTTTGTTATTTAAGAATTAAATAATATATTATTGAATATTAAATATGATTTTAATTGGTATTTTAGAGATTCATGAAGGATTTGGGGAAGAGAAATGGTTCATAAATAATTTTTCTTATACAAATTTATTAAATGAATTAAAAGATTATATTAAATTTAGTAAAATTTCAAAAATCGATGATTTATTTATTGAATTACAAAAAAATGGATTAACTCCAGATAAAATGATTTCTATTGCAGATATTGAATATAATGAAAATTTTGTTATACAAACATTCTATGCACAAGGAGATAAAAATGATTTAACATATAATAAATTAGGTTCACAAATTATGAGAAATGCTGATGTAATAGGTACAATGGTATTTATTAAAAGAGAATTATCAAATACAAATCAATATATAAATTTTGAAACAGGAGATTTTATTATGTTAATTCAGAATGTATTTGTACGTAATGGGTTAGAACTTAATATTGATGGTGAGTGTAGAAATATAGAATATATTAATGATCTTTTAGAATCTCAAATACATGCTGATACATTTGAGAATATTAGATATTATGAACATAAATTTTTAGATTATACTTTAACTTTTTATGTAAATAAATCAGAATCTAAAAATATTAATAATATTAATAGATATGCAAGTATTATTTATGGGAAAAAAATATATGGTAAAGTTTATATCACATTAATTGATAACAAAGAAGACATGCCAGTAACTCTAAACTTATCCAAAGATATTTTGATGAAAATATATCATTTATGTGGATGTAATATTGATATAGATCGTTCAGTTTATACCAAGAAATTATCATTAGATGATTTAAATATTAATAATTATGAAAATGGAATAATTACAGGATTTCCAAATATAACTTTAGATCCAAATTTTTTTAGTATAATTTGTACAGAATATAATAAACATTTTGATAAAAAAATAATTGTAGATTCAAATCAATTACAAGATCTTAAAGTGGAATAAGTAGAAAATTAAAAAAAAAATTATCCAACAATTATATTAAAATATGAATTATCAGACTAATCAAATTGGTGATATGAATGGTTTAAATATTAGTGATATGGGTGGTGGAACTCCTATTGCAGTTTTAAGAAAAGATATTGTTGATAAACAAGCTAGACAAATAAATGAACAGCATATGCAACAATATATGGATGATAGAAATATAGACATAGATACACAAAGACAAAAAGATGAAGATGCAATTGATGCTTTAATAAATCAAATAAATACCGATAGTGATTCTGACACTGATAAAGTAAAGAAAAGTAAAAGAGTCAATTCAAAAAATAAAAAATCAAAAAAATCAAAAAAATCAAATACGGATACTGATGAAGATACAGATAATAAAAATATTGTTAATGATAAAACTAATAAAAAAAGATTCTGTTTACCATTTAATATACCAACATTTATTAGAGATCCTTTATTAATATGGATTTTATTTATTATTTTATCTCAAAATTTTATAAAACAATTAATTGGTAAATATGTTAAATATATTAATCCAAATGAAGAAGGGGTTGTTAAATTCGCAGGAGTTGTTATTTATGGATTAATATTTGCAGTTCTATTCGGATTGATTAAATTTTTACTTAGGTTGATATTTTAATTAAACAATTTATGATGAGCTTCAATAAAAGTTACATCTTCGTTTTTTAAATATATACCGGGTGTTATTTCGTATTCAATATTTTCTATTTCTATTTCATTATCATAAACTTTTAAATTGGGAAATGTATTATTCTCTTGTATTTTTTTATTATATTCAAATACTATAAAATTTATATCTTCATATATCAAGGTATATTTTTCAGTATATGTTTCTATCTTAATTATACTATTATTTGTTTTTTCTATTATTTGAATTAAATTATTATATAATCTTTTTATTTTTATATTTGCTTTATTAGATTTATTAATTTTATTCGCTTTGTTAATATTTATTAGTTGATTCTTTGATTTATGATATATTCTTATTGGTAATTTATAATCATATGATGATATTTTAACTGTAATATTATTTATAATATTATTTATATTTTCATTCATAATTCCATTCATAATAATAATTACAATATTAATGATATTCTTTTAAGCTATACATATATCATCTTTTTTTCTTTATTATCCGTTAAATGGTTTATTGATGTTAAAACATTAATTCCATTTATCACTCCTTTATCTTTTTTATTATTTTCTAGACCGGTTAAAGGATAATGCAACTAGGCTAATAAAAAATTGATTTATTATCTAATTAATAATTTAACTTTTATTGTAATAAATATAAAAATAATGTCATTATCAGTGCTTGAAACTTTTTATAATGTTGGAGCAGATAAATTTATTCCAAGTAATTTAGAAAATAACAATAATCTAAATTTTGATAAATCAATTACAGAGCATGATGAAAAGATTGAAAAATATTTGTATGCATTTATTGAACAGTGTTTTGAATCTTCTGATATTAATATTATCTATAGTGATTATTTGCTATTTGAATATATTAAATTAAATAAAAATCCATATGATTTCTTAAATTCATTCTTAAATTCATTCACTTGTAATATGTTTAATACTTTTAAATCAACAGAGAATATAGCAAATGATTTTATTAAAATGAATAATTTATATGTAAATGGAATTAAAAATTTATATTCAATGTTTAAGACTTTAGATAATTTTATAGAAAAGAATAAATGCAATCTTATCTATTTAATGTCATCATATTATTTTTACAAGAATATATTCCTGCAAACTTTCAATAATAAATTGTTATTTGAATTACTTGGTGAATTAATTAATGATGACAAAATAGATTTAGATTTACAAATTTCTGTTTTACTAATTTTTAAGAATTTTGAAAAATTCAATGAAAAGAATAATAATTTAAATTTATCTCAATATGATATTCAAATGGATATTACGAATGATCGTAATTTTATTAAAAAAGTAAATGATCGTTTAGATAATTTGATAATTCAATTACAAAATAGAACAAATCATCATAATTATGAAAAGATTACAAATCAAATTTTTGATTTAATTATGATTATGCCTGTTGTAGATGAAAAATGTAGATATTTAAAAGATTATTTTAATATATATAATGAAAAAGCGTGTAAACGAATTTTAAATGGTTCAAATCTTGATTTGGAAATGAAAATTCTAGAAACTATTAAATCTAAACTCATATCGATTAAACCTTATTTCAAACCTTATTTTACAACATTAGATCTAATTAAAGATATCAATGATACTAATATTTTCAAAGATCAGATTAAAGATCTAACTATTAAATCAAATAATTCATTATTTGAATCAATTAAATTTAATAAAGATTTTTTTGATATTAAATTATTAAGACAAATACCTTGGAAATTAGATAATAAATCAACTTGTAATTCTGAATCATTAATTGATGATTTACACATATATTATTATGGGACGATTTTAGAAAAATCTTTTAATGAAATTCATAATGGTAATAAAAGTCTAACATTTTATAATACTCTATCAACCGTTAATGTATCTTTAACTTTTGATAAAGTCTATACATTTGTAATGACACTATTACAATATTATATGTTAAAATTCATTATAAATATTAAAATAGATTACATATCAATTCAAGAAATTTTTAATAAATTTCATAATTATAATATTGAAGAAATTAACTTTGGATTAAATGCTTTCAAATTAATAAATTTAATTGAAATAAATGAAGGTAAAAATATTAAAATTTGTAAATCATTTACAAATGATAATACATCGATTGATATTGTTTTAATTACTGATTATATTGCTGAAAATTTTAAAAATAACATTGTAAATGATGCATACTATGATGAACCTTATTATGATAGTGACAATGACAATGATAATGACAATGATAATGACAATGATAATGACAATGATAATGATAATTATGAATCAGTTGTTGAACCAGTTGTTGAACCAGTTGTTGAACCAGTTGTTGAACCAGTTGTTGAACCAGTTGTTGAACCAGTTGTTGAACCAGTTGTAGAACCAGTTGTTGAACCAGTTGTAGAACCAGTTGTTGAACCAGTTGTTGAACCAGTTGTTGAACCAGTTGTGGAAAAAATTGATGATACTACAGTTATTGTTGAAGAAATTATCGAATACATTGAAGTAAGTGGAGATGAAAATGAAGGTGATGAAATTATTGAATATGTAGTAGAAGAAATTATTGACGAAGACAATGACAATGACAATCACAATGACAATGACAATGACAATGACAATGACAATGACAATGACAATGACAATGACAATGACAATCACAATGACAATGACAATGACAATCACAATGACAATGACAATGACAATGACAATGACAATGACAATGACAATGACAATGACAATGACAATGACAATGACAATGACAAT
>Ga0164294_10001319_pt1 | contig 23096 bp, 21 predicted proteins | sample GEODES005metaG_FD_111479 | JGI IMG/M metagenome (GOLD analysis project Ga0164294, IMG submission 111479) | Oligotrophic lake water microbial communities from Sparkling Lake, Wisconsin, USA - GEODES005 metaG | ecosystem: Environmental > Aquatic > Freshwater > Lake | place: USA: Sparkling Lake...
GTCATTGTTTTCGTGAGCAAAGGCGGCGAGCTGCTCATTACCAAGGAAGTATTTGATGCTGACTTCATTGCCTTCACGGATCACCACGAGGTAATGTGGCAGGTTGCCAGTGACTTCATCGCGAGCTTGAAGATAGGCTTCAAAATCACCGCCATGACGACGAATGATGTCGGCAAATTTGGCCACTGGCACGAGCTGCTCGAGGATGGCTTTGAGTCGATCATCAGCCACTTTGCTGCCGTCCGCCATATTACGCAGGCTAATTTCGCCAGAGCCCATTTCTAGAAGCATGGCTTCCATCTGCGCATCGTCCTGAACGTATTCTTCACGTTTTTTACGGGTCACCTGATACAGCGGTGGCTGAGCGACATAAATGTGACCACCTTTAACGAGCTCAGGCATCTGCCGATAGAAGAAGGTAAGTAACAAGGTGCGAATGTGAGAACCATCGACGTCGGCATCGGTCATGATGACGATTTTATGATAGCGTAGCTTCTCGATATTGAAGGAGCCTTCGACCTCACTATCACCACCGATACCAGTTCCAATCGCAGTGATCATGGTCTGGACTTCCTTGTTTTGCAGCACTTTTTCAAGCCGAGCTTTCTCGGTGTTGATTAGCTTTCCACGCAGCGGAAGGATGGCTTGATTGTGACGATTGCGTCCCATCTTAGCGGAGCCACCAGCGGAATCACCCTCGACAATAAACAGCTCTGTCTTGGACGGATCACGCTCAGAGCAGTCAGCAAGTTTTCCGGGCAGACCACCACTACTCATGGCGTCTTTACGGATCGCTTCACGCGCTTTCCGGGCGGCTTCACGGGAGCGTGCGGCGATGATGATGTTGTTAATCACCGTCACAGCGATTTCCGGCGTCTCATCAAAGAAGCGCATGAGCCCTTCATAAACGATGGAGCTAACCACACCTTCGACCTCGCCGTTGACGAGTTTTACTTTCGTCTGGGAATTGAAGCGTGGGTTTGGCAATTTAACGCTCAGAACACAAATCAGACCTTCTCGGCAGTCATCACTTTCGATGTCCGGCAGTTTGTCTTTAAAGCTCTTCGGATTGTTGTTGATGTAGGCTTTGACCGCGCGCGTAAGGGCAGCCTTCAGACCACTATAATGCGTGCCGCCATCCGGATTTGGAATGGCATTGGCGAAGCAAAGGCTTTGCTCGCTAAGTCCCTTATTCCACTGCAAGACGCAGTCCACGAGAATGAATTTGTTTTTGTCATCAATGACAACCTCACGACGACCCGCGAGAGCGATGGCGTCTGGGTGGATCTTATCTTTATCAGCACCGAGCTCGCGAACGAACTGCTTCACACCTTCCTGATAAAAAAGGGATTCTACACGAGGTGTCTCCACCCGTTCATCTGTGAGTGTGATTTTGATCCCAGGATTTAGGAAGGCAAGTTCGCGCAGACGCACCAGCAGACGCTCAAAGACAAAGACAGTCGTGATCGTAAAAATCGTGGCATCGGGGAAGAAAGAGATTTTCGTGCCAGTCGCTTTAGGATCATCTAACACACCAAGCACTGAGAGCGGCTCGGTGGTTTTTCCACGCTCGAATCCAATGGAGTAGATCTTACCATCGCGGAAAACTTCACATTTAAACCAATCCGAAAGGGCATTCACACACTTGGCTCCGACGCCATGCAGACCGCCTGAGAATTCATAAGCTCCGTCACCGAATTTACCGCCGGCATGAAGACTGGTGAGCACGAGTTCCACAGTTGGAATGCCTGCCTTGGGATGCATTTCGACGGGAATACCGCGTCCGTCATCCTGGAGGCTGATGGAGCCATCCGTATGGATATTGATCCAGATGTTTTTGCAATAACCTGCGAGGTGCTCATCGATCGAGTTATCGACGACTTCAAAAACGCAATGGTGCAGGCCGCGTTCATCAGGATCTCCAATGTACATTCCGGGACGGAGACGAACGGCTTCGAGCCCTTCCAATTTCTGGATTTGATCGGCACCGTAAGCTTGATCAATGGCTACGGCGGTGGAGTTTAACTCAATGGAGTCAAGGGTTTCGTCTGGCATAAAAGATGTCGGTTTGCCATCGACTGAATCTGTCCAAATGAACCACTTCAGAAACGTGCTCGATGGGCTGGTTGATAGGGTAGCAAGCTAAGACCTCATGCAAAGGCTTTTATGCTTTAAAAAGAGTCTTTTTTCAGTGGCCCAAAGACCTCATCCCAGAGGCCCCGCGAAGTCACTTGGCATTCGCCAGTCACCCCGGGGGGAAAGAGCGACGGAGCCCACCTTAGGGCCGTCTGGCATAGAACTGCGTTTGAACTGATTTTGAGCAAACCGGCGCAGGAAAAGAGACAGCCATTGGTCGATCACCGCAGCCTCATACTTGCCGGCAAAGGCGATGGCGGCGAGGTAACGAATTTTATTAACGCCGCAACCATGACGAACAAAGTGGAAAAGGAAGAAGTCGTGCAGTTCATACGGACCGACAGTGTCTTCGGTTTTTTGCTCCATTTCACCATCAGCGCCGACGGGCAATAGCTCGGGTGAAATGGGCGTCTCGATGATGTCTTCCAAAATAGCTCCAGCCTCACCTGAATAAAGTTCAGTAGCGCACCAGTCGATGAGGTATTTCACCAGTGTCTTGGGCACTCCAGAATTGACGTGATACATGCTCATGTGGTCGCCATTGAAGGTGCACCAACCGAGCGCGGCCTCAGATAAGTCACCTGTGCCAATGACGATGCCGCCGGTTTGATTTGCCACGTCCATGAGCACCTGAGTGCGCTCACGGGCCTGCGCATTTTCATAGGTGATGTCGTGCAGACCGGCAGGGTGACCAATGTCACTAAAATGCTGCTCCACGGCAGTTCGGATGCTGATGGTGCGCAGTGTGATGCCGAGTCTCTTCGCCAATTGCTCCGCATTGCCTTGGGTGCGATCTGTGGTGCCAAAACCAGGCATGGTGACGGTCAAAGCAGCGCTGCGTGGCATATCGGCGCGTTTAAGCGCCTCGATCATGACCAGCAAGGCCAGTGTGGAGTCTAGGCCGCCGGATAGGCCTAGCACCGCCGTCTTGCTTTTCGTCTGCCTCAGGCGGCGAGCCAGCGCGGTGGCCTGAATGGCAAAGATCTCCTCGCACACGGCACGCCGATCAGCCCCAGCAGATGGGATAAAAGGATGCGCGGACACCTGCCGGAGCAGACCTGCTTTTGAGACAATTGGCGTGCCAAGCGTCACACTGACTTTGCGGTAATCAGGCCGCGCTTCATCATCCCTGAATGCCGCACTTTTAAGGCGCTCATGAGCTAGGCGCTGCAGATCCACATCCACGACCACATCACGGGTAGCAAAGCTGAAACGCTCCGATTCACCTAGCAGTACGCCATTCTCAGCCACCAGACCATGGCCCGAATAGACCGTATCTGTGGATGATTCCCCTGCTCCAGCACTGGCGTAGACATAGGCTGCGAGACAGCGCGCCGACTGCTGAGTGACCAGGTTACGACGATATTGGACCTTTCCCAGAACCTCGTTGCTAGCCGAGGGATTCACCAAAACACTGGCACCAGCGAGCGCGGCTAAGCTAGACGGCGGAACCACAGTCCATAGATCTTCACAGATCTCGACACCGACGACAAAATTCGGCAGGTCAGCCACTTCAAAGACCAGATCAATACCAATCGGCACACCCGCCACCGAGGTCGCACGAATCGTGGCCGCAGGGGAAAACCAGCGCCGCTCATAAAATTCGCCTGAATTCGGCAGAAAACTCTTGGGCACATAGCCAATGACGTGGCCATTACCGATCACCGCAGCCACATTATAGAGTCGGCTTTCCACCGCCAAGGGTAGACCCACGACCACCAGACAGCCCAAGCCAGCACTCGCTGCCGCGATTTCAGCCAGAGCCGCCAGCGCCTGATCTTGCAACGCCGAAAAATGAAACAAATCCGCACAGGAATAGCCCGTCAGGCAAAGTTCTGGAAAAACCACCAATCGGCAGCCGTCACCCGCTAGGCGCCGCATTTCTTGAATCAATAGGACCTGATTGGCCAAGACATCCCCCAACTTCAGCTCCGGCGACACCGCAGCGACGCGGGCAAAACCGTACTTTTCGGATTCAACATTTGGCTGGGTCGGAGCTAACATAAAAGAAGGCATAGCATAGTTCAGCAGGATGGAAACCCTCAGTCGATGCCAGAACATAGAGCCTGTAAGCTTTGGGTCAAAATGTGGTTTAATCTTGCGCTGCGCCTTATAAATACTATAATCGTAGACCAAATGTTTCAGCGTCTTTTCATCGGATCTGCCCTCGCAGGGGTTCTCCTCGCGGGAGGCCTCATGGCGCATAAACACGGGCTGATTTCTGCTCTCCAGGAGAAAGCGCATGCTTGGTATACCGGAGAAAACATGGCCACCTCCTACACCAGGTTCCGTGTGGATCTTGTGGATCGACTGAATTACGCCCGGATCGACAAAAAGCAGGCAATGATAAGGGTGGACTCAGAACTGGATGCCTGGATGGCGACCAACTTCCCGACCATGCTCCTGGATGACCTAGATGCGGTGACGAAGCAGATCCAGTCCGCACTTCCACGCTATTATCGTGTCAGCGTCTGCACAGCAACGGGTCCATCCTTGAAGCTGCTGGTCGACCAATTTCAGGAGTTCTCTTCCAAGACGAATCCCGAAATGTCACACCTTGGTTGTGCCATCCGCTCCTCCGTGGGTGGACTGACTCAGCAGGCTCTGGTGGTCGTCGGCCAGCGCCTGCGCGATTTCAGCCCCGAAACCCTGACAGAACAAAAGGATGATGCCTTTTTCAACCGCTGCCTGCACTGCAAGCACCCACACATCGTCCGCGTCTCCCGCGCCCAGCATAGCCTCGGGTTGGAGTGTCCAAACTGCCGCCGGACCTATGCCGTCGTAGCCTCTGATCAGAAAGGCCAATTCCGCTACGTGAATGAGTTCCTCACCGGATACGCACCACCTGCAGTCTTTACTAAAGATCTGTCACGCTATTTCCAACTCATGACCATCTGCTCGGCCGTGCATGGTAACTGCATCTACACTCGTGATCCCGGCGCAAAAATTAATGCGACCGACGCTTGGCAAACAAGTTTAGAAACCCAGCGCCTAGGCCAAGGCGACTGCGAGGATTCCGCCATCTACCTCTGCGACTGGCTGCTAACGCGGGGATTCAATGCACGCGTGGCTTTAGGTAGATACGGTGATCTTGGCGGACATGCCTGGGTCGTGGTAAAGCTAGAAGATCGTGAATATCTGCTAGAGTCCACCGAAGCCATGCCTGATCCGAGCAATCCACCACTCGTCTCCAAAGTCGGCAGTCGCTATGTCCCGGAAATTCTCTTTGATCGCTTCGCCATCTATGCACGGACCACGCCGGGGCAGAGCTGGAAAAACGAATACTTTTCCACCAAAATCTGGACCCGTGTCGAGCCGCGATCACTGACGCCAGAAAATAAGCCGATGCTCTCTGGCTACGCTCAAAAAAATCATCCCATCGAAGTCGATTCATCCCGAGCCGCCCGCACCAGCCAGCCGAATCCTGCCGCAACTCCATTCCTGGTATTAGAGGAGATCCCACGTGATGCAGCTGTCTGGAAGATGCCACTGCCCATGAGTGCTGGCGGGAAGTGAGGCCCTTGCACTGAGTCATTGACCCGCTACGATCGTGAATGCGCCGCGCCATTTATCCAGGAAGTTTTGATCCCATCACCAACGGGCACCTCGACGTGCTTCAGCGTGCTTCAGGCCTATTTGACGAACTCATCGTCGCAGTCGCTCGTGATAATGCCAAGCAGAGCCTCTTCACGGTCGAAGAGCGCGTGGAGCTTCTCCAAGCCGCCACGGAGCACCTGCCTAATTTAAAGGTGATGCCCTTCGATGGATTACTGGTCGATTTTGCCCGTCAGCAGCAGGCCATGGCCCTAGTGCGCGGCCTGCGTGCGGTCAGCGATTTCGAATTTGAATTCCAGCTAGCCCTCATGAACCGAAAGCTGGAGCCTAATTTGGAAACAATGTTTCTCATGCCAAGGGAAGAGCTGACCTACATCAGCAGTCGCCTGGTGAAGGAAATCGCTCGCCTTGGCGGCAATGTGAATCAGTTCGTTCCATCGCACGTCGTCGCCGCGCTGAAGGCCAAACAGGCTAAGGACCCGTCACCCTGAGTCGTAGGAAAAGGCGGTCTTTACCTAGAGTCGAGATCACTGCGCGCTTCAGTTCGGTCTGCAAACCCAGACTTTGCAGCGTGCTAGCGGTCGATATCGCAGACCAAGAAGTCATGTCTTCCGACCATTCAGGGATGATTTGAGTTCCACTGAGCTTCACGCGCTGACGGTATTCAAAGCGTAACTCATGCTGCACACGATCCACCTGAGGCAGCTGCGCAGCGCTCGGCACCTCAGGATCCGTGTTGAGCACAAATTCAATGAGGTTCTGCAGCCCATCCCCATCAGGATCATCCCCGGCTGCCGTGCTGGCTGAAGACCAAACTCGCGCAGCCTGCCACATGGCGTAAGTCGTGGACTGTGGCATCAAACTCACGCCGACAAGGATTGGGTCGTGATCACTGCTACGAAAAGGCGTTCCCACATTGATCAGCAACTGTGCAGCGCTTTTAGTCTCTGTGTTGTAATCGTAAAAGGCAGGCTCATCGGCATTGAGGTGCCAGTGATTATGAGCCAAAATTTGCGACCCCATGGTGGCCGAAGCAAAGGTGTGATCCAAACGTCCGCGCTGACCATTGAGACGATAACTGTAATCCTCCAGCTGAAAGCGCTGCCCCTGATCTGACCAACCATTGGCCCGCAGAATGTCCAAAGGATCTTCTTCACCATTGCAGTTCAGATCACCCATGATTAAGAGATCATTGTCACCCACCAAACTAGCGATTCCCTGCAGCCAAGTGTGCAAACGTGCAGCCTGCTGACGCCGCAGTTCAGTGAAGGCTGCCTGGCCATCATTCTGGTCCACATTTAAACCGGTGGCTCCTGAGGATGACTTTGACTTCCAATGATTCACGCAGACCACAAATCTCTCGCCAGTAGCGATCTCGTGGAAAACCTGCGCTTGCGGAAAACGCAGCGGATTGGGCGTGGACCACACCGTATTCGTATCCATGTGGCAGGGGCCAAAGAGACTCACTCTCGATGGGCGATAAAGCAGCACGCAGCGGATGTAATCCCCCGCCACACCAGCCACCGGATAACCACCCACAGGATCAGGCACAAAGGCATAGGGATCGCTGACCGCTGCATTTAAAGCACTCAGAAGATCAATACTAGCTGCGCTGGTATTCTGAATCTCCATTAACCCTAGAACATCTGCATCCAACGCCGCCAGTGCGGAGATGATCTTTGCCTTTTGCCTTTCAAATTCAGTTACATTGCTAGCACCACGATCATTGGCACCCCCGAAAGTCGTGAAGTAATTAAGCACATTCATGGCAGCCACCTTCAGCCTTCCATTTACAGCAGGAGGTAATGCCGAACGTGGATTGGCATCGACAAAATTCACCGCAGCAGTGGGATGAACACGATAGTCACCAGTGGCGTATGTCAGAATGCCAGCCAAACCGCTCACCGTGTCCCCACACCGCCTCGTCGCTTGCGCGTTTAAATAGGGTGTGGGATCAGGCCACTGTGCAGAGGAAGCATCATCCAGAATCAGACTGCGCAGCTCCATCTGGCGCTCGTAAGCATGAATCACCGCCACCTGACTGCGACCACTGCTGCTTGTGCCACTGGCAGGCACATCATTCGGATCGATCAACTCCGTCGGCGTCACCAGAGGTCCATCGGAGCTAAGCAGCAACTCGCCATAACGGGAAAAGCCATCCGTGGTCCCCGTGCCTCCGCTATTGCTAGTCACGCTGAGCGTTTGTGGAAAGCTCACACGCATTCCCTCATAGCGCTCTAGCCACACTGTGCTGGCTGCTGGCAAAGTGACGTTCGTCACCGCTGGCAGCGCGGCTGTGCCTGTGATCAGGACGGCAGAAAGACTAACCAATTGTGTCAGCGATCCTGACTCAGACACCGTGCCCGTCACCTGCACCACGTCTCCCACCGAAACATTCGTCGCTGAGTTCCCGATCCAGAGCGCTTCTGAAGACGCGCTCTGGCCATCCACATCGGCCTCTTCCTCCTGAAGGTAATAACCGCCCAGCGCCGGAGATGCCCCCTGAAAGTCCGCCACAACCACGCCCTGCACTGTGACCACCGCCCCAGTCAACGGGCTGTAACCATCCGTACCCTGGATGTCAGAGATCCGCGTTACCATCGCCGAATCCTTCAACGTAGAAAAATTCACCACATGATCCGTCGCCATCGCCTGAGCCGCGCTGTTTCTGATCTGCGGGGCGACCACACGCACCGTGATCGTTTCCCCAGTCGGCCAAGGGGCTGAAGGTGTCAGCGTGTACCGCATGAGGCCAGCATTGGAAAGCGTCGCGGCCAAGTTGCCACTCAAGCTTCCAGTGATCTCAAACCAGGAGGCCGCCGCCGTCACAGGCTGATTGAATGTTACCACCACCGGCCGACTTCCAGAAACCATCGTGCTACCAGGTGCCGGACTCAGCGATTGAACTTGCGGCAATACAGGCAACGTCGGCGCATGAAAAATCACATCATCAATCGCAACCCCATTGTCAGCCCCAGTCTCGTCCAAATCCCGCCAGCGCAGGATTAACATTTGACCAGCAGCCCAGTTCAAACCTGTCACGGTCGCGCTGCGTTCCACTCGATTGTTCGTGGAATTACCATTCATCGCAAAGGCACTGCCCACGGCGCTCAGCGCAGGCGCCTCTAGGGCTGTGACTGACGTGTAAGTTCCTGCATCGATGTCCCCAGTGGAAGCCAGCCGATACTCACCCATTAAGCCGACCAGAGATGCCGTGCCACCATTGCGCCATTGCTCTGCATAAAAGCTAATGGTGAACTGCGTCAGAGTCTGCCCTGTCGTATTGGTTAGACGCCAGCCCAGATTCGCTGCCTGACCACTGCCTCCTAGCGATCCCAGCGCCCGATCCTGCGCCGCGTGTTGACCATAGGAGTAAACACTGGCCGTGCCCATATCCCCCTGCCCCACTAAAAACAAAAGTTGCGTCCCGACGCGCGCATGAATACCCCAGCCCGCAACCCCAGAGACTGAAAGCGGCGCGGCTGATAGCAAAGCCGGTCCTTTGGCGACACCAAAGTCAGAGAAATCAAACGTGTCTGCTAGCGGTAGCGAATTAAAATCTTGGCTTAACACACCGCCAGTGTAGCTCAGCTGTCCCCACGCGCTTTCCGTGAGAATCATCCAACCGATGAGGCAAAAATAGCGCAGCAAACGCATAAGGAGATCTTTTTATACTCACTAGGCGATTTTTCGCAAGCTTCATCCGTCTTTTCCCGCAATCCCCAGCATTGACAGTCATCCCTCCGCACCCATCTTCGGAAACCATGAGCATCCTTGACCGAATTGAACGCGTCTTCTTCTGGCTCGCTGGAGCCAGTGCCGATAACCTTGACGCCTGCCCAGCCTGGGAACGCCGAAAGTATGTGGCCTTTGGTGCCACTGTTTTGGTGCCATCCACCTTCGCCAGCATTGCTTGCGCGTATGCCCTTTCCACACTCACGGATAATGTCTGGATCATTGGCTTCGTCTCCCTTGTTTGGGCCTTCATCATCCTTACCGTGGACCGCGCCCTACTTGCCACTTACCGCGCTTATCAAAACATCTTCCGTAAGCTCTCCCAGTTCAGCCTGCGCATCGTCGTCGCTGCCCTTATGGGCATCACCATCTCCCACCCACTGACCCTGCTGCTGTTTAAAGACACCATCACTTCAGTGATCGAAGCTGAGAGACAGATCGATATCGACCAAGTCCGCCAGCTCGCTGTGACACAAAAAGCGGCTGTCGAAGTTCGCGCCAAGAACCTAGAAGCCGAAATCGCCACCCAGCGGGAAGCCTGGAACGCCTCCTTCACCGCCAAGTTCCTCGACGAAAACGGCAAGCCCATCGAAAAGCCCCTCAGCGACGACGAAAAGAAAGCCAAAGCCGAGCGTGAGTCCAAGATCGCCGAGGCCATTGCACCCAGCAAACTGCGGCTAGAAACGCTCGACAAGGAGATGGCCAAAATCAGCGCTGAGAGCCAAAAAATCGTCACTGAGCTCAATCAATGGCAGACCGACTTTGAACGTGAAGTCAACGGCCAACGCAGTGGTATCGTCGGCCTCGGTCCACGCGCTAAAAGCATCCAGGAAGACCAGCTCACTTGGCGCCGCGCCGAGTCTGCCCGCCTGAGCGGCGTCCTCAATACCATGACCCAAACCCGCGTCGCCATTGTCGCAGAAATCAAAGCCGCTGAAGATGGCGTGAATGCAGCGCTCGATGCCAAAGCCCTAGCTGATGCATCCAAGATCGAAGCTGAACAAGACCGCGTCGATGCCCTGCGCCGCCAAGTCCAGCAGCAGCAAGCCGATGCATTCGTCGGCCAACAAAACTCCATCCGCGAAACCCTCAAAGCTCAGATCGACGCCCAGCTCGTCCAGTTTAACAATCTCCAGGCCGAGATCACCCGCCTCGGCACCGATGAAGAAGCTCGCATCAGCAAAATCCGTGAGGAACCTCGCCGTGACATTCTCACTCAAACCCTTGCTCTTCACAATCTCTTCGACCAAGGCGCAGAAGGTGGAAACTTCGCCTTCATCGCCTACCTCGTTTTATCCATGCTCTTCATGCTGGTAGACACCATCCCGCTCGTCGTGAAGTTCTTCTCCAAACCCGGCCCCTACGACTCCCTCCTCGACTGCGAGGAAGTGAAATTTGCCAGTGAGAGATTGGCATTCCTGAAAGGCTTTGATCGCTACATGAAGCAGCTCGTGGACAGCCCCTTCCTGCACATCACTCAAAATCGTCCTCTGGAGCGCTCCCTCATTGAAGGTGTCGATCGCAGCCGCGCCGCCAAGGCCTTCCTAGAGCACTTGATGGAACTGGAACAAACCTTCCAGGAAAAAATCCGTCTCGAGCGCGAGAAGCAGACCGCCAACGGCATCGCCGGCAAAGCTGAAATGCTCGAAGAAATGGCTTCCGCTTTTTACGCCGATCTTCGCCAACGCATGGAGTCCTTCTTCAGCGACGACAGCCAACGCAAGTCTTCCACCGCACGCGCCTGATTCAACTAGGCAGTGTCGGCTGAATTGAACCGAAGAGCTTGCTCCATCAGGACGATGCCAAAACCTCATCGACAGGAATTCATCTTCACCCTGCCTTCGCTGGGATGGCTCATTCTGTTCTTTGCCTTACCGGGATTACTGACGCTCACTGTGGCCTTTCATGTGAGTGATCTTCGCGGCGGCGTGGCTCAAGAATGGACGCTTGAGACGATACTGGCTCTGGTGGATCCAGTTTACTTACCGATGATTTGGCGCACGCTTTGGATCAGCACCCTCACGACCGCGTCCTGCCTGGCACTGGCTTTACCCATGAGTTGGCATTTAGCCAAGTTGACACCCCGCTGGCGGAACGCGCTCCTGCTGCTCGTGGTCTTGCCGTTTTTGACGAATTTCCTCATCCGCATCTTCGCCTGGAGATCTCTGCTGCATCCCGAAGGGCCGGTGAAACAAATGCTGCTCTGGCTGCATGTCGTGAATGAAGAAACGTTGCTGCTGAATAACGCCTCTGCGGTCTTGCTGGTGATGATCTACACACAACTACCCTTTGCCATTCTACCGCTTTACGCCGCCGCCGAAAAATTCGATTTCAGACTCATCGATGCCGCACGTGACCTAGGCGCAAGCGGCTGGCAAGCCTTTCGAAGAGTGTTCCTGCCAGGTGTCAGACAAGGCATCGTTTCCGCAGCGGTCATCGTCTTGGTCTGCTCGCTTGGGCAGTATGTGATTCCCCAATTCATCGGCGGCACAGCCAATGAGATGCTTGGAAATAAGATCGTCCAGCGCGCCTTTTCAGATCGGAACCTTCCCCTTGCTTGCGCTTTAGCCGGGGCCTTACTGATGACCGTATTGACCGTGGGAACTCTCGCCAAACTTCTTTTCAGGGAACGCTCATCGTCGCGCTTGGGCAAACGCACTTTCAGGTCATGAAACCGTCCCGCCTGCCGCTCATAATCACGGCACTGGTGCTGCTTTTTTTGCACGCACCGCTGGTCGTACTTGTCGTGAATTCGTTCAACGCCTCACGCTTCGGAGGTTCGTGGCAAGGTTTCACGTTCAAATGGTATGAAAAACTCTGGGAAGCCGATGAAATCTGGGAGTCGATGCTCATCACCCTGCAAGTCGCGACCTGTGCCACGTTAGCAGCCGTCTTCCTCGGAACCCTGGCAGCCCTCGCCCTGCACCGCTATCGATCCTGGCTGCAAACGACCCATCAAACCCTAGTCACACTGCCTCTGGCCTTGCCTGACATTTTGATGGGCATGTCCCTACTCGCCATGTTTGTCGCCTTGGGGATGGAAACGGGCATGCTGACCTTATGGATCGCCCATACGACCTTTTGCCTCAGCTATGTCACCATGGTCGTGCTGGCACGATTGCAGGACTTTGATTTCACCCTCGTGGATGCAGCTCGCGACCTCGGAGCCTCACGCTGGCAGGCAATGCGGCGCGTGCTTTTGCCCCTGCTCCTGCCGGGTATTCTGGCGGGCGGACTCTTGGCCTTCACCCTTTCCATCGACGACTATGTCATCACCTTTTTTGTCTCGGGTCCCGGCACCACCACACTGCCCCTGCGTGTGGCCAGCATGATGAAAACCAGTCGCAGCCTTCCCATGATCAATGCTCTGAGCACCCTCATGATCGCAAGCACCTTCTTACTCGCGAGCGTGAGTTTCCGTTTGCAGAGGCGGAATCGAAGGGCATGACGTATCCAAGACATGACTGACACTGATATTCAATCCGCCATCCTTCGGATGGGACGCAAAGCTCGCGCAGCCTCGCGCGGACTCGTCAAGCTGACCACGGCTCAAAAAAACGCCATTCTTTTGGCCATGGCTGATGAAATTAAAGCACGCCAAACGCTGATTCTTGAGGCCAATGCCAAGGACCTAGCCCGCGCGACCCAGAACGGCCTGTCCAAAGCCATGATTGATCGTCTGACGCTGGACCCCAAGCGACTTAAGGCCGTGGCCGATGCCGTCCGCGAAGTCGCTTCCTTACCTGACCCTGTCGGCGAAGTGCTCACCGATTGGAGCCGTCCAAACGGTCTGCACATCACCAAGAAACGGGTGCCCATCGGCGTCATTGGCATCATTTTTGAATCCCGGCCCAATGTCACCACCGATGCCGCCAGCCTCTGCTTCAAAACCGGCAATGCGACCCTGCTGCGTGGCGGCAGCGAGGCCATCGACTCCAATGTGGCTCTAGCTGCTGCCCTGCAAGCCGGTGGCGAGCGTGCTGGCCTGCCTGCCGATAGTGTGCAGCTCATTCCTTTCACCGACCGTGCCAGTGTCGAGCACATGGCCAAGATGGACCAGTATCTGGATCTCATCATCCCACGCGGCGGTAAAGGCCTGATTGAAAAAGTCGTGGCCACCGCTCGCATGCCCGTGATCAAGCACTATGACGGCGTCTGCCATGTCTATGTGGCCGCAGATGCAGATCAGGAGATGGCCGCACAGATCATCGTCAATGCCAAGACTCAAAAACCTGGTGTCTGCAATGCCCTCGAAACCATCCTCGTGAATCGCGAGATCGCCGCCAGCTTTTATCCACGCATCGGCCAACGATTAAAAGAAGCCGGCGTTCAAATTCACGCCGATGCCGAGGCTCAGTCCCTGTTGGGTGTTGAGTCCATCCCAGCCACCGAACAGGACTGGAGCACCGAGTGGTTGGACCTGATTTTATCGGCCAAAACAGTCGCAGGCCTGGATGAGGCCATCACCCACATCAATCACTACGGCTCGCATCACACTGACAGCATCATCACCGCCGACCGCGCCGCGGCTGAGCGCTTTCAGCATGAGATCGACAGCGCCGTGGTCATGCACAATGCCAGCACCCGTTTCAATGACGGCGGCGAGTTTGGTTTCGGAGCCGAGATCGGCATCAGCACCGACAAGCTTCACGCTCGCGGCCCCATGGGCTTGGCAGAACTTTGCAGTTACAAATACCTCGTCGATGGCTCTGGCCAGATCCGCTAACACTCATGAACCTCGATTGGATCAACGACTTCCTTCCCACCATGCGCTGTCCCGACACGCATCAATCTCTCCGCTGGGCCACCGCCGAAGATTTATTGCGTCACGCCATGCCCCCTGAGACAAAGGCCCTGGCCTGTGACGATGGTTCACGCGTGTTTCCCATTGATCACGGCATCCCCATCCTGTTGCCTGAACCTTAAATACCTGCTCTATGCAACGCTGTCGGCGTTTGGCATCGTGTTCATTTCCCTAGCAATATTCAACACGTTGCAGCTGCGGTGCCGCATCGTGCCTGCGCCAATTATCCGAGCCTGAGATTCATTCCTCTTGATGTAGCAAATTACTTTTCAAAAGTGCAGGTCAGGTTGACCCTGGACGTGGCGAGGAGACGGGGTTTGAGGAGCTTCATCCTCGCCTGCAATTCTCATGCAGTGTTCCTTTGCCCGTCAGTGAAGGCTTGAAACCTGCTGGCCTTTGAATAGTTTCAGGCTTAATTCCTGCTCCATGGACTTCCTTTTATCCGCCCTTCAGGCTTATCCGGTGAAAAACTACGACACGGGTGACTATGTCCTCCGCCAGGGAGAGAACACCGGGCACCTCTATTTCCTGATCGATGGCGCTGTGGAAGTCGTGAAGGATGAGGTCGTCGTGGCAAAGGTGCAGGAGCGCGGGGCCATCTTCGGCGATTTGTCTGCTCTCATGGGCGTTCCACACACCGCCGCCGTCCGTGCGGTGATGCCCGCGACTTTTCATGTCGTTGATGAACCTGCGGAATTCCTCCAACAAAATCCGTCCGTTACGCTCCACCTCTGCAGGATGCTTGCCCGCCGTCTGGACTCGATGAACAAGTACTTGGTGGATGTGAAGCAGCAGTTCTCCGGTCACGACCACCTTGCCATTCTCGATGGCATGCTCGACACCCTCATGCACCGGCAACCGCGCGAGCGCCAGAGGCCGAAGGCCTCAACCCTCCTCGATCCGGATGTCCTGGACTGAGTGCCCCTCCTGCGAACTCCACTCAGCCGTCATCGCTTCCATGTCCACGATGATCGTGGCGGGCTGAGCACCGAGTTGACGCCCGGGATTGAAAACCCACGTCCGATCGATCCGGTCCACCCATCCGCCTTCCGCATAGAACGGAGAATTGTGGATGTGCCCGCTCATCACCAAGGTGGGATTGAAACGCTTGATCATGGCCGTCATAAACTCATCGCCGATGAATCGGCGCCCGGCCCAACTCGTGCGCGATCCTTCTGGCGGCGCGTGGTAAATCCACAACCATCGCCCTTTTACGTTAGCGGCTTCCCGGACCAACTGCGCCTCCATCTCCGCCCGACTGACCTCCCCGTCGCACCACGGGCACACAGTGATCCGCGTGTCGCCCATGTCGAAGCTGTCGCCATCCACATAAAGCCGATCGTTGCTTGCGGCTCGCAGCCAGGCTGCGACGGATTCATCCGCTTCGTTGCGGCTGTCCCCGTCATGATTCCCAGAACACACCACCATCGTTGTCTTCTGACGGAGTAGCTCCAGATACTTCTCCACGATCGTGATCTGCACATCCGCGTCGAGTGCTGACGACATATCCAGGAGATCGCCCCCGATCACAACGAGATCAAAATCAGCCGCCTCTGACAAAAGCCAGTCAAACTGCTTGAGAACATAGTGGAGATCCGAGGTATACAAAAATCGCATGATTGAGGTTGCCCACATTGACCTGCAGTGTCCAGCCGAAAGGCACACGTCTTTTGAATAGAAATCCCTGTCTGAACGCGTTCATCCTGCGATGAAAATGCCCTTTGCCACAAGACACCACCCTCCGGCTGAGAGGGAATTTTGACATTGCTTTTGGGGGGGACGGTTCGAGTTGAGCCTGCTTTCAGTCCTTCGAGTTCGAGAGCAGAATCATTGTCGCTCGTCTCCAGCAATCCCAATCATGCCCACCCTCGATCTCGATCAGTTGATGGGGCTTCAAGATGGAGCGCGCAAAGAATTGATTGCTGGACAGCAGTCTATCGCTTTTCCCCACCGCGAGTGCGATGGGAAAAGGCGGGCCTGAACGAGAAAGCCACTGGCGCTTGATCTCGCTCCACATTTTCTGAAGCGCCTCGGCCTTGCTGCGCGGAGTTCCCACTTGGCTCTCCCATGTCTCCAGACCGCCAGCTTGCTCGATTTCAGCCAAAAGCGCCTTGTCACCCACAAAGGGCGAGAGGAGAAACATTTCGTCCACCTCCCCAGGGAAGCGCAGGGAGTATGTGAGCGCCCCGAGTCCACCCATAGAGACAGCGATGATCGTTACCCTCAGTCCCTGTTTTTTTGCTGGGCCAATGATTTCCTCATGCAGGCAGGTATCCGCCAGACCACTCATGTAATAGCCCAGATGCAGATCGGGAGCCACGATTCGCGCCAGAGGGCGCGCCTTCTGGATAAGGTCCACAATGCCGAATTGCACAAACTCCTCAGGCGGACTCAATCGTCCCGGCAAGAGTAACACGAGCTCTCTAGCCTCGTTCCCTTGAGGTTCAAATTGGAGCTTCCGCAGAGGCCGCGTCGGCTGGGGTAGTAGCAGACGGCAAGCCGACATCGGCAGAGCTGCCAATGCGGTCATGAATTGGAGAAACTTGGAGCGCCTCATGAATGGAGATCAGTTAAGCCTAGAAACGAATCTAACATGACACCAAAGAGGCTCGATGGGCGCAGAGATTAAAAGACTTGTGTTGTTTTTCAGATCAGCTGATACCTCCCCTTCAGAGTGAATGGAATGCTCTCAGTATTCCTTCCGTAAATAGTTCATCCTCTGTGTTCATCGAGCCTCTGTGGTTAATCTCATTGCCGAATCCAGGTTAAGTCTTTGAACGCTAGATGGGTGTTCCGAGTTAGTTCTTGATGACACCCTAAAGGCAGCTCGAACTCTCAGCACAAGAACTCCATTCTTGAGCCTTAACCCTAGGGTGCAGTTGCGCCATAAGTTCGAATGAAGTCGAGTTCGACAGCGAAGGGCGCCTGCTTTTTATCGCCGATCAGAATACTGACTCGGCGAACCTTGGAGGTATCTAGTGGCTCCTTGGGCAACGCAAGACCGCGGAAGCTGCCTTTAAAGCCGGCAAAGGGAACCTTCACTTCGACCCATTCGCCTTTGATGGTGACAAACTCGGCTGCGAATGACACCTCCATACCGCGAAATAAGGCGTCAGTAGCGAGTCGCACCTGATACGTGCGGCCATCGCCCTTCACACGCAACAGCAGCCCGAGATGGCTGCTAAGGTCCAGTTTCAAATCGCCACTGCGGAAGGTCGAAAAGCCACCGTTGTTCTCCAGCGATAGCATGCCGCTAAACCTCATGGTTCCAGCGTCGCTTGGAGTCAGCTTTCCCTTGGACAGCCCACCCATCACCCCATCATTCACAACCTGCCAGTCGATGCCGTCTTTGCCGGCAAATTCCGCGATCGAATGTGTAGGTGACAAGAGAGGTTCATCGGCCCCCTGGACTCCGCTAGAAAAGCACAACACGAGCCCGCAAGCTGCTACCAGCGTTGGATGAAGAGGTGCGGCATCCACGGCGGGCAACCACACGACAGCCCCAGAAAAAGCTGCGCTGAAGAGGAGGAGGCCAAACATGAGAACTAACAGCATCCAAGGTCCCACGACAGGACGCAGCCCCCCGAAGGACATCCAATCAGCAAACCATGCCAGGGGCACCATGCCGAACCCACAAGCTAGGGCAACTTTGACAGCGGGATAACGTGTGAATCGCATATTTCGGATACGCTGCCACAGCTTGCTCAGAGGCGGAAAAACTCCCACAGGCCTCAAACTTGCTCTCAGCAGCTGAAAGGATTTTGGTTTTGAGATCAATGGGCTCACATGGTAGCCTTGTTCCCGCCATTGCCTGATCCGGGTCAGATAGCTCAGGCCAGAAAGCGTGGTCTCAAAGGCAAAGATCTCGTCTTTGCGCAAGCAGTCCTCGATTTCCTTCAGCATGAGACGCCCTGCCTTGAGCGCGGCTGTCTCAGGAGCAAACGGGGCCAACCCCGATGCGATCAGTCCGCATTGATGAAGCGCGGGCATTGCGCCTCTTCCGACAGGAAGGAACGGGCAAAGGGCGTTTTCCCCACGCCGAACGTCCCGGCAATGATGATGATGATCTTCTTGCCCATGATATTTCAGTCCCACACATAGCGTTCGTCATAGTCGATACCGTATTTCTTCAGGGAGTCGCGGTATTCATCCTGAAAGGTCCGCGTGCGGTGATGTTCCTCCTGAGTGTCGATGTAATGAAGCAGCGGCTCCTTCTGGCTTATCCCCACGGAGAAGGCTCCATAGCCGAGTTGCCAGTAAAAGCCGCTAAAGGCCGGGTCTTGTTCCTTCAGCCATTTGCTGAAAGCAGTTTTGACCTCTTTCACCAAGTCCGCCACGGACAGGGTGCGTGAGAGCCGCACCGCCAGATGCACATGATCCGCCACGCCGCCGACGCGATACGCCTCGCAATCACATTGCCGCACGGCTCCAGCGAGAAAGGCGTGGGTCTTTTCACGGATGCCGGGTTTGAGCCACGGATGACGGTCTTTCGTGCTCCAAATTAGATGGATAAGGATGTTGGAGAGTGATTGCGGCATGAGGATTCAATCAATGAAATTTTCGGCTCCAACGGAGCCGGGCAATTCAGCCCAGGGTGCAACCCTGGGGATCGCGCGTTGCCATTCATGCGTTCTGAAAGAACGCCGCATAGGGAGTGATTTGAAGCCGACGGAATCATCCCTCAACCTTCTCCGGGAAGGGGCCAGTCGCACTCACGGCAGACACCGTCCATGTTGCGCCTCCGTCACTGGAAATCTCCAGCTTTGCAGTAACTTAAGTCAGATCTGGAGCTAACAAGTAGTAGGTCAAATCAACAAGCCTTGTTCCAGGGCGTTGCACAACGGTCAGGTTGCTTAACGAAGAAGCAGCCTCGGTTCGGGCAACTGTCGATAAAAGGGTGAGAGCCACGACCACTCGGAAGGAGTCAGCGAGTGAAGAGCTAGGGTGCGTTGACATGAAGATCCTGGAGAAAAGATGACTGCAAAGGGATGCTAGTTAAGCAAGATCGAGATCTACCCCTTGAACAGCCCCTGTCATTCGCCCGTCTCCTGAGGCTGAGCCTTGTTGCTTAGAGCCTGCGGGCGGTCGGCCAATTTTCGGGCGGCTTCCAAGATCAATTGGGGGATAGGCTTGTTGGTTTCTTTGGCTAGGGTCACGATCACTCCCAACTCTTCAGGCTTCAAATTGTGCTCGATGTTCAGATTCAGCTTCATATGGATGACTCAATGATTTTATTTTTAATTATTTTATTTAAACTTTGACACAATCGAGTCAAGAAGACTTGCTCCTTGAATCAAAGGTTTCACATTCGCTCATGGAAATCACTCCAGAACAACTGCTGCAACTGCGAAAGGACCGCAAACTGACCCGCCAAGAACTTGCCAAAGAACTCGGCTGCTCCGCCGGTGCCATCGTGCAATGGGAAGGCCGAAAACGAGGCATCCCGGCCTGGGTGGCCGATAAAATGTATTCCAACCTACCGCTTGAATTTAGCATACAGGAACTGGAAGAAATGTTTCAACTCTGCCAGCATCTTGGCTGCAGCATGACGGAGCTTTTGCAAAATAGCGTCCGCGCCACATTGACTCAGCATTCGAAGCCGAGGTGCACGGCTTGAGCCCAAGGGCTTGGAAATAGCTTTGACGCAGGCCGTGTCTAAATCCTGAACGCAGGGCGGAGACTGGGCATGAGCAGGCCTGAGCGGAAGCCAAGCCACCTTGGCCATGGGGTATTGAGATGCCCTGGTCTAAAGGAATAGGCGAATGGTATGCGCTGTTGTCCGTCATCATGATTCAATGACACTGCAATTCATTGATTAAATCTCCCCATTAAATGGGTTATTCCAAATGACTAATCCTCCAGCCATTAATTAAAGTCAATCACCAAGATTTTTAACCTAAATAACCAACGGCCTTGCCTTAGTTTAATCCGGCAGAAACGCCCTCGGCTAGGAGATCAGCGCATCACACATCCGTCTGGACTGAAAAAACAAGGGGCGCAAGCTCTACTCAGTCACCAAACATCCGGCAAGGCCCGGAGTCATGACAGGTTTTGGGTTAGCTCAACGACCAAGATCCGCCGGCGAGATGCGCTCACGGGCGGAAAGATCCAAATCACTGATGCTGACAAGTTTAAACGCAACGGATGGCTCTTTATCGGGCACGAAAAAGGCTGGGTTTGTGGCGAAATCAATCGCCACAGGACCGGGTGGGCGTGTCGATGACCTTCCTCAGCAAGTCTATCCTAAGGTTTGTCCTTCCTTAAACTTTGAGACAGCCCCTGATGCGACCTGCTTGCGTTAGCCAAGTCGCAGCCCTAAGCTCTCATCATTTGGATTCATCGATTGTATCATGCCATTCAAACTCCGACCAGCTAGCAATGATGACCGTGGCGCAGTGGAAAACCTCGTCTTTGCCGTCTTGGCTGAGTATGACCTGACGCCTGATCCAGATGGGACAGACTCTGACCTGCATGACATTGAACGCTCCTACCATGCCTCTGGCGGTGCTTTTGACGTGCTGGTGACCCGCTCGGATGAGATCATCGGCACCGTGGCTCTCTTCCGGGTATCAGCTTCGGTAGGTGAACTCCGCAAAATGTATCTGGCGCCATCTGCACGAGGACAGGGCCTGGGTCGTCGTCTCCTAGAGCATGCCTTGAATCGGGCCGCAGCTCTCGGCTTTTCCAGCATCGTCTTGGAAACAGCATCTGTTCTGCGCGAGGCGGTTTCGCTTTACGAGCGCTACGGTTTTCGCCCTTATGTTTCTGATCATTTAGCGGCTCGATGCGATGCCGCCTACAGCCTGACACTCACTCAGGTGAAATAGGTCATGCCATTACCACCCTTCCCGTCGATGCTTCAATGAATGCCCCTGATGAGCCGTCAACCAACAATGCGGCAAGTCTTTGGATCAAAACTTACAAAACAAGCTGTCCCAACTCTGATGGGCAGTCCTGCCCCATCACGAAACCGCTGCGCTAGCAAAGCTTGCAGGCCGGATTTTAGACGTATTTTCTCATGAGAGCCAGCGTAGATGACCTCTTCGACAATGGCAGGAAACCCATTCTTTGAGCATCCTTCATCATGCCTATCCTGAGAACACTGCAAATGCTCCGGCCGCACTAGAAGCGTCACTCGACGGCCCAACTCCAGATCTTCAGATGCCTCAACAAAAACATCTCCCAAGCCAGCGACCTCGACACGCAAGAGAGACTCCGCACAACGTTCACGAATGATGCCCAGCATGAGATTCGCATCACCGATAAAACCAGCGACAAAATCATTCACTGGATAGTCATAGAGAGCTGTCGGCGTATCGATTTGCTCCACACACCCCTGATTCATGATGGCGATACGATCACTCAAGCTGAGAGCTTCTCCCTGATCATGAGTGACATAGATAAAGGTGGTGCCAATTTCCCGATGAATCGCACTTAACTCTGAAAGCATGTGTTGGCGCAGCTTGAGATCCAAGGCAGCCAGAGGCTCATCCAGCAGCAGCACTTGGGGTTGATTGATTAAAGCCCGGGCAATGGCCACACGCTGCTTTTGACCTCCACTGAGCTGGGCAGGCAATGAGTGGGCATAATCCACCATCTTGACCAAGGTCAGCATTCGCTCGACCTCACGCCGGATGTAGGATTGGCTTCGACCTGCTAGTTGCAGACCGAAGGCAATGTTTTCTTGGACGTTCAGATGAGGGAACAAGGCGTAGTTTTGAAACACCGTATTCACAGGCCTCTTCTCAGGCGGTAGATCCGTGATGTCTTTTCCACAAAGCCAGATTCGGCCTGAATCAGGCCTGACAAAGCCTGCCAGCATCCGCAGCAATGTTGTTTTTCCGCAACCACTGGGACCGAGAAGAGAGAACACCTCCCCTTGATGAATGCTTATGGAAACCGAATCCACGACAGGTGAGGTGTCGAAGGATTTGCTAACTTGGTCGATGACAAGGAAGTCGTTCACTACAGCCGCCAACGATAAAGCAGTCCACCCTCCAGGCAAGGATCTGGTTTCATTTCTCGTATGCAGACGCTCAACGGAAATGCTCCCAACCGCCCTGGAGTAGATCAACTTTGCTACTATCGGCAACGAATTGACCGATACAAGTCAGTTTCAGTTTTGGGAAAGCCTGTTTCCATGCTGAGGTGAAATCGCAAGGTGCTTTGGACGAGAGAGCAAACAGCAGTTCATAATCTTCTCCATCTCCCAATGCCTGAGCTAAGGTGCATCCGCGAGTCTTTGGCAGATGAGCGACTGAAAGCTTGCAGCCTAATCCACAACTTGCGGCCATTCGAGGCAGGTCTTTAGCCAGACCATCACTGAGATCCATCATCGCAGTGACCGGAAGATTTTTTGCCAGCCAATGCGCTTCTGCCAGCCTGGGGTTAAAGCGTAAATGCTTGCCATGGATCGAGCCACCCAACTGGCCAGTCACCCAGAGTGTATCTCCAGCCTTAGCCTGATTTCGGGCTAGCCAGGTTTTGGCAGGTGCTGTGCCTGTCATGCTTACAGTAATGATGAGCTGATCTCCGCGAGAGGTCTCACCACCAACGATATTCACACCATGCAATTCCGCCATGGCGCGCAGACCCGCATAGACATTCATCACCCGTTTTACCGGCGTTTGCGGCGGCGCAATCAATGTGATCAAAGCATGGCGTGGTGTCGCTGCCATTGCGGCAAAATCACTAATCACACGAGCCATGGCTTTACGCCCAATCAAGCGTGGTGCCGTGTCAGTGGTGAAGTGAACACCTTCCACCACCGTATCAGTTTTTAAAAGCAAGTGCTCACCACGAGAGGGCGGCAGAACCACAGCGCAATCATCTCCAGGTCCCGCGATGACGCTGGCATCCAGTTTGA
>Ga0164294_10001321_pt1 | contig 23095 bp, 19 predicted proteins | sample GEODES005metaG_FD_111479 | JGI IMG/M metagenome (GOLD analysis project Ga0164294, IMG submission 111479) | Oligotrophic lake water microbial communities from Sparkling Lake, Wisconsin, USA - GEODES005 metaG | ecosystem: Environmental > Aquatic > Freshwater > Lake | place: USA: Sparkling Lake...
GACGACGGTGATGAGAGCGACGTCTTGGTGCTTCCTGGCGACACACCGCTGCTTCGACCCGACACCATTAGCGAACTCGTTGCCCACCATCGAGCTACCGGTGCTGCGGCAACGTTGCTCTCAGCTCGCATGCCTGACCCGACTGGATACGGCCGAGTGCTCAGAGGCGCCGATGGTCGCGTGCAGCGCATCGTGGAGCATCGGGACGCTACGGCCGAGGAGCAACTCGTAGATGAGGTCAATACCTCCATTTATTGCTTCCGGCGCTCATTGCTGGCGCCTGCGCTTCGTCGTGTCAGCCCCGAGAACGCCCAAGGCGAGTACTACCTGACCGACGTGGTCGAGGTGTTCAATAGCACTGGGCATCGCGTTGAGGCTGTTGTGGCAAAAGACGCAAACGAAACGCTTGGCGTGAATGATCGCGTGCAACTCGCTGCTGCCGAAGCGGTACTGCGCCGCCGAACCAACGATGAGCTCCAGCGCAATGGCGTGACCATGGTGGACCCATCTGCGGTCTACGTGGACACCACCGTCACTGTTGGGCGTGACGTCACATTGTTCCCAGGGACAATTCTTTCTGGGTCAACGGTCATTGGCGACGATTGCGAAATTGGGCCCGACACCCGATTGGTGGATTGCCGTGTCGGCGTCGGGGCCCGCATTGAACGTACAACCGGTAGAAACGCTGCAGTGGGGGACCGCTGCACGGTAGGTCCGTTTGCAGTGCTTGAGGCTGGTGCGGACGTCCCGTCCGACACCGTGACCGGAGCGTTCTACACTGCCCAATCCGAGCTCTAGCGCATCCGCCGGTTCTGGCGGTAGGGAGACGTTGCGTGGAACAGATCACGAAAAAGCGGCTGACGATTGTGGCCGGGCGGGTGAATCGTGAACTCGCTGAAGAGGTAGCGGCTCAACTCAACGAGCAACTTGCGCCGGTGAACGTTGCAGAGTTTGCCAATGGCGAGCTGCATTGTCGGTACGGGGAGTCCATTCGCGGCGCTGACTTGTTTATCTTTGGCAGCCATTATTCGGTGGCAGGCACCTCGGTGAATGACGCCATCATGGAGCACTTGATCATGGTGGACGCTGCAAAGCGGGCATCTGCCAAGCGCATCACGGTGGTGGCGCCGTTCTACGGATACGGCCGCCAGGACCGGAAGTCTGAAGGGCGCGAGCCAATCACTGCCAAGTTGCTCGCCAACATGTTTGAGGTAGCTGGCGCCAAGCGAATTGTCAGCGTGGACCTGCACTCTGGCCAGATCCAAGGGTTCTTCGACGGACCAGTTGACCATCTCACTGCAATGCCGGTTCTTGTTGACTGGATGCGCAACAACCTTCCCGACGACCTCGTGGTGGTCTCGCCTGATGCCGGCCGAGTAAAGGTCGCTGAGCGCTACGCAAACCAGCTGCACGCCGATCTCGCAATTGTTCACAAGCGGCGTCTGCGCGGCGAGAAAAACGCGGTAGAAGCCAAGGACGTTGTGGGTGATGTTGAGGGTCGACCGTGTGTGCTCATTGACGACATGATCGACACTGCTGGAACAATCGTGGCTGCGGCGGAACAGCTCACTGAGCGTGGCGCCACAGCGGTGTATTGCGCTGCGACGCATGGTCTTTTCTCCGGACCGGCCATCGATCGTCTGAAGAACTCAGTGCTCAAGAAGATCGTGGTGACCAACACCCTTCCGCTTCCCCCCGAGAAGCAGCTCGACAAGATCGAAGTGTTGTCGGCTGCTGGAATCATCGCTGATGCAATCGGGGCTGTCTTTGAGGACACCTCAGTCTCAGAGATCTTCCAGGGTATGCATTTGTCCTGATCTGGGAGGTTGCCGCCGGCCCCGTTGGCGCCGCTGGCCCGTCCCCCGGTAGCCTGCCCGGTCGGTTGGTTCGCGTCTGCGTGCATCGTTCCGGCTGAAGTGCGGTCATCCGGCCGCCGCAAGAGTTCGCAATTTCTACCGACCGAAATGTCGAGGAGTTCCCATGTCCGAGGTCACACTCACTGCTGAATCAGGCCGCCAGACCGGTACCGGTCCCTCACGTCGACTTCGAGTCGCTGGCCGCATCCCCGGTGTGATTTATGGCGCCGGCCAGCCCGCGAGCACCATCACGATTGATCGCGCAGATCTTCGTCGTGCATTGAGCACCGACGCAGGTCGCAATGCGCTGATCCGCCTCGAAATCGCAGGTGGCGAGACCTCCCTTGCGCTCGTGCGTGAAATTCAGCGTCACCCGGTTCGCCGTGACGTCACCCACATTGACTTCTTGAAGGTTGATCCAGAGAAGCCAGTGGAGATCGACATCCCGGTCCGACTTGTCGGCGAAGCCCGCAAGGTCACGACCAACGGCGGCATTACCGAGCAGCGCATCAACACGGTCCGCCTTCGTGTGAAGCCCTCGGCAATCCCCACGGCAGTTGAGGTCGACATCAGCGAGATGACCATTGATCGGTCCATCTTGGTTGCCGACCTTGTGCTGCCTGAAGGCGCTACCTCTGTGTCCAAGCCTCGCCAGGCAGTGGTCACAGCAGAACTCACCCGTGCTGCAGTAACTAAGCGTGGCTCCGGCGACGAAGAGGCTGAGGAAAGCTGAGCTTCGGCTCCTCGGACTCCGGTCCGGACATGCCGCTCGTCGAACCGAGCACCTTTTTGGTGGTTGGTCTTGGAAACCCCGGCGAGCGCTATGAACACACCCGCCACAACGTGGGAACTGACGCAATTGAGCTGTTGTCGACGCGCCTTGGCGGTCGGCTCCGGGCAGATACCAAGACGTCGGCTCGGAGCGACGAGGTGCGTCTCGGACCCCACCGCATTGTGCTCGCAGTGCCGTCCACCTACATGAACGAGTCGGGCCGAGCAGTTGCTGCACTTGCTCGACGACATGACATCACCGAGCCAACGACGCTCATCGTGGTCCACGATGAACTCGATCTCCCGCCCGGCCGGGTGAAATTGAAAGCCGGTGGCGGGCTTGCTGGACACAACGGCCTGCGATCCATCACTCAACATCTCCACACACAGGAGTACCTGCGGGTTCGGATCGGTGTGGGGAAGCCACCCGGTGGACCTGATCGTGGCGCTGACTGGGTGCTCTCGAAGGTGCCAAAGTCCGCCAGGGTCGACCTCGACATTGGCATTGTCACTGCAGCAGATGCCGTTGAGCGCATTGTTGCTGATGGCATGGACGCTGCAATGCGAGTCGTGAACACCCACACTGAATGACGATTGCTTGTTGGGGAAGCTGCTAACCCACCGCAATTGCGGTGACGGCGAGCGCAGCCAAAGCAAGACCGATCAATTGATGCCGTGCGAGTCGCTCGTGAAGGAGCGCTCGGGCCAAAACGACGGTGGAGGCGGGATACATCGCACCGATTACGCCCACGAGTGTGAGCAGGCCGTTGCGGGCCGCTATGACAAACAGCATGTTGGCGCACACATCGAGTGCTCCGGCTCCCAGCGCTAGGACCGATCCGCGCCGGTCAGAGGACGACGGACGCAATTGAATCATCACCGCACAAATGACGAGTGTGGCGGTGAAGCGCCCAGCCACGAGCGGCCAAAAGCCACTTGCCTTGCTGGTCTGAGCGACCGCAACGATGTAGCCGCCGATCGCCAACCCTGAGCCAATCGCTGCAATCAGGATTCGACGTTGAACGCGACGGTCGGTTGGCGGCTTCGACTCGAGTGGGTCGACAGGGTCCCCAGGCTCTCTACTCACCAAGACGATGGCAAGGAGTGCGAGGAGTGTCCCGCTGAACGCCACCGCCGATGGCCGCTCACCCGTCAAAAGTCCAATGAGGAGCGGCAAAATTGCCGACATCAGCGCGGCAACCGGTGCCACGACACTCATTTTTCCCTTGCTCATTGCCCAGTAAAAGGCAACGAGCCCAACTCCGCCGGAAACTCCCGCAACGATTCCCCAGATCCAATCGGCAGTGGATGGGGAGCCACCAACGATCACGCTGGCGATGAACACCACCGCCAAACCAGATAGTTCGGCGATGACTCCCGTAGTTGCGGCAGAAAGTCGTTTTGCCGACAATCCTCCGAGGAAGTCCGAAACGCCAAAAGTGAGAGCAGATAGAACTGCGGCGATCAGCGCCATACGTCACAATCGCACTTGATTCGTTTGCCGGGCCAACTCATAACCATGCGCATCGGCGCACAGCGGTGCGATTCAGATAGCGATTCAGAGAGACCGACTCGGTGAGCGCTGGCGCTTCGACGCCACGAACTGCGTCGATGCCCGGTACTTTGTTCGACCTGTGACCGGTCCCTTCCAATCTGCCTCCCGACCCAATGACGATGCCGGTGCTGCGGTGGTGAGCGCCGCCCCGCCGTCCGCCCCGCTTGCCGAGTTGGTTCAGTTGCTGGCACAAGAACCAGCTCTGGCCGCAGTCTCAGGCTCACCTGATGCGCGGATCGTGATTCCGCCAGCTGCCCGAGCGGCGGTGCTTGCCGGTCTGACCGCAGCATCGCACCGGTCCCCACTTGTTGTGGCGGTCGCAACGAACGAGGAAGCCGAGCGCACCGTTGCCGACCTCGCTGCGTTCCTTCCTGCGTCATCTATTGCCGCGTTTCCCGCGTGGGAGACCCTTCCGTTTGAGCGCGTAAGTCCCTCTATCGAGACCATGGGTCAGCGGCTCGATGCCATGTGGCGACTCAGGGTTGCTGACCCAACACTCAAGGTTGTGGTCGCAACTGCTCGAGCGCTTGTGCAGCGTCTTGGGCCCCATGTTGAGGACACCGAACCGGTGGTGATCCAGCCGGGCGACCAACTTGATTCCATTGCTTTGGTCACGAGTCTTGTCGAGGCCGGGTACCGCAGGGAATACCAGGTTGAGCATCGCGGCGAAGTCGCAGTGCGGGGCTCGATCGTTGACGTGTTCCCCTCCACCGCGGACGCTCCAGTTCGAATTGACCTCTGGGGCGATGAGGTAGATCGACTCTGTGAGTTCGCAGTTGGAGATCAGCGTTCGGGAAATTCGATTGATCGAGTCGTCATCATGCCGGCGCGCGAGTTGCTCTCCACCCCAGAGGTTCGGGCTCGAGCCGAGCAACTGTTGACCAGCGAGTCATGGGGCCGCGAGCAATGGCAGCGACTCGCTGATGGAGAGACCTTCGAGGGCATGGAATCGTGGCTCGCTTGGCTCGCTGCGGACGAGCACGTGCTCTTTGACCTTGTTGGTGAAGACGGTCTGATTCTCTTGGTGGAACCTCGCCGGTTGCGTGACCGGGCGGCCGATATCGTGGCGGAGGAAGTTGACCTCGCCGCCGCGTTGGCTCGCACCTGGGACGAAACCGCAGAGATTTCTGCGCCACGCCTACACGTGGATTTCGATCGTCTGCTCGTTCACACCGATGCCCCTGTGTGGTCGGTACTTTCCGTCCCGGATGCGCCGGGCACTCCATCGGTTGCAACACAGTCGTGGGCGGTGCCGGGCGGCGACGGGTCCGCCTTGATGGGGCAACTGCGCGCTGAACGCAACGCTGGCCACACCGTGGTTGTTGCCGCCGACACTCAGTCATCCGCCGAACGATTTGGTGGGCTGCTCTCTGGTCAGGGTCTTGATGCTGCAGTTCCGATCGCCAACGCAGACCCTTCACGCCGCTCGCTCACAGGTGGACTCTCGGTGGCGGTCGCTCCACTGACCTCGGGTTGCGTGTTGCCGGGTGTGGGCGTTGCATTGCTGTCAGAACCGGATCTCACGGGTCGGCGCAGAAGCGGTCGCCCGGCACGGCGCGCGAATCGAGATGCTCAGCAGTTCTTTGAGGACCTCAAGGTGGGCGACCATGTCGTTCATCAGGTTCATGGCATCGCCCGATTTGGTGGAATGGTGCGTCAATCGATGGGCGGCATTGAGCGCGACTACTTGCTGCTCGAATACCGAGGCGGGGATCGCCTCTATGTCCCTTCGGATCAGATCGATTCTGTTCGGCTCTACTCAGGTGGAGAGTCGCCGCGGCTCAGCAAATTCGGCGGTGCGGATTTCGCTCGAACCAAGGCATCGGTTCGCTCCGAGGTCGACAAGATCGCCCAGGAACTCGTGGTGTTGTACCAAACGCGTCTGAACACCCCGGGCCATTCGTTTCCCCCAGATACGCCGTGGCAGTCCGAGTTTGAAGCGGCGTTCCCGTTCAGGGAGACGCCCGACCAACTAGTTGCCGTGGAAGCCATCAAGGGCGACATGGAATCGGCCATCCCAATGGACCGGTTGGTGTGCGGCGATGTTGGGTTTGGTAAGACCGAAGTCGCGATGCGCGCCGCGTTTAAGTCGGTACAAGACGGGCGCCAGGTAGCAGTGCTGGTTCCCACAACTCTGCTCGCCCAGCAGCATTTCCAAACCTTCACTGACCGGTTCTCGGGATTCCCAGTTCGGGTTGCGGTGCTGTCGCGGTTCTTGTCGGCAGCTGAAGCCCGCGAGGTGCTCGCCGCTGTCGCCGCCGGCGAAGTCGACATCGTCATTGGTACCCACCGGTTGCTATCGGGGGATGTGAAGTTCAAGAAGCTCGGCTTGCTGGTGGTGGACGAGGAGCAACGCTTCGGGGTGAGCCACAAGGAATCCATCAAGCAGATGAGTGCCGAAGTTGATGTGCTCACGCTGACCGCCACGCCAATTCCTAGAACCTTGGAGATGAGTCTCAACGGGATTCGCGACACGTCGCTGCTGCTCACCCCACCTGCAGCTCGTCAACCGATTCTCACCTATGTGGGCGAATACGACGATCGTGCTGTCGCCGAAGCCATCCGCCGAGAACTCCTTCGGGAAGGCCAGGTGTTCTATGTGCACAACCGTGTGCGAGACATCGAAGAGCACGCGGCCCGGCTGCACGAGTTGGTGCCCGAAGCTCGGATCGCGGTGGCGCATGGGCAGATGGACGAAGTCTCCCTAGAGCGCATCGTCGTGGACTTCTGGGAGGGCCGACACGACGTGCTCGTGTGCACCACGATCATTGAGTCGGGAATTGATATGCCCATGGTGAACACCCTTGTGGTGGAGCGCGCTGACCTTCTCGGTCTCGGCCAAATGCACCAGTTGCGCGGACGGGTTGGTCGATCCGGTCAGCGTGCCTACGCCTACCTGTTTCATCCAAAGGATCAGACGCTGTCGGAAGAGGCCTATGAACGGCTCCGCACTATTGGCGAGACAACTGAGTTGGGGTCGGGTTACCGGATTGCCATGAAGGATCTGGAAATTCGAGGCGCTGGCAATCTGCTCGGCACTGGGCAGTCAGGGCATGTGGCATCGGTTGGGTATGACCTCTATTGCCAGATGGTCAATGAGGCGCTCGCTGAACTCAATGGAACGGCAGAACCCGAACCCACCGAAATCACTCTCGAACTTCCCCTCGATGCGCACCTGCCCACCGACTATGTGGAGCGCGTCGACGTGCGGCTTGAGGCATATCGGCGACTTGTTGCGGTTACCTCGCCGAATGATGTCGCCGACATCGCAGCCGAATGGGAGGACCGTTTTGGACCCGTCCCGGCACCCGCGGCGGCGCTTCTTGATGTGGGACGGCTGCGAGCGGAGAGCGTCCGGTTGGGAATCACTGACATCTCGGTGACGCGTCGACCGGGGCTGTCTGGAGCAGGACTCGTTGCCACCATTGGGCCCATCAAATTGCCGATGTCGGCTCAGGTGCGCCTTGAGCGACTCTGGCCAAAGGCCACCTACAAAGCCGATGAGTCGCAACTTCAACTACCGGTGGTCGCAGACAACTCAGTTGCAGTGGCCCTAGTGAGCGCATTGCAGGAACTGGTTCCACCCGCGGCGTAGGTCGCTAAGTTGGCGCGGAATGTGGCCATGCTCGCTCTGAGAACACTCAGCACTGAAGTGCGGGCCCGCTCGTCCTCTAGCATCCCGGACATGCGACGTCTGTTGATTCTCATTGGTGTAGCCACGCTGGCTCTGTCGGTCACTGCATGTGGCACCACTGCTGACCCCAACGCAGCGGTGGTCAATGGTCAGCCCATCACGATCGAGTCAGCTAATTCGCTTGCTCGTGACGCAGTCTTTGTTCGGACAGTCGTGAATGCTGAGGTTCCCCCAAACGAGAGCATCCTTCCCGGCGATGTCGCTCGAGCGACACTCATGTTTCAGGTTCAGCGCGCGGCACTCGTCACCGAACTGAAGCGTTGGGGACTTCAGGTCTCCTCGAAGGATCTTGCCGCAGCCGATGCGCAACTTGATCAAATCCTCGCCGGCTCGGGGGCCCCTGTTCAGCAGAAGCCGAGCGTTGCAACACGAAAGGCTCTCGCTGAGTTCCTAGCCGCTGGCTCTGTGCTTGATCGTCGACTCGCCTCGATTTCTCCCACGAACCAGCAAGATCTCACCCGGATTTATGAAGGGACCTCAGCGTTTTGGAAGCGTGTATGTATCGCTGTGGTGCAGGTTGATCCGAGCGCTTTGAAATCCGCAGAACGACTCGCCGATAAGAATGTGCCGCTCGAAAAATGGTCGAAGAAAGAGAAGCGCGCTGCTCTTGTGGCAGACCCCAAGAAGGCTTGCATCTCGAGTGCCCGGCTGCCGGTTGAATTTGTTCAGCCGGTCCGCACTACCCCTGTTGGCAAAGTAGTTGGCCCCATCACGGTGAGCAGTCAACAGGGTCAGGCTGCGTTCTGGTTCCGCATTGACAGTCGCATCGTGTTGTCACAGAAGGAAGCGGGCGCCGAACTTGCCGAACTAGCTGGCAGCGTGGCGCAACAGGGTTCGGCTGCCCTGATTGGTCTGACTTTGCTCTCCGATGTGACCGTGAACCCGCAGTATGGAACCGGGGTTGAGCTCGGCACTCAGGGCGGCGTTGTCATTGGCCGTCCCGAGGGTGCGCCCCAGCAAACTGCCCTCCTCGATCAATCCGGGCCAACCGATCAAGCGCCACCCGGCCAAGCGCCAACCGATCAAGCGCCACGCGCAGCAGCCAATTCAGCGGGGTGACCCTTCCTACCGTTCATGTGATTGGGTTGGGCCCAGCTGGACCTGACTTAATCACCGCAGGCGCGCTGCAACTCATTGCGCAGGTGCCCGTGCAGTTCCTGCGAACTGTCCGGCATCCGGCAGCGTCGGCTATGCCAACGGCTCGCAGTTGCGACGCCCATTATGAGCAGGCCGAGCACATCGGCGACGTCTATGTAGCCATTGTTGAAGAGGTCGTAGCCGCCGCAGCCGAGTGCGGTGAGGTGCTCTACGGAGTTCCGGGCTCACCCGTTGTTGCGGAGCACACGGTGGAACTTTTGCTCGCCGATGAGCGCGTTCGTTCAGTGGTGCACCCAGCGTTGTCGTTCGCCGACCTGACGTGGGTGCGACTCGGCATTGACCCGGTAGCGGCGGGAGTGCGCATCGTTGACGCTCACCGCTTTGCCGAAGAAGCGGCCGGTGATCGCGGCCCGCTACTCGTGTGTCAGGTCGACAGCACGTTTGCGCTTTCTGATGTGAAGTTGGCGGTTGAGGATCCACCAACCTCTGCGATCCTGCTCCAACGCCTTGGGCTTCCCGATGAATCAATCCAACAAGTCGCCTGGGACGATCTCGATCGTGTGGTGGATCCAGATCATCTGACATCCCTATGGATTCCAGAACTTGGCTCACCGATCGCTGCCGACATGGTGCGACTAGTGGAGTTGGTCCGGGTGCTCCGAGCCGAAGACCCATGGAAAGCGGCGCAGACACCGATTTCATTACAGCCGTTCTTGCTTGAGGAATCCCACGAGGTTCTTGAGGCGCTTGACGCTGTCGACCTGGAGTCTGGCGACGGCACGGAGGAGTTGGCTGAAGAGCTGGGCGACCTGCTGTACCAAGTGGTGCTGCACTCGGCCCTTGGCGCTGAGGCGGGTTGGTTCGACCTCTCCGATGTGACTCGAGGTATCCACGAAAAGCTGGTGGAGCGTCATCCGCATGTGTTTGACCCAGCCCGCTCAAATGAACCGGAGCCGACGATCGACGAACTCGTCGTTGGATGGGAGGCAGCCAAGCGGACCCAAAAGCAGCGCTCGTCCATCTTCGACGGACTTCCCGACACCCTCCCGGCGTTGGCGCGATCGGCCAAAGTGTCGCGCAAGGCAGCTGTGCTCATTGGGTCGGACCCGTCGGTAGAGAGCGTGTTGAGCGACTTGGGCGAGGCGCTGGAATCCCTTGAATCGAGTGCTCCCGACGATGCGTCTATTGGGGAACTTCTGAGCGCAATCGTGGAACTTGCGGCGATCGCAGGGATCGACCCTGAGGGCGCATTGCGACGGGCCACAGATCGTCGGGTTCAGCAACTGAGGTCCTCGGAGATCAGCTCAGAAGAACTCCTCTAAGTGGATCGGCCCATCCGGTGGTCCTCAGGGCCGTAGAGTGTCGGACCATGCCTGCACCGCTTCCCATCGCCCCTGCAACCGGCCGCCTCGGCATCCTCACGCCAGGTATGGGGGCAGTTGCTTCCACCGCCTACGCCGGAGTGATTGCCGCCCGGAATGGCCTTGCTGCCCCTATTGGTTCGCTCACCCAGATGGCCCACATGCGACTCGGCCGCCGAGAGGAGGGACGCAACCCGCTCATTCGTGAGGCGGTTCCGTTGGCTTCGCTCGACGACATCGTCTTCGGCGGTTGGGATCCCATCACACCCAATGCCCTTGAAGCCGCCCGCACATCAGGCGTGCTCGATGAACGCGATCTCGGTCCGCTCTCGGCCGAACTCGAAGGCATCGTGGCCATGCCGGCGGTGTTCGACCAGCGGTGGGTTTCCAAGCTTGACGGTGTTCGAGTGAAGACCGGTGAAACCAAGTGGGACCTTGCCCAGCAGGTTCTTGCTGACATCGAGCAGTTCCGAGTCACCAACAACTGCGATCGCCTGGTCATGGTGTGGTGCGGATCGACCGAGGCGTATCAGGAGCCCGTTGCGGTGCACGCCACTGTGGAGGCGTTCGAGGCCGGACTCAAAGCGAACGACGAGAGCATCTCGCCGAGCCAGATCTATGCCTATGCAGCGTTGAGTTCCGGGGTGCCCTACGCCAATGGCGCACCTAACCTGAGCATTGACCTGCCGTGCATGGACGAGTTGGCGATGCGTAACGGCGTGCCAGTGACCGGCAAGGACTTTAAGACCGGCCAGACGTTGATGAAGACCATTCTGGCCCCCGGATTCAAGGCTCGAATGCTGGGAGTTCGTGGCTGGTACTCCACCAACATCTTGGGCAACCGCGACGGTGAAGTGCTCGACGATCCGGAGAATTTCAAGACCAAGGAAATGTCCAAACTCGGCGTGCTTGACACCATCTTTCAGCCCGAGGTGTACGACGAGTTGTACGGCAACATCGACCATGTCGTGCGCATCAACTACTACCCACCGCGCGGCGACAACAAAGAGGGCTGGGACAACATCGACATCTTCGGATGGATGGGTTATCCCATGCAGATCAAGGTCAATTTCCTGTGCCGTGACTCCATCTTGGCCGCGCCGATTGTTCTGGATCTCGCACTGTTCTTGGATCTGGCGCAGCGCGCCGGGCAGTCCGGAGTGCAGGAGTGGCTCAGCTTCTACTGGAAGTCACCTCAGACCGGTTCCGGAGTCCCGCCAGAGCACGACATCTTCATTCAGCAGACCAAACTCAAGAACACACTTCGTCGCTGGATCGGCGAGGACCCCATCACTCACGCCGAAGACGACTAGCACCCGGCCATCTCTGTCGGGTCTGCTTTCCTGACCCGCATTTGCAGCGCCTGCTTTCCTGCCCGCTTCTGCTTTCGTCCCGCGCCCGCTTTGCTCCCCGCTTCTGCTTTCGTCCCGCGCTCGCTTTGCTCCCCGCGAACTTGGGTGTGTGCGACGTTCTGTCGGTCGCTGGTACCCAAGTTCGGGGGAGCGGTTGGGGGGTCGGTTTGAACTTGGGTGTGTGCGACGTTCTGTCGGTCGCTGTTACCCAAGTTCGGGGGAGGGGCTCTTGAGGGACCGGGCAGTGGTTGGGGAAGATCGGCACGAATGCGCGGGAGCGGATGAATGTCGGGGGATAATTGAGTCGTGGCTGTGAACCGACTTGACGTGAATCTGCTCGACCCGGAGTTCTACCGGGGGGATCCGCACACAGGGTTTGAGTGGATGCGGGCGAACGAACCCGTGTACCGCGACTTTGACAACAAGTTGTGGGGCATTAGCCGACACGCTGACGTTCTCGATGTGGAGCGCCGCAGCTCGGTATTTGCCTCGGGCCAGGGCTACCGCTCAGTTTGGGTCCCTGAAGAATCCAGCATCATCGCAATGGACGACCCCGAGCATCTGACGCAACGGCGATTGGTATCTAATCGCTTTACTCCTCGGGCGGTGCGCACCCAAGGCGAGTACCTTCGCTCCACAATCAATGAACTCCTCGACGGCATCGCTGACAGCGAGACCACAGAGGTCATCGAGGATCTTGCGGCACAACTTCCTTGTCGACTCACCGCTCGACTACTGGGCTTTCCCGAGGACCGTTGGCGAGACGTAAAGAGTTGGTCGGAGCGGCTCATGCGGATTGATTCCGCACCCAATGACGTTGCGATTTTCGAAGATCTCTATTCGGCAATTGGTGAGTTTGTTGCGCTGGTGGCACAGATCGCACCCGAGCGCGCTGCCTGCCCAGCCGACGATCTGCTCTCGGTTTGGTCCAACGCCCCGTGCCCTGACGGTCAGGGGTACTCCGAATTGCGGATGCTCTATGAGGTCGGCCTGTTCATAGCTGGCGGCGCCGAGACCACCCGAACCGTCATTGCCCATGGACTGCGAGTGCTTGCAGATCATCCTGACGATTGGGAGCGGCTGCGGAACGAGCCGGAGGTAGTGCCACTCGCAGTAGAGGAACTCATTCGCTGGGTCACACCGTTGAACAACTTCTTTAGGACCGCAACGGAAAACACCCGCATTGGCGATCAGGACATCGCAGAGGGTGATCGGATCATGTTGCTGTACCCGTCGGCGAACCGCGATGAGGCTGTTTTCGCTCGGCCAAACGAGTTGGTGATCGACCGGTCGCCAAACCCCCATGTGGCATTCGGGCATGGCACGCATTTCTGCCTTGGTGCCAACCTTGCGCGATTTGAACTTCAGTTGCTCTTCGGTGAGCTTGCCCGCCGATTTGAGCCACCTGTGGTGATCTCGGAACCGGATGTGGAGCCCAACGTTTTTGCCCGAGCGGTTCGGTCATTCGATGTTCAACTTCAAACCCGGTAGGGCCCAAATAGACAATCGTCTAGATCGGCTGAGGTGCCACTGATCGTTGGTTGCAATCGGCAACAATGGACCAATGACTGCCGTCGCGCAGCGCTCTGCCGCGCCATCAAAATTGGGTTACCGCCCAGCTCTTGACGGTCTGCGGGCTATTTCTGTGCTCGCTGTAGTCATGTATCACGGCGACGTGTCCTGGTTGCCGGGTGGTTTCCTCGGGGTAGAGGTTTTCTTCGTCGTCTCTGGATTCCTCATCACCTCGCTGATGGTCGAGGAGCGCATCCTTACTAAGACAGTCGACCTGAAGCAGTTCTGGATTCGGCGTGCGCGGCGACTGCTTCCAGCGATGTACCTCCTGCTCGCTGTAGTCAGCGTGGCTGCACTGCTGGTGTGGAGAGATGCCTCTGGTCGCATGGCGGGCGACGTAATCGCGGCGCTCACGTATGTCAGTAACTGGTGGCAGATACACCTGAACGATTCGTATTTCGCTGCTGCTGGTCGGCCGCCGCTACTCAAGCACCTTTGGTCGCTAGCTGTTGAAGAGCAGTTCTATTTGATCTTTCCGCCGCTCTTTGCGCTGGCGTGGGTGAGGTTTGGGCGCCGCCGCACACGAACTGGTCTGATCGTTCTGGCCCTTGCATCCGCTATTGAGATGGCGATTCTCTACACACCCGGCAAGGACCCATCTCGGGTGTATTTCGGCACGGACACTCGGGCATGTGGGATGTTGCTTGGAGCGGCGCTTGCGGTTTCTTGGGCACCTTGGCGTTCGAATGGTCGGGCCGCAAAGTCAGCGACGAACGCCCTTGATGTTGCCGGCGTGGCAGGTTTGGGCCTGATCCTCCTGTTCATCACTCAGGTCAACGAATTCGATTCGTTTATCTATCGCGGTGGCTTCCTGCTGCTCGATCTCCTATGTCTTGTAGTGATTGCCGTAATGGTTCACCCGGCCGCAAGATCGTCGAAACTGCTGGCAGTCGCACCGCTGGTCTGGATCGGCAAGCGGTCATATTCGATTTATTTGTGGCACTGGCCGATATTTCAGGTCACCCGGCCAGATATTGATATTCCTCTATCGGGCTTGCCGTTGTTGGTGCTTCGGCTGGGTCTGACCGTCGGCGCTGCGGAATTGTCGTACCGCTATGTAGAACAGCCGCTCCGGAAAGGCGCCTTGAGCGCGTGGTGGAGGAATCTGCAGTCCGCCGATGGCGCGGACCGGCAACTCCTTGCCCGAAAAGGTCTCGCTGTGGCCACCACGTTCTCCGTGCTCGTCGGGGTGATCGGACTGGGGCTCTGGGCAGCGGCGGCAAGCCCAGACCGCACCCGACTTGAGACCGCTGCAATCGCTGAAAGCGGGCTGGTCCCATCTGCTAACCCCAACGATGACCCCAGCGCACCCGATGCTGGCGTAGCCACCTCAACCACCGCCGCGCCCACCACTACCTCAACCATCGTGACAACCACTTCGCTCGGGGCTTCCGCAACTGTGGCCCCAGTTCCCACCACAGCGGCCATTGTGCAGACCGCTACGAACGCGGTTGCCGTGGGGGATTCAGTGTTGCTCGGAGCGAAGGGCGCTCTGTTAAGCGCCATGCCGGGTATCCGGATTGACGCAAAGGTGGCCCGACAGTTCAACAGCCTCCTATCGGTTGCGTCGTGGTATGTGTCCCAGGGCTATGTCCAAGGTCCGCTGGTGGTCCACCTTGGAACTAATGGCACGTTCACCGACGGGGACCTTGATCAACTAGTCAAAGCGGCCGGCGACCGGAAACTGATTCTTGTAAATGCCAAGGTGAACCGTCCCTGGCAAGACCTTGTAAACGGGCGCATCCAGTCAGCATCTGAGCGACATCCAGGGATCACAGTGATTGACTGGCATTCCGAAGCATCGGCGCACCCCGAATGGTTTGTTGGTGATGGAACCCACCTGCGACCAGCTGGCGCAGCGGCTCTAGCGGACCTGATTCGCCAAGCGCTCTGAGGCTCGAGCAAATCATCGTGGGCGCGGAACTCTTCTGGGCGCTAGAACAGAGATCCCGGTGTCGCCGGATACCCGCAACTACGGTGGGTTCACTTCGGATTTGGTCAATAGAGGTATCAGCGTGAGCATCATTGAAGGCATCATCGGCCGAGAAATCTTGGATTCACGCGGGAATCCAACCGTAGAGGTTGAAGTCGAGCTCGACTCAGGGGCACGCGGCCGCGCCGCGGTGCCATCAGGTGCATCGACGGGCGCATTCGAGGCAGTTGAACTTCGTGATGGCGACGCTGACCGCTACCTCGGCAAAGGCGTGCTCACCGCTGTTGAGAATGTAAATGGCGAAATCGCAGATGCAGTCCTGGGCCTTGACGGTATTGATCAACGAGACCTCGATCGAGTCTTGTGTGAGATCGACGGAACCGACAACAAGGCCCGCCTTGGAGCCAACGCAATCCTTGGTGTCTCGCTCGCTGTGGCCAAAGCAGTCTCCGCTGAACTAGATCTCCCGTTGTATCGCTACGTGGGCGGACCAAACGCCTGCGTCCTGCCGGTACCGATGCTCAATGTCATCAACGGCGGAGAGCACGCTGACAACAACGTTGACCTCCAGGAATTCATGTTCATGCCCGTTGGAGCAGCGTCATTTTCTGAGGGCCTTCAGTGGGGTGTGGAGTGCTACCACACACTGAAAAAAGTGGTGGGAGAGCGCGGCCTCTCCACGGCCATTGGTGACGAAGGCGGTTTTGCTCCCAACTTGGCATCCAACGAGGACGCCGTGAAGTTGCTCGTTGAAGCAATTGAACGGGCCGGCAGGGTGCCCGGCGAGGAAATCGCTTTGGCCCTCGACGTTGCGTCAACTGAGTTCTTCTCCAACGGCGCGTATCACCTCGCAGGCGAGGGTCGCTCGCTGAGCCCAGCAGAGTTCGCTGATTATCTTGTCGATCTCACCAACCGCTACCCGATTGTGTCGATCGAAGACGGCATGGCAGAAGACGACTGGGAAGGCTGGGCCGCTCTCACCTCACAACTCGGCCACAGGATTCAGCTCGTCGGTGACGATCTCTTCGTTACCAACAGCGAACGTTTGGCTCGCGGCATCGAAGTCGGTGTTGCTAACTCCATCTTGGTGAAGGTCAACCAAATCGGCACGCTCACTGAGACACTCGAAGCTGTAGAGATGGCCACTCGTAACCGGTATTCGGCAGTGATGTCGCATCGTTCTGGCGAGACCGAGGACAACACAATTGCGGACCTCGCGGTGGCTACGAATTGTGGACAAATCAAGACTGGGGCTCCTGCCCGTTCAGACCGTGTAGCGAAGTACAACCAGTTGCTTCGCATCGAGGAACAACTCGGCGAATCAGCGGTCTATCGGGGACGCTCGGCCTTAGCTCCCATTGGTGGAGCCGCTCTGTGACAACGGCTGTAGTCGCTCCGACTCGCAATCATCCCCAGCCTCGCCGGTTGGCGCTGGTTTTGATTGCTGTCTGCGCAGCCGTTGTCGTGCTCATGTTTCCAGCTCGGGCATATCTGGATCAGCGTGCCGAAATCGCCCGAACAACCGACCGTGTGGCCGAGGTTGAACGTGCGAATACCCGCTTAAGGGAGCGGCAAACCCGTTTGGCTGACCCCAACGAGGTTCAGCATTCAGCTCGCAGGGAGTTCGGACTCGTTGGCGTTGGTGAGGAGTCGTATTCGATTTTGCCGCCGCTCACCGCTGGACTCGTTCTTCCTAACGCTTGGCCGTTCGATCGGATCGCCGCGCCCCTTGAACGTGCGGCCGCTCGGACCTAGCGATCTCAGCAACTCGGTCACCATTCGTTGACCACTCCCAATTCGATTTCCTCCCCATTCCTCCTCCCGTTCGGAGTTCTATGTCGTCCCCGATTGTTGCCCGCGGTCTAGTCCGTGAATTTGGAGATATCCGCGCGGTAGATGGCGTTGACCTTGAGGTAGCGACCGGCGAAGTATTTGGATTCCTCGGGCCGAACGGGGCAGGAAAATCCACAACGGTTCGGATGCTGACCACGCTCTTGCGGCCATCCGCAGGCACGGCCTCCGTGGCTGGGTTTGATGTGGCTACAGATGCCGCCAATGTGCGCCGAGCAATCGGTGTGGCGCTGCAGGATGCCGCCATCGATCCTCTGATGACTGGCCGAGAGTTGCTGCGGCTCCAAGCAGTGCTGCACGGAATTTCCAAGCGAGCCGGCGCTGAACGATCCGAACTCCTCTTGGATCGCGTGGGTTTGACCGAAGCAGGAGACCGACGAGTCGGGGGGTATTCCGGTGGTATGCGCCGGCGGCTGGATCTGGCAATGGCGCTGATGCACGAGCCTGAAGTCCTGTTCCTCGACGAGCCAACTACCGGCCTAGATCCAATGAGCCGGTTCAACCTGTGGGAAGAGGTTCGACGGCTTAATACCGAACTCGGCACCACAGTGTTCCTGACCACTCAATACCTCGAAGAAGCCGACCAACTGGCCCACCGAGTTGCCATCATCGATCACGGCAAGATTGTGCGGGATGGCACACCCGCTGCGTTGAAGGCCGAAGTCGGCGCACCGACATTGGAAGTTGAAATAGCCGCCGGCAGCGAAGAGCGAGCCATCGCAGTGATGACCCCATTCGGTGACCTCCGCACTAGTCGTGAGGGCCGGGTGGCTGTTGGGCTCGCTGGTGGGGCGGCGGCCATGGCCGACGTTGTGCGCGTGCTTGACGAAGCAAATATCGAGATCTTGCAGATGGCATTGAATGCGCCAAGCCTCGACGATGTCTTTGCCGAGGCGACTGGCCGTCGGCTCGAAGGTGCCACGGACGAGCCAGATGCTCCGGCAGCGCCAGCAGCAAAGGGCCGGAAGCGCTCATGACAACGACGACCCGACCGGGGCTAGCAGCGCCGGATCATTTTGTTCCGCAGGCGATGGCGCTCTCGCATCGTGCCATCGTGCGACTCGCTCGCCAGCCAGCTTCATGGGCGCCAGCCATGTTGTTTCCGCTCATGTTGGTAGCGGTGAACTCCTCAGCGATGGGTCGCGTGGCATAGATTCCAGGAGTCGTGCCACCCGGAACCACCTTTCTTATGTACCTGTTACCCGCCGCGATCGTTCAAGGAGTGCTCTTTGGCGGCATTAACGGGGGAGCGGAGCTGGCCAACGACATCCAGACTGGGTTCTTTGACAGGTTGGTGAGTTCCCCGGTTTCCCGGCCCGCAATTCTGGTGGGTCGACTCGGCGGAGCGGTTGCCTTTGGCGTGTTTCAGACCATCGTCTTTCAAGTGGTGCTGTGGCCATTCGGTGCCGAGGTTCGCGGCGGGATCCCCGGTCGGCTGGTGCTGATCGTGGTCGCAGCGTTGCTCTCACTCGGAACTGGTGCGCTCGCCGCTGGGCTTGCCGCACGAACAGGACAAGCAGAAGCCGTTCAGGGGTTCTTCCCGCTTGTATTCATCGGGCTGTTCTTGTCGTCCTGTTTCTTCCCGACCGCGCTCATGACCGGTTGGTATCGAACAGTCGCAGAAAACAATCCGCTCACGTGGATGGTTGATGGCATGCGCACGCAGGTGCTCGTCGGCTTTGATCTTCCCAGCGCGCTGGTCTCCATCGGCGTTGCCGGAGCCACGGTGGTGTTAGGCCTCTGGTACGCAACCGCGCAGGTTCGCCGGCGACTGCGAGTGGCATCATGACCGCTACAGCGGGCACCTCACAGAGCGACAGCAACGACCTGGTATCCAGCCGGATCATTGCGCCATGGCCGGTTATTGCCATGATGATCAATCGCAGTTTCGTAAGCCTGCGTCGGATCCCGGTTGCGGTAATTCCAGTGCTGGTCATGCCAATGTTCTTCACACTGGCGTTCTCAGGCACATTTGAGGGGCTGACGAAGCTCCCTGGGTACCCGACCGACAACATCTTGAACTGGATGGTTCCCTATGCCTGTGTGCAGAGCGCTGGCCTTGGGGCATTGTCCGTGGCATTTAGTTTGGGTCGTGACCTCGAAGGCGGGTTCTATGACCGGCTGCTGATGTCGCCTGCACCTCGGTGGACCCTGCCCACGTCTGGCGTCTTGTGGTCAATGTTGCGTTCGTTGCTACCACTCACCGTCACTCTCACCATTGGCTTGCTCGGCGGAATGACCTTTCCAGGTGGACCGCTCACTCCAGTGCTGCTGGGAATCGCTGGCGCTGGCGTGGCTGGTATCGCAGCGCTGTGGGCGCTCGGTGTTGTGTACCGCCTCAAGGTGCAATCAGCAGGTGGTCTGGTGCAGATCGGATTGTTCGTGGTGATGTTCCTCTCTGTAGGAACGGTGCCGATTGATCTTCAGCAGGGATGGCTTCCCAGCGTCGCTCGACTCAATCCGCTGACGCCGATTTTGGGACTTGCTCGTGCAGGGTTCATTGGCACGATCGAATGGGCCGAGGTCTGGCCCGGATTCGTTTCGATGGGCGTGCTCGGCGTGCTGTTTGCGTGGTTCGCGTATCGCGGTATGCGCACGCTTGATCCGTGATGTCGAGGACTCGCAAATGACCTCATCGCAGCGTGATTTCGAACAAGTTGCGGAACTTCTGGGCCGGAAGCCTCGATGTGAATTCGACGTGGTTGTTCGGCGTGCCGATGGGATGCCAATGGTGATCCGAAACGCGCCGCTATTGGACGACGGCACTCCAATGCCAACTCGATATTGGCTAGTGGATCGTGAGTTGCTGCGACGCGTGGGAACTCTCGAGGCAGATAGCGGAGTGCGACGTGCAGAGGCCGAGGTGGATCCAAATGATCTTGCTGCCGCTCATGCCCGTTATGCAGCGGAGCGCGACGCCGCGCTGCCCCTTGGCCACGAAGGGCCGCGTCCGTTCGGCGGCGTCGGCGGCACGCGTCAGGGCGTGAAGTGTCTGCATACTCATCTGGCCTGGACCCTCGCCGGGGGCGATGATCCTGTAGGACGTTGGGTACTCAAAGAACTGGAGAATGTTCCGTGACCGGACCCTTGTATGCGGCAATCGACTGCGGCACGAACTCGTTGAGGCTGCTGCTCTCTGACGGCACAACTCAGGTCGAGCGACTGATGCGAATTACGCGTCTCGGCTTCGGAGTGGATCGAACCGGAGCGCTTGATCCAGAGGCCATTGAGCGAACTCTGGCGGTACTCCGCGAGTATCGAACCGTCATGGACCGTTATGAGGTTGCAGGGGTTCGCATGGCCGCAACGTCGGCAAGTCGAGACGCCGCTAATCGCATCGACTTTTTTGGTCCAGCGGCAGAGATCCTGGGTGTAGAGCCAGAGCTTTTGAGTGGCACTGAGGAAGCCGAACTGTCGTTTAGAGGAGCTACAGCCGAACTCGACCCAACCGATGGTCCATTTCTGGTGGTCGATATTGGTGGCGGTTCCACTGAGTTTGCGGTGGGGGCGGCATCGCTAGAGGGTTCAATGTCGATCAACGTGGGTTGTGTGCGTATGACCGAGAAATACCTGCATGGCGATCCGCCGCTTCCAGAAGAACTCACGAATTGTCTTGCTGAGGTTGGGCAATACCTTGATGACGTCAGCCGGGAGGTTCCGCTTGCCAACTCCGCACCTCGGTTTGTTGGGCTGGCTGGAACAGTGAGCAACGTCGCGGCGATGGAACTCGGATTGGCTGACTACAACCGAGATGCCATTCACCATTTCCGACTGACTCGAGAAGCAGCGGAGGACGTGTTTCGCACTGTGGCAACGGAGTCGCTGTCGGATCGCCGTCACAACCCCGGGCTTGAAACGGCTCGAGCCGATGTAATCGTCGGTGGTTGCTGCGTGCTGGTGTCGGTGTTCCGCCATTTCGGATTCGAAGAGTGTCTGGTCTCTGAGGCCGACATCCTTGACGGATTGGTCATGTCGCAACTCGATTGAGAGCATTGGGCGGCCTGTGGTTGGACGCGGCCCGACCGGTAGGATTCGCCGGTGCTTCGCAGACGACCGGACTCGACCGCATTCGGCAATCCCGTCACGTTGCACGGCCGCCGGGTCCTGCTGCGTCCTCTGACCGCTCATGATTTTGAAGGCTGGCGTGAGGTCCGCCGACGGTCGCATGACTGGCTCACTAAATGGGAACCCAATCGGTTACCTGGACAACCCGACACCATCGAGGATCATCAAGCATTTAGCAGCCGGTGTGCGGCTCGAATGCGAGAGATCCAACTCGGTGCGGGTTATGGCTTCGGGATCTTCATCGACGGCGCATTTTCAGGTGAAATCAACCTGAACACCATCCACTGGGGTGCCCATCAGAGTGCCTACATCGGTTACTGGATCGATCAGGCTCAGGCTGGCCACGGCTACATGCCAGAGTCGGTCGTGGCGGTGATGCGGTTCGCATTTGAGCAACTGGCGTTGCATCGACTGCAGATATCCATCATTCCTCGCAACACAGCATCTCGCCGAGTCGTCGAAAAACTCGCAGTGCGCGAGGAAGGTCTCGCAGTCCGCTACCTCGAAATCAACGGCGTGTGGGAAGACCACCTGCGCTACGCAATCACATCAGAGGAGTGGGTCGAACGTCGCGATGCCCTCGTCGCCACCTGGCTGCTCTGATTCGGTTCCGCCGCCAGCCACCCCCAGCCCTCGCCCGTCACCCCGAAATTTGTGAGATTCCGTGCGCTTTTGCGCGAGAAGTAACCAAATTTCGGGATGCAAGAAGGAGAACGGGGGGGCTAGCGGGGTTTGGAGATCTTCTGTTGCATCGCAGCGAGGCGCTCGGCGAATTCGGGTTGGTCCATCGACCAGAGTTGGACCTCGAGTTCCTTGGCCACCGCATCGGCATGGCTCTCGACCGTTCCCATCTCTTTGATGGTCTGCTTCACGGCCCGGGTGAGCGCGGTTGGGCTTGAGGCAGCGCGGTCGGCCATTGCGATCGCAGCCTCGAGCAGGGAATCGTCGTCTAGGCAACGCCAGACCAATCCGACTCGCTCGGCCTCGGCGCCGTCTAGGGACTGTCCGAATAGCACCGCGGCCATCGTCGCCTGCAGCCCGGCGACATTGCGAAACATCCATGTATGGCCCCCACCGGGGTGGATTCCGAGGTCAAGGAATCGAGTATCGAACTTGGCCGATCGTGCTGCGAGCCGAACGTCGCAGGCCAGCGCCAGGTTCATGCCTGCTCCGACTGCTGCGCCGTTGACCGCGGCGATCGTTGGGAGCGGACTGTATGCGACTCGAAGAAACCCCGCGTAGATGCGCTCAAGTCCAGCTTGGCGTGAATCGCCGAGATCCCCCAACGCCGCTCCTGCGCAAAAAGCTGGGGCCGCGCCGGTGATCACAACAGCGCCGGTACTTGCGTCTGATTCAAGCGACTCCATTGCTGCCACAAGTTCGTCGCACAAAGGAAACGACAGTGTGTTGCGGCGCTCTGGATCATTAAGGGTCACCACCGCGACTCGCTCGTGGTGTTCAACGCTTACGTAGCTCATGGTGATCTCCCTAAGTTCTGACTGAGTCACTCAGGGCACGTCCCGGACTCGGGTACGTTGCCCTCTGTGAGGACCCTTGTGGTGGCGGAACTGTACCCATGGCCTGCGCTCGACGGATACCGCCGACGCTTGCATCACGTTGTCGCTGGTTTGGCCGCAGCGGGCGAGGTCGATGTGCTCACCCCGTGGCGATCTGGTGACACTCCTCCTGCATCACCGCCGATACCTGGCGTCGAAGGCGCTGATGCTGTGCCGACTGCAGCGGATGAGGGGGCACGCGCGTGGATTGGTAAATGGGTTTCAGGTTCAGCGCCCCGACGATTGCACGGTGTGGATTGGTCGGGCGTGGTGGACTCGTTAGAGGGTCGAAACCTCGATGACTATGACCTGATTTGGTGCTCCCATGTAGATACCTGGTGGCCACTACGGGAGCATCTGGCTGGCCGTCGGGTCATCGTCGATTTCGACAATCTGGAGAACCTGGCGCTGAAGCTGCGCCGCCGGATTCC
>Ga0164294_10001324_pt1 | contig 23061 bp, 20 predicted proteins | sample GEODES005metaG_FD_111479 | JGI IMG/M metagenome (GOLD analysis project Ga0164294, IMG submission 111479) | Oligotrophic lake water microbial communities from Sparkling Lake, Wisconsin, USA - GEODES005 metaG | ecosystem: Environmental > Aquatic > Freshwater > Lake | place: USA: Sparkling Lake...
AGTGTCAAGGTGTATGTGTGTGGCAACATCGCCACCACGCACTCGAATATATTGTAAATTGCCCACGCTTTCTGTGCCCGGAGCCAGGTACAGGCCACTGCTGCCAACTTGATCACCAGTGCCCACAACAGCTTGATCGTTAAAGGTCACATTGCCGGTGTTGGCACTGCCGCCACCAATTGATACCGGTGTACCGTTGGCATAATTGACAGCAAAGGTATTACCTGGCAATGTTAGATTACCCGTTGTGCCAAACATCCACTGTGCTGTGTTGCCCACATAGTCTGAAGCGTTGATTACAATGTTGCCGGTGTTGGCCAACTGTATATACTTGAGATCATCGCCAATAAACTGATTGTAGTATTGATTATTGCCAGTGTCAAAATGTATATGAGTGGGTTCGTCCAGGATATTTCCACGCACTCGCAAATACATATTGGCGTCTGCACTAGAACTGCTTGGTGCAAGATACAATCCACTGATGAGATTGCTGGTGCCCGTGCCTATCACTATCTCGTCTCTGAATGTTATATTGCCGGTTACTCGGTTACCGTTGGCATAGTTTATTGCAATAATATTACCAGGCAGGGTCAGGTTGCCGGCGGCACCAAAGGTCCAGTTGGATTCAATAAAGTTGTTGTTGCCTTGATTGGCCTGATCATTGTATTGGGTGATAACAAATGTGCCACCGGTGCCTCCAGACACAGTAATAACATCACCATCGACGTATCCTGTGCCTGGATCTACTACATCGGCATTTGTTAATTGGTTACTCAATCCATAGCCTATGCCCACAGTCATTCCTGTGCCTGAACCGCCAGTGGTTGCCTTCAAAGCACTTCCAGTATCATATCCACTGCCGCCAGTGAGTATGGTACAAATATTAAATTGTCCGCCGGCTGTTAAGGTCAACCCTTCTAGATTGATCAATCTGCCATCTGTAGCAAAGGTCCAAACTTGTGGTGTTCCGTTGCTGGCCTGTATAGATACATTGCCATCAACATTAACAGTGACATTTGCATAATCATCAGTACCAAGAATGACACTTTCACCGTTGCCAGCAATGTGAATATCTGGACCTGTGGTCAGATAGATGTCCAAGTATGCGTCAGCATTAGCAGGATCTGGCTGTAAACGTAAGTTACCATCACCGATTATGTTGACATTATTGAATGTGACATTGCCTGTGTTGCCGCCGCCACCGGCAGTATCATATGTAATCTCACCAGTAGATGCGTCATAATACATTGCATTTGCTGTATTGGCTTGTCTTACTGGTTTCACTGTGAATGTGTTGGCAGTGGTTTGCTCCAGTACTGAACCTGTGGCGTTCAATATGATTGAGTTGTTGGCTTGATTGGAGTTGCCGGCCCCGTAGCCCACGGCCACTGCGTATTGGCCTTGTGTGTCTCGTCCAGCCCCATCACCCACAGCCACTGCTGAGTCGCCTTGTGTGTTGTAACCAGCATTTTCGCCAATGGCCACTGCCGAGTTGCCTTGACTGATGTTACCAGCCTCAAAACCAATGGCCACGCCATAGATGCCTTGATTGGTGTTGCCAGCGTTGACACCAAATGCCACTGCATCTCCAGCAGTATCTCGAATCACTGCACCGTTTGTGAGTGTGATCTTGCCAGTACTAATGTTGCCACTGGTGATGTTGCCTGTGGCTGAGATCAAACCATTTGTTAATATGTTACCACCAGTGATGTTGCCAGAGGAGGGCTCAACAGTAGCATAGTTTACATACTTTATGACGCCATCATAAGTCATTATGCTCATGGCACCGTTGGAGGTGATGTCTTGTGTGACTGTGGGAGCCGGCAAACTGGTCAATTCACTGCCGTTGCCTTTGATGTAAGCACCCGAAACATTGGCAGTGGTTGTGATATTGCCTGTTCCACTGATCACATTGCTACCTAGATTACTCAACAATGTTGTGACATTCGAGTTACTGTAACTGGCAGGTAATCCAGTCAGTTGACTACCATCACCAATGAAATAATCCGCAGTGACGTTGCCTTGAGTCTCTATGTCCCCGATCACATTGAGTCCGTCTTGGATGGTCACAAACGAACTGTCATCACTGCTGATGTCATTGGTAATGATAGTGGATGCAGTGACAGTGCCATCTGTGCTGATCACCAAAGGAATGGTACTTGCTGTTCTGTTCCGGATACTGAAGGCGTTGCTGCCATTGCCCAGGATACCAAAGTCCCATTGTTGGGTTGCATTTGCTTGGTCCTGAACTGACAGGTAAGCACTACGTGGCGTATTATAAAAAACATTGTCTGCATATCCAGTTATTTGTATAGCAGGTCCTGCAACAATGCCAAAGTCTGTACTTTCTACTCTGGGAGCGAGAACCTGTAGGTAAGGTGAGTAGTCAACACGTTGTTGATATGCGTCAGTACCATCCAAGGTGGGCATGCCATTGCTGTCAAACTGTAGTGTGCTATAGGTATCACCCGGAGTACCACCTTGATTACTAAAACTACCCAGCCAGTTTACTTGTATGTCTCCAGAGGTTCCAGCGGCAGGTATGTTGGTTAGTTGGCTACCATCGCCTAAAAAGTATCCAGCAGTAACATCACCAGCTGTGACATTGCCTGTGGTTGCAATTGTATTACTACCAAAATCTGCCAGCAAGGCTACAACATTTGAGTCGTTATATGTTGTTGTTGCTACAATACCAGTTAACTGGCTGCCGTTACCATAAACATAATTTGCATACACATTTCCATCAATTACTAATTCATGAGTTTGTGGATAATAACTCAGTCGTGCATCTCCAGCAAAGTTGCCATCAAGATTAAATTGTACCTGGTTATTTGATCCGCCAGGCGTACCATTTCCAGGCACAGCAGTAGATATGACATTGTTTGTGACATACGTTTGTTCTTCTAGGGTAAGGTATACGTTTGCGCCCCTAAATGCAACGCCTCGATCCACTAGACTATTAACACCAGCAACACCAGTGGCATAGATTGAAGTATTTGTATCAACTTCGCTAATGAGTGCGCTGCCACCGGTAGGGGTAGCAGGAACAAAATCAGCAGTAGATGTCACTGCCGAAGTTTTTGTAGTATTAGTGACTGTGCTGTTGGTTGGCGTTCCGGGATACGGAGAATCAACAGCGGCAGGTTTTTTTATAATGGTCATATAGCTTGGCCCTTTTCAATATTTACCGAAACTACAGTAAAAAATTATGCCAACAAAAAACCCGCCAAAGCGGGTTTTTGTTTTGAGTGCAATCTCTGATTAAGAGAAAGACAAATTGCTCACGGCAATTTCCCCTACATAATCGCCCGCATTACCGAAAGATGATGCAGTGTTTGTCAATTCGATGTAGCCATAACGTGTCATGAATGACACGACTGGTTCGAATGTTGATGGATCCAGAACAACACCACTGCTCATCAAAGGAATGTATGGGCAGTAGAATGCGGCTGCGTCAGCTTCTGAAGAACCTTTGTAACCAACCAACACAGGTGTTGAGTCAGATGCATAAGAGTCAACGAACACACGCATAGCGCCGTTCAATGTACCAACGAACTTGGTGTTTGTAGGTGCTTCAAAAGTACCTTCTGTTGTGCGAGCAAAAGCACTAGTAGTTGCAGATTGCAACACTGTCAAGCTAGCAGGAGAAACAACAGCCCAGTTACCTGCGCCACGACGTGTACGTTGGGCGATCAAGTTAGCAACACGGTTAACTAGAACTGCCAAAGCGGCATGTTCGTCACCAACAAATGTAGCTGTACCAGAAACGGTAGCTTGGTTGTATGTGAACTCAGTCTGAGCCAGTGATCGCAAGCTCAAGAGAATCTCTTGGTCAATCTCAGCTGTGATCTCTTGAGCCAATGCTGCCATGATTTCGGCTTCTACGTCAATACCATGCATAGCTTGTGCGTCTTGAGCAGCTTCAAATGTCCAACGAGCTTGCAACTTACGTGTTTTAGCTTCAACAGCTTGCTTCAAGATTTGAACAGAGATCTGACGACCGCCGTTACCTTCCATGGTAGCTGTTGGGCTACCAGCATAACCTTGAGCGGCAGTTTGTGTTGTGGCAATGTTGTCAGCACCACGAGCGCCTGCAGAGTATGCAACAGCGATCTTGAATGGTGACAATGCTTCTTCACCAGCAACTACGCTAGTAGCGGCTGCTGTTTGGTCAGTCATTGTTGATGCATAACGCACACGTAGAGTGTGAATCTGACCAACTGGGCCAGTCATTGGCTGAACACCAACAATTTCGTTAGCAATAACTGTGGGCATCACACGTCGAATCACGGGAAGAATCACGCGGTTCAATGTAGCAATGTTACCAGATACTGTAGAGCCAGCAGATGCGTTCTCTTTCAAGTACTTGCGAGTGTTTTCTAAAATAACACTCATTGAGTTGCGACGGTTGCCCTTAAGGCCTTCCATAAGGGCTTCTTTGGTCTCGTCCCAACGGCTTTCTAATAGTTCTTGTGACATTTAAGTCTCCTCTGTTACTATATTTTATAGACCAGCCAGGCGTTTGATGTCAATCACATTACTGCGATCTTCTTCTTGCGCGGCTGGCACGGTTTTATCACCAGTTACAACACTTACGCTTTCACTAATTGCCTTGCGGGCTTTTGGTGAGGCGGCTGCGAGTACAGCTGGTAGATACTTCTCGTATGCGTTTTTCAGACGAGACGTCTGTACGCTCTCTAAGAGATCTTTCATAACAACTTGCTTTTCTCTGTTTAATGGAGATAGCAATTCTTCCATGACCGCACTGCGTTCATTGGATTCTTGTATACGACGGATTTCTTGATCTTTAGACTCCACAAGGGTTTTGGCCCTCTGGACGATCTTGGTGGCTTCACTTAGTTTCTGATCTTTACTAGCTAGTGCTTGTTTCAATTCACGCACAACTTTGTTTTCACTTAGGTGTGTGTGGTTGAATTCAGCGGCATAAGCTTCAAAAATCTTACGTCCAAAGTTGTTCTCGCGAGCAACTTGAATGTCTTCTTTAAGCTGAGTGAGTTCTTGCTTGAGATGGCCGGTAACAGCCTTGTTCATTCTCTCAGCACTTTCTTTAACAAAACGTGCTTTGAGATTCTCTAGTTTATTTCGGGCTTCGCTTACCAAACGAACTTTAGTTTCCACTAAGTCACGCTTGTCTTGAGCAAATTCCTGGATCTCTTCCGCAAGTGCTCGCACAACAAATTCCTCTAATTTAGAGAGACTTTCATTGTGTTGCTTGCGGTCTTTACGCAGTTCGCCAATTTCTTCAGCCAATTTAGTAACCATAAAGTCATTAAATTTTGTAGATGATTCTTTCATCTTGGCTTGGAACTTAACGCGATCTTCAGCAAGTGATTGCTTTTCAGCAGTTACTTGTTGAATCTCAGCAGTGAGACCTTCTGTTACCATGCGATCTAGGGCTTCCACCATTGTTGATTTGTCATGCTCGTATCGTTGTGCAAACTCTTCGCGGAGTTCTGCACGGACTTGCTCACGAGCCTCGTTTAGCTTTGATTCCCACGCTTCGTTGAGTTCACGGCTAACATCTTCGTTGATTAGTCCAGAGTCGAGCAGGGGTTTAATAGCATCAAACATGCCTGGTTCTCCTTAGATTTTGAGATCTTTGATGAGCTTCATTACTTCACTCTTCAAATATCTCTGTACTTTGTTGTCTTTACCAGCGTCTCGTGCCATCTCAAAAACCTTGTGACCATTTTTCATGTTCATCAAACCTTCGTAGATAGCCTTGGGATATGCATTGGGTGCACTGGGTTGGGCAACAATGTCGACAGTGACTATTTCAAAATCACTGACGTGTCCATTAGCGTCGTTCACGTTCCCGGAACCACGACTTGAAACTCCTAGTTTCACACCCGATTCCAACATAGTCTTAACCAGTTGGCCCATAGGGGTGGGTAGAATCTTTAACTTACCATAACCATTGGGACCGTCCATCCACATGTTGATAATGAGGTGGCTCACTCGATCTAGGTTAATTTTAAGATCATCCGGGTGATCTACTTCACCCATAACTGAATAACCTTCTATAATTTGTTCGTTTAGTGTGGCCACTGCACGTTCAATTTCATTCACAGGGTACACACGTTCGTTGGCGTTTTTGACACCGCCTTGAATGCAGATGCCCTTCATAAAGAGGTCCTTACCTTCACCAGAACCCTCGACAATCATGCCGGCCTGGTTGAAGGTAAGATTTTCTCTAAGGTAAAGAGCCATTTACCTGTAGTCCTTAGTGTGTAACAGACTTAGTGTTAACGCCGGTAGCTTGTGCCAAGTGTGGCTTGGTAGCTGGGCTTAACTTTACACTGCCTTGAGCGGGAGTGTTTTGCACTTTACCGATCAATTCTTTTGTAGTTGGGGCTGGACGTCCATTACCACCGTCGCCTGTGGCATGCACTGGCTTGGCCATTGCACCACGTGCACCGCTATTGGCAGCAACTGGGCTTTTACTAGAAACGCCTGGGTTGCTAGGTGCAGAAACTGTTTTCAAAGTGATGTTTTCGTTGAACATGCTTTCAGTTTCAAACTCATCGTCTGCAACTTCTGCACCAGTCATGTCGTCACCAAATTCGTCACCAGATACTTCATCTTCGCCGGGCATGTTGCCCTGATCTTCGCCGCCCATTAGGTCTTCGAATTCAGCCATCAATTCATCTAGCTTGTCTTCTAGATCAACAACACGGTCTTCTAGACCGCCTTCATCGTGTTCATCTTCCATGTCATGTGTTAGGTCAGCGCCGGCTTCTTCTGCGCCATCATCAAACTCAACATCAGACTCTTCTTCTGACATTCCTTGTTCTTCGGCTTCTACGTCGTCAATCAAATCATCAGACTGATCACCGCCCAGCATGCCTTCTTCGATTGATTCTTCTCCCTCGTCGGCAGATTCATCAATTGATTCTTCGTCATCCTCTTCCATCATTGTTTCATAAATGGCGCGACTTTTTTCCACTACTATTTCGTGGAATAGTTCTTTAGCTTTTGCTTCTTCATCGTTGATCACGTATTCGATCAATTGTTCAAATTTGTTCATGAGTCCCTCCAATGTAAATGGCTCTGTATAGTCTATTTACAGATAATGCAAATAAACATGTGTATTATGGAGGATTTTTACGTTTTTTTGACAGTTTTTGTCAAAATCAAGCCATTGGCTGGGCTGGAGGTGCATATTGACGTTGCACTCGTTCTAATCGTTCTTTAAATTCAACTTGACGAACATCATTTAGTTGTCTCATCTTGTTTATTTGCTTGAGAGTAAGTTTTGTTTTGCGCAAGTCACCAAGGCGTGGTTGGCTATTATCTTGCGACAAATCTTGGTACGCAGACTTTTCCCGTTGGTATAGTTCAAACAAAATCATACTGTTATTTATACAGTTGGGGCAGCGCCTGCGGCTGGTGGTGCAGCCGCGCCTGCGGCTGGTTGAGCTCCAGGAGCCATTTGTCCAGGTGCGCCCATGCCGGCTGTTGCGCCACCTATGTTGGCCATGTCTTCACCGGTGGTAATGTCACTTTCAAGATCGGCTGGCGTAATACCTACTCCACGCAAGTCTGAACCTTGAGCATCTGGCGGTTTTGCATCTGCACGTTCTTCATCCCATAGCTCTTCATTCTCACGAATCTCATCTTCTGTTAATCCTAGATAACGTTTAAGCAAGAAACGCTTGCTCAGGTAAGGTACTTGTTCCAAACTAGTGAATGTGCTAACACGATCTTTGTCTAATTCAGCTTCTCGATAGCTGGCAAAGTTTTGTGGTTCGTTAAACGTAATATCAAACAAACTGCTGTCAATATTGAAACCGCGCCATCTCATGAACATCTTGAATTCGTCATCAAGCTTTTGCATGATCAACCGCTGTAAACGCTCGCAATACTGGTTAAAGCGATATTCTTGTATGAGTGCAGTGCCAACACGACCATCGTTCATGGGTCGATCACTGTCATCTGGTCCAGTGGGCAGGTAGCTACTGGGCACCCGCAGACCACGGCACATTTTGTTGTTGAAATACTTTAAATCGTCAATTTCTCCCAGATTTGAGCCGCCTGCTAGTGTGTCAACACTACTGCCTCGGCCATCTGCTGTTTGTGGAAAAAAGTAATCTTCGTTGATGCTGAGTGGATTGTAACTGGAATCCATGATATTCTGTCCGCCGCCAGTGTTGCTGGGTATCCTACGTTGATGGATTTCATTTTTAACACGTTCAACAAACTGCATGGCCATGTGGCTTGGCATGTTGCCCACGTCAATTTTAAACACTCTACGTTCAGGGGCACGTGCCACACGATAGATTAGCACTGCATCTTCTAGCAGTTCTTTTTGCTTGAATACCTTGAAAATAGTCTCTAATATACTATTGCCAAACGGCCAGTAGTAGTCTAACCCCTCAGTTAAACTCAGGTGAATCACATGTTTTGCATCCAGAACAGATTCATTCATGGCGGCAGCAAACCGACTTTGGCCTGCGCCTGCACCGCCTGCGCCGGCATTTGGAGCTGTGTAGTTGTTTGGAGCCACCCATCCTGCACTAGCCGGATTTGATTGAAAATCCGTAGTAGTCTTGGCCGCCATGGTTAAATTCTGAAAATTGGGATTGATGTCACGGATAACATACTGCTCAGGACGCTTGCCTTCGCTTTCATTTACAATAACTCTAGCTACCTTGGTCATGTCGACCCAGTACATTTCAAATGTTTCGGGATCACGCACAAACACCTGATCTCCGTACTTGATGGTATTGCGGAAAATACGAAAAATACGTTGATCTAATTTATTAAGTTTTGTCCATTGCTGTAACTGTTGTTTGATAATGCGAACTTCGTTATCAGTGGGTGTTTCATTATACTTGACCTGAAATGGCACGTTTTCGTCATTGCGCATCTGTGTGCTGAATTCAGCCAATATATCCAGACATGCATTGATTTCACTGTCCATGTCCATTTGTTCATACTGATTGTACCGTTCAACACGATTGGGGTGGCCAGTATAAACTTCTGGTAATCTGCTGGCATAGTTACGATACACAATATCAGCATGTGCATTAGCACTTGCACGGCCATCGTTTCGACTGTAACCCGGCATACCATCTGAATCACGGCCAGAAAGTGGGCTCAGTTGGCCGCCGGTGTTTGCAACTTTAAAATATTTTTTCCATGCCATAGTTTTATACTTATGTTATGCAGTTGATACTTGTAACAATCGAGATGTTGTGCTGTTGTTAGATCTTTGCAGGTTGACCAAATCTGTCAGCAATGCTAACATTTGCGGATCACTTGTGGTGTTGTCAGATGTTGGGCGACTGTTAAGGTCTAGTATGGCAGTACGTATAGCTTGTACAATATCAGGTTTGTTATCTTGTGGAACAACTTCAGTTTTAAGTTGCTCAACAAGTTTGGTTAACTCAGAATCTGTTTTACTTAATACTTCTGCAAAATTAACAGCACTAACTCGTTCAATTATTTTAGCAAGACCCGAGACTTCTCTAGCAAGTGAGTCTGAAGAACTAGTGAAACTAACTTGGTCAATTGTTTTAGCAAGACCCGAGACTTCTCTAGCAAGTGAGTCTGAAGAACTAGTGAAACTAACTTGGTCAATTATTTTAGCAAGACCCGAGACTTCTCTAGCAAGTGCGTCTGAAGAATTAACAGCACTAACTTGTTCTTTAATAAGACCTAAATCTTCCCTAGTACGTGTGTTTGAAGAACTAGTGAAACTAACTTGTTTAATTATTTTAGCAAGACCCGAAACTTCCCTAGCAAGTGAGTCTGAAGAACTAAGCGTCACTGGTATTGTTTTACCATCAGGTAGCGGAACAAATGCTTCATTTCTTCCAGCTTCACCAGCAATAATTTTGGTTCCGCCTTGACGTGCAGGAACTATACCGCCCAGGGCCGCATATCCCACACCACCCATTTTCTGACTAGCCCACCCTTTTAAATCACCCACTGTTTCAATATGTTTAAACACATTGGGGTTGGCAGTCATTGCGGCTTCGCTTACTGCTGAAGAAATAGGTGCATCTTCGGGCATGGACAACAATCGACTAGCACCAGTTGCGCCCAAGAAGTGCGCTAGATAGATAGCAGGATCACTGGTGGGCAGACCTTTTTGAGCCAAAAATTGCCTGTTCTGATCCATAAGTTGGCGCAGTGCTTCACGTTGTAGAGTTGTGTCTACTTTGTAATCTTCAAATGTTTTGCCGTATAATGGGTTCGTTGGGCCAGCTTTACTGGCCAATCCTTCAAATGTGCCTTTGGTAAACTGTGCTATACCAAATGCGCTTGATGTGCCGCCGATGTTACCAATATTTTGGCCTCGACTTTCAGCATGAATAATTTTATCAGCCAATGATGATTGACGTGCTCGATCTGCTTGTCTTGTCAAATTGGGGTTACCAACTGCGGCTCCGCCGCCAGTGGTAGCAGACGGCACAGCACCTGCGCCTGTGGCAGTGGGTTGTGCAGTACCTGGTACCAAGCCCCCAGTTGACATTGGCACACCTGCAGGCGCCGCATTGTCAGTTACTTTTTTCGGAATTCCTGTTATGCTTTCAACAAACTCCGCAAAGCCTTTCATAGCTTTGGTTGTGGGTTTAACTCCGAGCTCAACTAGTTTTTGCAAGTTGTCTCTGGTGTTCATTTGCTCACGGCGCAGGTCAACCTGTGCACCTACTACACCATCAGCACCGGCCTTTTGTCCTTTTTGTGCTTCTTCAATCTCCTTGGCGCTCTTGGCCAAGTCTTGATTGGCTCTAGCGCCAAGATTTGCGGCTTCAACGAAATTACCAAATCCTGATGTTGCCACTGCGCCAGCCTGGCCTAGATTGTTAAATCTTGTGGCAAATTCTTTACCTGCTTTGTTTGATGCATCGTAGGCCTGTGTTGCGTTCATTACTCCGCTGGATAGACCTTCTACTACGCCAGTTGCGCTGCCAATTGTCTGGAAGAACTTAACACCCGCTGGACTAGTGAGCAGTCCTGATGCTGATTCAGCATATCCTTGTGCTAGCTCTGGTGCTTGTTTGGCTAATATAGCATAATAGCGTTCCATTTCATCAGCGGCAGCAATTTGTCGCGAATCACCCGATGCTCGCATGGCTTCAGTTTTGGCACGGAATTGTTCAACAGACCGAGCCTTGTTGATAGACTGTTCCATTTCTGAACGTTGTATACCAGTCAGCTTGGTCAAGCCATCCATCTCTTTGAGATAGGCGGCCGCCCCTATTTGTAATTGTGCCTGTGTTTTGTTTTGTGTTTGTCCCACACGGGCTTGCAAACCAAGGTATGATACTAAGCCTTCGTTGATGTCCTCAACTTTCATGCCCATGTTCATTAGGTTGCGTCCAATGGGGCCACGAGTTATGTCTTCGCCAAACGTTGCAAAATCTTTTCGGCCTTGCATCACTGTACCCGACAACAATGCCAGATCAGTTGAAGATTTAGATATCAAGTCCGAAAATGCTTTGAGTCCTACTTCATCAAGTCCGTATCCCAAGCGAACAGCAGATTCGCCTAGGCCTCGCATGCCATCAGCAGAGCTGGCGCCAACTTTAGATAAATCTTGATAGGTGCTAAACAAGCGGTCGCTCATTTCCGCGGCTGCTTCGGCATAGTCCCCTACAGCTTTGAGTCCTGTCCCGGCTGCAAATGCGCCAATTCCCAATAACTGAAATCCAGGAATAAGTGCAACAATACCACCTATTACTTGTGCCGCTGTGCCCAGGCCTTGTGCAAATGTATTAACCGACTTGGCAGCAACTGCGGCTCCTTGTTTGCCTTGATAGATAGCCTTGCTGTATTCTCCAAAACTCTTGGCAAGAAGTTCAGCACTTGTACCCAGTAATCTAAATCCCATGTTGGCTGCCACACTGGTGCCGCCAAGGTTGTCAAATTTCTCTCTCAGTGCCGCTGTACCAGTTACACCGCGACCATACTCATTAATGAGCTCACCTGCAGATTTTATTTCTTTTTGCTTGAATGAACTTTCCCTACGCTTGATTGCTGTAGTTACTTGGTCATTGAACTTTTCTGAGGCGGCTAATTCTTTGTTGTACTTTGCCAGTTCATCTGCACTCATGGCTGCACGTTTTTGTGAGTCGGCTAGCTCATCATCTTGTTTCTTTTTTTCTTTTGCTGCATCTTCCTGTTGTTTGGTTGCAGCTTCTTGTTGTTCAGTTAGTTTTTTGGTTGATTCAGTAGCGTCATCAATCTCTTTGGTAAACTTAGCAATTTCTAGATTTTCTTTAGTTTTGCTGTTGGTATTTGCATCTAACTTAGCTGACAATTTTGCTATCGCCATGACTATTTTATCAGTACCGTTATCGGTGCTAGGTTTAGTTGATGGAGTAGAAGTCAGACTCTTCAACGTCGGAACTAACTCTTGCAACTGTCGAACTAGATTGTCAATATCAAATTGATCTGCCATGGTAATATACGCCTATAAATATTGCTAACACCATATTTACCGAAAAGGAATCACATGGATTCAAACCCCCTAAAGAAATATTTTCGACAACCAGGAATTTATATTCGGTTGCCCAGCCAAGGTAAGTTTTACCCACAAGGCACATTAGACATGCCGCCCAACGGTGAATTACCAGTTTTGCCCATGACTACATTGGACGAAATTACATATCGCACACCAGATGCGTTATTCAACGGCTCTGCTGTGATCAGTGTAATTGAAAGCTGTGTGCCCAACATTAAGTCTGCATGGGCTATGCCCAGTTTAGATATAGATACCGTGCTAGTGGCCATACGCATTGCCACATACGGACACGAATTAGATATTTCAACTGCCTGTCCTGCTTGCAACACAGAGGCCGACTACGGGGTCGATCTGCGTGTGGTGATGGATCAGATATCTGCACCAGACTATAACAAGACCATGACTATTGGTGATTTAGAAATTTATTTCAAACCCATGACATATCAGCAAATGAACGAGAACAGCATGACGCAGTTTCAAGAACAAAAAATGTTGCAAATGCTAGAAGCTGCCGAAACTGACGAAACTGCTAAAAGACAACAACTAGGTGAGGTCTTAAAGAAAATTACTGATATAACCACACAGGCTCTGGCACAAAATATTGCCATGATTCGAACGCCGCAGGCACAGGTAATTGATCCTGCTTACATCGCCGAATGGTTAAGCGAAAGCGATCGTGCCACCTTTGCCAAAATACGAGACTACATTGTAGCAAGTAAACAACAAGGCGAGCTACAACCCCTTGGTGTTCAATGCGGCAATTGCAACCATGAATACAAACAGGCATTTACACTGGATATGTCAAATTTTTTCGAAGTCGCCTCCTAATTCTTGACTCGGAAAAAATTGCATTGCAAATCGAGCGCATGGAAAAGGAGGCTGCTTCTATCAAAACAGAAGCTCTCAAGATGTGTTGGTACATGCGAGGCGGAATATCATTTGAAGAAATCATGAACTTGAGTCAATCTGAGCGTGACTTAATTGGTACCATAATAAAAGAAAATTTAGATACCACAAAGAAAACAGGATTAGCATTTTTCTAATGAACATAGAAAAAGTCAAACAAGATATTGAATCATGGATTGTGAACTTTGTGGAAGTTCCTCACCCTGCCCTGGGCGGTTTTCCCCCCTGTCCGTATGCACGATCGGCGCGATTAAAACAAAGTTACGAAGTTTTCATCGGCAGTGATCCTTACTTTGATCTTAAAAATCGAGCACGTTGGGGCATGACCAACAAAGAAGTTATTGTGTATGCATACGACCCTGTGGAATGGCCACATGACTTGTTTGCTGCCAGTTTAGATCATGCCAACCAAGACTTTTTGTTAGCAGCCAACTTGCTGACATTAGAGGATCACCCCGATGATGTAGAAATAGTCAACGGTATTTGCATGAATCAAGGCACCTATGCACTAGCACTGGTGCAAAGTCTAAGTGATCTTGACGCCAAAGCAAAGCTCATGGCGCAAAAAGGATTTTATGATTCATGGCCAGAAGATTATCTCACAGCATTGTTTCAGCATAGACAGGATCCGCGAGTATGACTTATCAATTTGCCAGAATCAATTTAGAAAAAACAACATATCAACCAATGGTAGATTGGTTTTATATCACCGAGCCTAACATTGCAGAACTACAAGACATCTACAGAACCTACTGTACATACAAACACTTTGTCAGTGTGATGCCGTTGTTTGATAGCCAATTCACAGAACCAGGTGTAGACCTAATAGGATATCGAGATAATGGTGCACTGGCAGCGTTTTCAATGATAAAACGCTACGACAACAAGAATTTATTAGCCGCACAATTTGCTTGGAACTATCGTAAACCTAAACTACGGTTAGGTATTACAAGTTTACAAACAGAATGTGCAATCTACAGAGAGCGTGGGTTTGAGTACTTGTACTTGGATCAAGCGCACTTGTACAAACAGGACCTTGAAGGTTTTGAAATACTAGGACCACTATAACATGGCAGACATTTACACAATTTGGGCAGACAAAGAAGGCGACATCACCGACTTAGACTGGGTTAACGGCATGAAGAGTTTTTTTGATCATTTGAAATCAGAAGGCAAACTCATGGACTATCGCATCACTAGATGTAAGATGGGATTTAGATCAATTGCTGACATGCCTGAATGGATGATACTCATGGAGTTCCGAGACATGGCACAAATGGACGAGGCATTTAAACGTGTTGCCCCACTAGCAGGGGAACTAGAAGTCAAGCACAAATCATTCAATCAATTTGTGTCAGGAACAATTCAACATGCATTGTTCCGTGATTGGCCCGATACGTTTGTATGACCCGTACAATTTGTGTAACTAGCTCAACCCCAGTTGGATGCACATTTTTAGACTGGAGTTTGCATTTTCTCTCAGGTCAAGAGCAGTATTATCACGTTGAGCAACAGCAGTGGAGACCACTAACACACTTGCCCCTAGGCAAGATAAATGCTCACGGGCATGCCAAGAATCATCCCAATGGGCTGGATATCACTTGTATTTTTGCTATGACCATAGAACTAGAACAGCAAAAAGAACATACAAGTGATAGATTGTTTTCGTTTTACGCAACTCCCATGAGCATGCGGATTGCATCTAAAAGAGTCGGGGCCAACAGTTTTAACGAAATCAGTAACCCAGGAAAGTTAGCACAAGCACAAGCCCTAATCAAGCAGGACTTTGTTGACATGATACAACACTGTCTCAACAACAACATTGACGTGGTCTATGTACAGCCAGACGAAACTGCAATGACGTATCACTGGCGCTATCGCAACGACAACCGATTGTTCAACAATGGATTAACTGCAACTCCAGATGAACAACAACAGGAATTTCAAAATGCTTTTTTTAGTGAAAGTCAATCAATGTGGCTTAATCATGGGCTAACTGAAATTTGGGACCAGCGTGAACGAATTGCCTTGGATTTTAGACCCTTTGATATGGATAATTTTTTGCTGGACCGAGACGTTGGATTTTCTGCACCACATCAGCGTGTCAACAGCCAGGATTACTGGGTTAACACAGATGCAATAACACTAGAAATCATGCACAAGCTTGCGTTAACCGTTGACAATCAACGGTACCGTGATTGGCAACCAATAGCACGCCAATGGCAGAAGATACATCTACAAAGCATCAAGTTTTATCGAGAACTTGATCACATAATCACAGCCACAATCAATGGATGGTATTATGATATGGGAGAACTGGGATTGTTGCAAGAAGCAATCATACAGCATTGCTTGATTTACAAACATAATCTCAATTTAAAAACGTGGGGATTATCAAAGTTTCCACGTAACACACAAGAGCTACATGTGTTATTGGAAGATAACATTCATACAGTACCAGTTATCTATTAAAGATGTACTTCGTACATCTGTTCTTCGCTTACGCTCGAACTGTTTCTTGACTTCAGTATCATCTAGATTCTTTGGTCATACTTGCCCGTTGCCGGGCAAGATCTGACATCATCCGAGTTCGAACAGTCATCTAGTATTAGAGAATTTGTCTTTCTTAGAAGTACAACTGTGAGTTGAATTGTACTTGTTACAAAGACAGCAGAGGCGGTTGTGCGGTACCTCTTATCCCAGCCTTGACTCACAACGGAGCGCAGTTGATCCCATACTAGCGAAATCACTTGCGGACGGGGTGTATCTTTTTCACAGAGCCCGAATCATTTAGCCTAAGTTAGCTTATCCTTTGACGCCCAAGTCTGAATATGGTATCTCACATATCCTCAATGGAGTTGAGCCACGACGCCCAACACAATGTCTATTAGAAATTAAATTTTGTTTAAAATGTGACTGCCATGCACACGTACTTGTATGTGGCCGTTGTAATAATCTGTTGACTCTAATACTTTTCTATTAAATTGTTCACGAGCCTCAATGTAACTACATTCTGACTTGCTTTTGCAATAGTAAAGTATTTCTCTGGAGAAGTTGTTGGTGCCTAATTGTTCAATGTCTTTTGTTAGCTCAGGACTTGAGCCCCAATACTCTCGCCAGTCTGAATCAACTTTTGATCGTATTTTCTTTTTCTTCTTGATGCCGTTCTTTTGTTTTACAGTTTTGTAAGTTGTTTTTGAGAACTTAGCTAGTTTTTTGCCTATGTACTTGCGACCAGATAGATTATTTGTGATTAGATAAACAAAGCCCACACATTCTTCGGGTAAAGTCTCCACTGGAGTGTTTTGAAAGTACCATGACATGCTGTGTGTTTTTGTTTTGCATTGTAGTTATAGTGTAGTTGCCTGTGGGGTAAAATTTACCATTCTGTTGTGTGATCAACATCAGACAAACGTGCGGGTGTACATTTAGTCTGACATTCTAAACTGTCAAAGCGCAGAAAATCTGTGCTCCAGAATGGATCTTGTATTATTTCATCGAACGTTTTGGTGTTGAGATTGAATTTAGATTTTGCTAGTTGATGCCAGTTTGTGTTGTGTTCGTATCGATTGGCTGTCCAACAGCAAGGATAAAATTCTCCCCGACTGTTTAAAAACACGCCTTTGTTGCCTATCATGCAGATGCCAGAGTAGTTGCCTAATTGTGTTGCTCGTTTTTGAAATTCAATTCGAAGTTCCTGTCCCGGCCTAACCTTAAAAGTCAAGGCTGTTACCACACGTTCATACCTGTGTGCAGACGCTACTAATGTAGGGTCTGCAGGTTCTAGCAAATCTTCAGTGCCATACGCACCGGGGTATTTACTACCAAATTTTGTGGATTTTGTTAGCTGAAAACAATCAAAATTTTGTTCTTTTGCTAACGTTTTCATGTGCTCTAACCGGTGCTCGTTGAAGTTAAACGCAATTGAATCGCACACTCTGTACGTGGAAGAATTATGTTCAAAAAATGCCTGTATTCCTTGCTGTATTGATTGCCAGCTGGAATTAACACGATATTTTTCATTGCTGGCTTGATCCCACCCATCTAGACTCCAGTGCACTTCGTCTCGGTGATTCAGTATACCAGCTAACTCAGTCCACCATTGTGATGTTTTATAGCTGCCGTTTGTTATAATCACAAGTTCTATGCTTGGGTTTGTTTGTTTGAGCCATCGACAAATTTCTAAAAATTCTCGACAGTATATGGGATCACCGTCGTTGCCGCAAAAGGTAATTTTGCGTATTTGTTTGACAGTATCGGCGCCCAGTTGTTTTCTAAAAAACACCAGGGATAGTTGTCGATTAAGTAAACTTTCAGGAACTTCGGCACGTGGACACCTAGGACACCTTAGAGTGCAGATGCTCGATAATTCAATGTGCCAGTGGTCCCACTTGATCATGCTAGGTCTACATCAGTATTATAACTTGTGAAGCCGTTTTCTTTGACCACACGTAAAATATTTTCAACTCGTCCAGCAAGTTCGTCTCGGTGACTCACAAGCCAAATAGATTTGTGTCGTTCGCGACTCATTTTCTTCAGCAATGCCAAACTGTTCTCAACTCCAGATGCATCCATGCCTGAATCTACCAACTCATCAATAAACAGCACATTAATAGGATAATATAAACTTTCCCACACATCACGGAATGCCCATGACATACTCAATATTAGTCGATTGCGCTCACCACGTGATAGGTTATCAAAATCTAAATCACGCCCCAGTTCACTGATTTCAACTGACAAGTCGTTTTGAAATATCACCTGGTGTGGTAATCCAATGCGATCCAAATAATGTGTGAGCCTGTTGTTGAGATAACTTAAATTTTGTTCAATGATTTTCTTGCGAATAAAACTATCTTTGTTGGTCAGTAACTTTAACAAGAAATCTTGATGCTCTTGTATGCGTGTTAGGTCATTTAATGCATCGTAACTGACCACTTGCAACGCTTGTCCTTGCATGTCTACGATTTGTTCACTATAGTGATCAGTCTCAACTTCTCGAGTTGCAAGATCTCTACGTAAGGTTTCTAGACTATTGCGATGATTCAATGCATCTTCTAAACTGTCATAAAACACAGTGGGCGCAATTCCCAACGCACCCAACTCGACTAGTACTGCGTCGTGTTCAGATCTTTGTGTGTCGTTAGACAAAAGTTGTAATGCAGTTTCTTGTAGAGTTTTTTGCCGTTCGTCTTTTACTGCATCAAGACTATCATCGTGAATTTCAGTTCCGCATGCAAAACACTTGTGATCAGCCATTTGCTCTAGATCTTTTTTCAACTGCTCGAGTGTTTTGTTTAGCTTGCCATTATCGGCAGCAATTTGCCGAATCCACTTGTTAGCATCATCAATTGATTTTTTCTTGGCATGGAATGCTTCTAGATTTCGGTGTGACTGTATTTCAGAATCAATATCAATGTGCTCTAGACTACTGATAGCTGACTTTAACTGATCACAATCATCACTTTGCTTTTTAAGCCACATAGTTTGTCGCTTGCGCAAACTTTCAATTTGTTCCTCAATGCGTTTGTTGGCCTCTTGTACTGCTCGTATACGCATTTCTTCTTGTGCAATGCTATCTTTGGTAAGCCTGTTGATCTCTTTGATTCGATCAGCACGTTCACTAAGCAAGGTGATTCCCAACAACTGCTCAATAATCACACGTTGGTCATTTGATTTAAGGCTCAAAAATGGTTCAGTATACGTGTTCAACGCCAGTACGTGTCTGAACATGTCGTGTGTCATGCCCAAGGTTCGCTCAATCGCATCTTGTGTTTCTCGACTGTCACCTTGTGCATCATCAGTGGCTGTTTGCTCTTCACTGTTGACATAAAATTTAAGCACATTGGGTTTACGGCCACGTTCTACACGAAACTCTCGTCCGTTAACAGCAAACTCTAGACTTACCAACATGTTTTTGCCGTTGGTTTTGTTTATGAGATTGTCTTTTTTAATATTGGTCAAGGCTTGACCGTATAAGGCATAACTTAACGCATTGATAATTGTGGTCTTGCCAGTACCATTGCGTGATCCGTCGCCACCAAGATCAAGATTTTCTCCTAGTACCAAGGTTAAGTCTCGACGATCAAAATTGATGGCTTGTGTGGCATTACCCACACTCATGAAGTTTTTAACAGTTAAGTCTCGGATATGTATCATGCAGGTTTATTTGGTATTGATTCTTGATAATGCTTGTACAGCATAGACTCTACGGTAGCAAGTTCGCGATCCGATCGCCACGGTAAATTTAAATATGGCATAATGAATTGTTTGATAAAATCATAATGTATCAACGGGATAGGTTGTGTGAGTCCTACGTCTAACTCGCTAAATTTGCTGTGATGTCTAAAATCATGCATTCCTTTGAACGGCATGTGCCAACTCCAGTTAATATCACTTGCAACATTATCTTCCAGATACAAACTGTCCCATGTTAGCATAAATTGATATTTGACTTGATGTTGGTTAATCAACAGTTTAGCATAGTCAATAAACAATTGCGACCTTAATTGGTGTTGAGACATCGAGATGTATGTTCTATGATAGTCTTGTACTTTGGCAACTTTTGATCCACTTGACAACCAAAAATCATGATTGTTTAATTTTACAACATTGTCATGGTACACCGGATCACTTGATATATCTTCGTGCCATGCTTGGTTGGATTCATCTAGCACTAGATCCAATCGGTTGGGCACAGTCCATTGTAGTAACACTGCATCTGATGATGAGATATATTGTTTCAGCACATTAACCAGGTACTCATTACCGGCACCGTACCTAGACAAGTCACGGACTGTGAGATTGCAAGTCATCATTTCAATGATCCTGGGCCACTTGAAGTAGTTAGGATACCAGTTGGGTACCGCAACACTATCGCCAAATCCGTCTGCCAACGTCAACAAGTTCACTTTATTAACTCTCGTATTTGATCAGTGTTGGTAAAAAAATCAGCAAAGTCGTTGTGAGGAACCTCAACACCGAACCGTATCCAAATATAATAATACACAACAGCTTGAGTCCATATGTCTGTGATATAAGACAAGTTCTCGGACTTGTGTGTTAGCACTTCAGATGCAACTCGATCAGCAATTCTTACTGGATCAAAGTATCTGGAGTTTGACTTGCGCCAATCAAACCATAAGTCGTGGCAATGATCTATTTTTGCAACAGAATTTACTATACTATAAAACTCGTCATAGTCGTCGTATAGCTCTTCTATATACAATGCGTTATCCTCATCTGATTTCCATGCACGTCTAAGATCGTGATCGCGTAAAAATAAAAAATATTTTTCACGCTGTGCCCAAGGGTCTTTTGTGTCCCAGTTATCAACTGGCAGTTGCTGTTCGATACTGCTACCCATGGCTTTTTCAATCATGGTGCGAGCAACTATTGGCCAACTACGATCAGAATAACATATCTTGACCAGGGTTGAATTAGGGAAAGTAAGTTTAAACTTCTCTGAGTTGTTGTCAATCCCGTTGTCAATCAACACACAATAGTTTTTGTTGTTGATAAATTCAATCCCGCCGGGCCAGCAATCGTGCAAATATTTAGGAACTACTAAATCAAGATTGTGACTATTTCCATTATTAGAAAACAATAAATGATTTTTTGGCCTAACAAACCCCTTGCCGTGTAATGTTAATACAGCATTAATAAAGTGTCCAAACCCGCCAGACGGATACCACACACAGTAAATCATAAACTCTGATATATTTGTAACAGTAGTTTTGGATCGTACATTTTGCTATCAATCTTGGTGATTTGATCAGTTACAATTTGATCAACAGATTCAAACGTGACTTCACCTGGCGCTAGATCTTCTTCCAAGGAACTGCGTTTGTTAGGCATCAAAGCCATTTCACGAAGCTTGTATTGTTGTATAAATGTTTCTTTAATGAAGTTGGCTTCTTCGTAACTGATCTCAATGTCTAACTGTACCCGTACATTCATGTTGGGTTTGAGTAATTCACTACCACGATCAATCATGGTACTCAGATCCCATACATTGTACATGGGTTGTGCAGGCCAAGCATGAAATTCAGGTTCTTGGCCCCACTCTAAAATCATAACGCCACGATCACTATCTCCAGCATCTGCGTAATTGTGCGGGAAACAGTTGCCAATATAGGTAATATTCTTTTTGGTTTGACGTTTATGAAAGTGGCCGGTAAACACATGTTCAAAATTGTTGAAGTCTTCTCTGCGAACCTCGCCATGGTCTGGCATCTCTACCATGGCATTCATCAAATAGCCGGGCAGTTCAAAGTGCCCAAACATGTATTTGCCTTTTAGCTTGGGTATACGCTTGTGATCATCTCCACAAAGCCAAGGAGCAATGACTACATCACCGTCACTGAACCAGTCGTTACATATTTGCACGTTTGGTAAGTGTTTTGCCCACTCTACACTTTGTATATCACGTTTGTCACGATAATACAAATCATGATTACCAGGAATAAAGTAAACACGTTCAAAGTTGGCATTCATATGCTCTAGAGCTCGAAGGCTGTAATTCAGCGTGACAATGTTGATGTTGGCACGAGTATTGTGCCAATCACCTAAGAATAAACAAGTCTCGCACCCCTCTTCTAGAGCCTTGGCAGTGGCCCATTTAACAAAATTCAAACAGTCATCGTTGTGCAATTGACTGTTTGATTTGAGACCAAAATGGATGTCAGTAAAAACTGCGGCTTTTTTAAATAGATTGCTCATCTGTTGATTGTACAGCATCATCTAGGCTAGACACAACCGGTCCGGACAATGCAGCCATGTTTTTTCCAGCATTCTGGCGAGTCCAGCTTGGGTTCAATCCGTTCATTTCTAAAATGTCGTCACGGATGTTTTGATTCTTCTTCTCGATGTTCAAGATACGAGTAAAGCTATTAGTGATAGCGGCAGTATAATACGCAAAAGGGTTCTGCGATTTTGATTCATCGAACTGGAGTCCGATTTGACTGAGTTGTAGCAAGGCTTGTCCTCGCATTTCTTCGTTGTAGGTGTATCCACGCCAGTTGCTCCTTGTAGCATATCTCTCACATAATTTCATAAACATCATGGCCAGCTTGCGAGTCATCTGTCCATGGTCACGACTGTATTCTCCAGTTTGCAAGTCACCTTTCCAGTGGCTTTTGCCTACAAGGTACGGTACCTTGTGATCTGTAACACGATAGTGCCAAAACGGAGGAAAGTTTACTCGAACATGAACCGGATCTAGCATAGGCTCATCCACAAGCCCTGCTAAAGGATCTTCTTCTTCCACTGGTTCGTCAAACACAAGAATTTCTTGTATCTTTTTCTTTTTGACTGCTGTTTTAGGAACTTTTTTTGGTGCCATGGGGATATGTTCCCATGTCATGATCCTGAACACTAAGTCTGTATTGGGAATTTTCTTTTCATTGACTTCGACACCTGACTCTTTAGTTTGCCTTGCCGCACGATTGCGCCGTGCTTCGGCAATAGTTTTTTGATTGATCTTGCTGACATTGGGTAAAATAATATCGTATTGGTGATCGGTAACAGGATCTAGGTAGCTACAATATGCATTTTTACTAAGGTGAATCTCTTTTAAGATATCTCGATTGTTGAGATAGTTGACTTTTGCTGGTGGTTTTGGTAGTAATGACATTTGATGCCGTGTCTCCTAAGTTGTA
>Ga0164294_10001325_pt1 | contig 23053 bp, 18 predicted proteins | sample GEODES005metaG_FD_111479 | JGI IMG/M metagenome (GOLD analysis project Ga0164294, IMG submission 111479) | Oligotrophic lake water microbial communities from Sparkling Lake, Wisconsin, USA - GEODES005 metaG | ecosystem: Environmental > Aquatic > Freshwater > Lake | place: USA: Sparkling Lake...
TCGCGCCGCGCTCGCCGCCCAGGCCCGCCTCCAGGCCGAGGTCGACGGCACCCCGATACGGTTCTCGAAGGAACTCGATGGCTATCCCGGGCTGAAGGCGGAGCAACAGCGGCTCTACGACGCGCGCCGCCGCAGCCTCGCCAGTTCGGTCGGGCTGATCGATGAATCGCTCGCGCTGATCAATCGCGAGGTCGGTATCGGCGAGTCGCTGATCGCAACGGGCGCGGCTTCCAATGTCGAGGTGCTGCGCCTCAAGCGCCAGCGCGCCGACCTCGATCTCAAGAAGTCCGATCTGCGCTCGCAATATCTTGTCGAGGCGCGGCAGGACCTGTCCAAGGTGAGCGAGGAGGTCGAGGCACTGGCCCCGGTGGTGCGCGGCCGTTCGGACACGCTGCAGCGGCTCACCCTGCGCTCGCCGGTGCGCGGCGTGGTGAAGAACATCGAAGTCTCGACGATCGGCGGCGTAGTTCCGCCCAACGGCAAGCTGATGGAGATCGTCCCGCTCGACGACCGCCTGCTGATCGAGGCACGCATCGCGCCGCGCGACATCGCCTTCATCCGCCCGGGCCAGCGCGCCAGCGTGAAGGTTACCGCCTATGACTATTCGATCTTCGGCGGCCTGGAAGGCGAAGTCAGTAGCATCTCGCCCGACACGATCCGCGACGAAGTAAATCCGGACATATATTATTATCGCGTCTTCGTTCGAACCCGCTCGGATGCATTGGTGAATAAAGCGGGCCGCCGCTTCCCGATCGTGCCCGGCATGATCGCAACCGTCGACATCAACACCGGAAGCAAGACAATACTTCAATATCTATTGAAGCCTCTAAATAAAGCTCGCGATGCGATGCGAGAGCGCTAATTAATATCAATATTCGTAAATTACGTAAAATATCATTCAAATACAATGCTTTGACACCAGCCATATTTCCGTGAATGTTTGGATTCAGATCGCGGAAGCAGAGCGAGAATGTATTTGAAACGCGCTTCATCCTATGGTCGTGCATGAGCGACCGCGAAGACAATGGCAGCCCTACACTGCTCGATCTGGCGCGCAGACTCCAGCGAGCGCGCGCCAAGTTCTCCGGCCTCTTCCCGCGAGACGTCTTCCGCAATTCTGCGTGGGAGATGATGCTGGAGCTCTTCGTGGCGGCACAGCTCGACCGGATGGTCTGCGTCAAGGAGCTGATACTCGTCTCGGGCGAGCCCTCCACCAGCGCACTGCGCCGCATCGACCGGCTCGAGGCAGCGGGACTGCTCCACCGGAGCCATGATTCCAGCGACCATCGCCGCGTCGCGATCGCCCTGACCGACAAGGGGCATTCGGCGATGCGGACGATGCTGCACAATCTCTTCATCGATGCCGGGCCCGGCCGGGCGGAAGGCAGCCATGGCTGACGCTGCCGTCCCAGGCGCAACAGTCGAACAGCTGTGTCGCCCGCGTGATCGACGCTGACGGAAAGGCGTTCCCGATCCCCGGCGCCGGCGTACAGTGCTGCGCCGGGGATCGTAGCGATTAGCCGGCGAACAGCGCTTCGCGGGCGAGGCGCAGCGTCTCGACCGCGTCCTGCTTGGCCTGGGCGGCGCGCATCGCATCGAAGTCGAGCCGGTCGAGCGCCTGCTCGATATGCTTGAGGAAGCCGATCGCGCTCTTGGCGGCGCCGACGCAATCCTCGCGGAACGGGAACTGGTCGAGCTGCCAGACGCCTTCCCAGTTGTTCTTGCGCAGCGTGTAGAAGAACTCGAACAGCTCGATCGGGTGCACCGAGCCGGCGATCATGTCGTCGTCCCAGCCACGCAGATTGTCGTTCACGTCCATGCCGAACAGCCGGCCATGGTCGATCGCGAGCTGCGCCGAATCCGCCGGGCTCTCGCCGCCGTACAGCGCGTGGCCGAAGTCGAGCAGGATGCCGATATTGGGCAGCCCGATCTTCTCGATGCCGAGCAAAGTCCGCGCGACGCTGTCGAAGCTCATATGGTTGCGCGGCTCGCGCGGCTTGTACTCGATGACGAACTTGAGGTCGGGGTTCTCCTGGGCGAGCTGGCCGACGCCGTCCATGCTCATCCGCCACAGGTCGCCATGATCGACCTGGAAGGGATAGTCCCAGCCGTCCTGGCCCGGCCACAGCTTCACATAGCTGGCACCGAAGCGGCGGACGACGCCGGCGGCCTCGGTGACCATCGCATGCGCTTCGCGGCGGATGCCCGGATCGGGATTGGTGAAGGCGCCCTTGGCGAACTTGCGGGTGTAGATCTCCGGCGTGATGCCGATGACGGAGAGGTTGTTGCGCTTCAGCGCCGTCTCGACCGCGGCGAAATCGGTCTCGCCGCCCGGGAAGGGATAGTTGATGTCGACCACCGACAGGTCGCCCACTTCACCGGCCAGGTCGATCATCTCGATCAGCGAGCGCGCCGGGCCATAGCCGTCGGTCGCATAGCGATCCACATAGGTGGCGAAGTGCCATATGCCCGCGCCGTACTTCTGCTCGCTCGCCATCATCAATCCTCTCGAAGTTGCGACCCCGCTTGCTGCCGGGTGCGAAATTATCGGGCCGGAAGCCGGTGCGTCAGGCGACGATCACCTTGACCCCCGCCGCCTCGAACCCTGCCCGGTCCTCGTCCCGGATCCCGTCATCGGTCACCAGCACATGGACGAGCTCGATCCCGCCCAGCGACGAGAAGGAGCGGTGGCCGATCTTGCTGCTGTCGGCGACCAGGATCACCTCGGCCGCGGATTCGATCATCGCGCGCTTCACGGTGATGTCGGACAGCGACGGGAAGGTCAGGCCGGCGTCGAGCGAAACCGCCGCGGTCGCCAGGAACAGCTTCTGGGCGAACAGCCCGCGGAAATAGTCGCCCGAGCGCTCGCCGCTGAGCGACAGGGTCGGCGCCTTGAAATGGCCGCCCGGCATATGGACGTCGAACCCCGGCAACCCGCCGAGCGCGAGCGCGATGTTGAGCGCGTTGGTGATCACCGTCAGCCCGCTGCGCGTGGCGAGGTGCGTCGAGATCTCGGTGGTGGTCGATCCCGAATCGAGGATGATCGTCTCGCCGTCCTGCACCAGCCCGGCGGCGGCGCGGCCGATGCGGCGCTTCGCATCCATATGCACCATGTGATGCAGCGCCATCGCGCGCACCTGCTGGGTGACCGACTTGAGGAAGGCGCCGCCATGCTCGCGCACGACATGGCCTTCCGCCTCGAGCTTCTCCAGGTCCTGGCGCACCGTCACTTCGGAGACCCCGAAGGCATCGGCGAGCGTGCGAACGCGCGCGGCACCCTCTTCCTGGAGCCATTCCAGGATCTTCATCCGGCGAGCTTCGCCGAGCAGTCCAGGGGTTCCGCGAACGTTCATGCTTGTCTCCAACCTCCGCGCGAGATGCGGAGCCGCAGCGGGTCTAGCATGCGGGTGGCGGCGGCATAAATCCGCCGCGCGCGCGGAGGGCTCGTGCGTGTCTCGTGGCCGATCGGAAGGGCGCCGCCCGGCGCCGCAAAAACGGCAGCGGGCACACACGCTTGCAAACGAAAGTTCACGCCGGAGCCCCGCACGCCAATCCCCTCTTCCCGCAGTTTTGATCCGCCTGCGCTTGCGCCCATCGGTAATCGGGATCGGAGCTAAGTGTCAATGAACGAACCGCCATTCGCTGCAAAATGGAGGTAAACGAAAATAATCGTAAGAAGTCGGTTGCTGCCGACGATCGTCCTCGGCTAAGCCCCGGCCATGGGCAAAGCATCAATCTCCACCGAATATGCCGACGCACGCGTGGCCGAAATCCGCCGCCGCGCGAACTGGATTCGCCGCCAGGCGCTGACGATGGCGCACCTCGCGAAGCAAGGGCATCCCGGCGGCGACATGTCGTGCACCGATATCCTGGCGACGCTCTATTTCGCGGTGATGCGCTTCGATCCCGCAAAGCCCCAGGCCCCTGCCCGCGATCGCTTCGTGATGAGCAAGGGGCACTGCACCGGCGCCTTCTACGCGGCGCTCGCCGGCGCCGGCTATTTCCCGGAAGCCGATCTTGAGACTTATCTCCAGCCCGGATCGCGGCTGAACGGCCATCCCAACCGCAACTATCTGCCGGGGGTCGAGACCAACACCGGCCCGCTCGGGCACGGCCTTCCGGTCGCAGTCGGCATGGCGGTCGCCGGGCAGATCGACGGCGCCGACTACCGCGTCTTCGCACTCACCGGCGACGGCGAGCTGCAGGAAGGTAGCATGTGGGAAGCGGCGATGTTCGCCGGCCATCGCAAGCTCGGCAACCTCACCGTGATCGTCGATCGCAACCGCCTGCAGCAGGGGGCGCCGACCGAGGATACCAACTCGCTGGAGCCGCTGGGCGACAAATGGGCCGCCTTTGGCTGGGACGTGGCCCAGGTCGACGGCCATGACGCCGAGGCGCTTTACGCGGCGCTGTCCGCCCCTCGCAGCGCGGATGGCAAGCCGCTCTGCATCATTGCCCATACGATCAAGGGACGCGGCGTGAGCTTCATGGAAAACCAGGCGGGCTGGCATCACGGCACGCCCAATGACGCGCAACTGGCCCAGGCCTTTGCCGAGCTCGACGCGGAGCTCCAGGCATGAGCGCGGCACCGCAGGGCAAGGGCTTCGATTGCCGCAATGCCTATGTCGAGACGCTGGAAGCACTGGCAGCCGAGGACACCCGGATCGTCGCCGTGGTCAATGATTCGGTTGGCTCGTCCAAGCTCAACAAGTTCCGCGATCATTTCCCCGAGCGGCTGATCAATGTCGGCATCGCCGAGCAGAACATGGTCGGCGTCGGCGCGGGCCTCGCCAATGGCGGCAAGGTCCCCTTCGTCAGCGGCGCCTCCTGCTTCCTGACCGCGCGCGCGCTCGAGCAGATCAAGGCGGACATCGCCTATAGCAACGTCAACGTGAAGCTGTGCGGCATCTCGAGCGGCGTTGCCTATGGCGAGCTCGGCGCGACGCACCACAGCATCGAGGACCTCGCCTGGCTGCGCGCCATGAAGGGCCTGACCGTGATCGTGCCCGCCGACCCGTGGGAAACCGCCGAGGCGATCCGCTGGGCCGCCGCGCATGACGGCCCGGTGTTCATCCGGATCAGCCGCATGGCGGTGCCGGCGCTCGTCCGCCCCGACGGCGCGCGCTTCACGCCCGGCAAGGCCGAGCTGCTGCGCGAAGGCGGCGACGTCGCGATCATCGCCTGCGGCACGCTGGTCCACCGCGCGCTCGACGCCGCCGAGGCGCTGGCCGCCGAAGGCATTTCCGCTCGCGTCCTGAACATGGCCACGGTAGCACCGATCGACCGCGAGGCGATCGTCGCCGCGGCCGGCACCGGCGCGATCGTCACTGCCGAGGAGCATGTCGTGCGCGGCGGCCTGGGCGGTGCGGTGGCCGAAGTCGTCGTCGAGGAAAGGCCCGTTCCGATGCGCGTTCTTGGTTTCCCCGGCTTCCTGCAGACCGGCTCGGCCGAATGGCTGTTCGAGCAGCACGGGCTGACGCCTTCGGGGATCGCCGCCGCGGCGCGCGACCTGCTCGAAAAGCGCGGCTGATGGCACGCCCGGCGATCCTGGCGGTCGACCAGGGAACGACCAACACCAAGGCGCTGCTCTTCGCGGCCGACACCGGCAAGGTGCTCGGCCGCGCCTCGCATCCGCTGGGCGTGGTCCATCCGCGACCCGGCTGGGCCGAGCAATCGGCCGAAGCAATCTGGGGCAGCGTCGCCGGCGCGATCAGCGAAGTCATCGCGACCACGCCGGGCGCGGAAGTCGCCTCGCTCGCCATCGCCAACCAGCGCGAGACGATCGTGCTGTGGGACGCGGCGAGCGGCGAAGCGGTCGCCCCGGCGATCAGCTGGCAATGCCGCCGCACCGCCGATCGCTGCGCCGCGCTGGCGCCGCACGCGCAGGACATCATCGCCGCGACCGGCCTCGGCATCGATCCGCTGGCCCCCAGCACCAAGCTCGCCTGGCTGCTCGACGAAACCCCGGGCGCGCGCGCCAAGGCGGAAGCCGGGTTGCTCCGCGCCGGCACGATCGACAGCTGGCTGCTGTGGAAGCTCACCAACGGTGCCCAGCACGCCACCGACGTCAGCAATGCCTCGCGCACCCAGCTGATGTCGCTCGGCGCGCTCGACTGGGACCGCTCGATGCTCGCCCTGTTCGGCGTACCCCGGCTGGTGCTGCCGACGATCCGTCCTTCCGACGCCCAGTTCGGCACCACCGCCGCCAGCGGCGTGCCGGCGGGGCTTCCGATCGAAGTGCTGCTCGGCGATTCCCACGCCGCGCTGCTCGGCCATGGCTTCGCCGCGCCGGGCCAGGCCAAGGTCACCTGCGGCACCGGCTCCTCGCTGATGGCAGTCACGCCGGGGCGCGTCACCTCCGCGCACGGCCTGTGGAGCACGATCGCATGGGCGCGCGGCCACGACGTCTTCCACGCGCTCGAAGGCAATGTCGCCGTGTCAGGCCATGCCGCGGCCTTCGCCGTCCGCCTGCTCAACCTGCGCGACGAAGGCGAGCTGACGCGCCTCGCTGCCGAAGTCCTCGACAGCCAGGGCGTGACCTTCGTGCCCGCGCTTGCCGGGCTCGGCGCGCCGCACTGGCAGGCATCGGCACGCGGGCTGCTGAGCGGCATGTCGCTCGGTACCAGCCCCGCCCATGTCGCCCGCGCCGTACTCGAAGGCATCGCGCTGCAGATCGCCGACATCGTCTTCGCGATGGACGCCGATCTTGGCGCACCGCTCGACGTGCTCTCGGTCGATGGCGGCGCCGCGGCCAACGACCTGCTCGTCCAGATCCTCGCCGACGTGATCGACCGCCCGGTGCTTCGCCCGCGTCAGTTGGAGCTGGGTGCACGCGGCGTGGCGCAGCTCGCCGCCGAAAAGCTGGGCGGCACCGGCTGGGCGCCGGTCGAACAGGACCGGTTCGAGCCGGGCATCGACAAGGGCGCCCGCGCCGAGCTGATGGCGCGCTGGCGCCAGGCGGTCACCGCTTCGGCGGCGACTTCCTAGGCACCGCGCGGAACAGGGCGATGTCGATGCTGTCGCCCATCGCCCGATAGCCCGCCTCGCTCGGGTGGATGTGGTCGCCGGAATCATAGGCGGCCAACATCTTCAACGGCGCGGCAGGATCGCGGACGGCCTTGTCGAAATCGATCACCGCATCGGGCTCGCCCGACGTGCGGATCCAGCGATTGACCGCCTGGCGCTGGCTCTCCCGCGCTTCATTGTACGACGTCGCCCCCTGGAACGGCGTCAGCGTTCCCATCACGACCCTGATGTCGGCGGCATGCGCCCTTGCGATGATCTGGCGATAGCCGGCGATCAGTTCGTTGACGTCGAGCGGCGGGTTGTTGCCGAACATCGTGCTCGATCCGCCATTGCCGATGTCGTTGATGCCCTCGAACAGGATGACATACGCAACGCCGCGCACCCGTGCGACGTCGCGATCGAACCGCGCCAGTGCCGCCTTGCCCCAGCTGGTCGACAGCACGCGGTTGCCGCCGATGCCGGCGTTGATCACCGCGAGCGCCGGATGGTCGGGGCTTGCAGCGATGCGCTGGTTCAGCCGCTCCGGCCAGCCATGCAATTGCCCCAGCGCGGGCCGGTTGCCGTCGGTGATCGAGTCGCCCAACGCGACGATCACCCGCGCCGGGTTCGCGCTGCGCACCAGCACCCCGCTCACCGGCGGGCGGCCGATGATCGTGTCGGCGCCGGAAATCGCCGGCGACAGCGTCTGGTCGCCCTCCCCCATCGCCATCACGGCGTTGCCGAAACCTTTGAGCTTGAGGCCGGCCGGCATCTGCACGCTCACCACCAGTTCGCCCATGCCTCGCACGGGAAGTTCGACGGGATCGCTCAGCGCCGGCGCTCCGGGCACAATCGTGACCTGTTCCGCACCGCCGAAGCGGAGCTTGCGCAACGTGCCCGGCCGCGCGTCGAAGCCGGCCGCCGCCAGCCCGACACTCGCCGCGGCGATCGTCAGCGGCGCGGTGCCGTCCTCGTTGGACAGGCGGATGCGGACCTCGCGCCCGCCCACCGCAACCGCGATGCGCATCCGCAGCGTCCCGGTAACCGGCGGCCGGTCGCGCAGCCGCTCGCGCGTCTCGGGCGGGAGCTTCATCTCCTTGGGGATGACGAAGTCATAGTCGGCGGGGCTCGACTGATAGGCGTCGATCCACACCTCCCGGCTGGTCTGCGCTGCGGCAGGCAAGGCGAACAGCAGCAGCGCCGCGGCGCCAAGGGCCCGCACCATCTTACGCCTCGACCTTGACCAGGCGCAGCGCGATCCACGGCGCGCCCGGCAACTTGACCGTCGGCCGCGCCGGATCCTGGACGTTGTAATCGTCCTTCTTCGCCATCCTGAACACGCCGTCGGCCGGAGTGACCGTCATGTTCCAGGTATCGATGATGTCGAGCCGGTAGCTCTGGAGCGATTCCGCGCCCTTGCCGGGCAGCACCACCGGCCATTCGCTCGGCGTCTCGGCACCGAAATAGCGAAGGTAATACGCGTTCTGCTTGCCGCCGAGATGATAGTTCCACCAGGCCTGGATAGGCTCGACCCCCGGTACCGGCCCTTCCTCCATGATCCTGCGCAGGAAGGCGAGGCGCGGCGCGCTGGTGCCGACGAGCTTGCCGCCCTGCCCCAGCCACGAGCCATCGGCGTTGCGGTCGGCCGCAAAGGTCTCGCTATGCCCGACATAGCAGCCGCCGATCAGGCCGAACCAGAAGCGCTGGACCATGTCCTCCGCGCTCAGATTGCCCCAGCGCTTGGCGATGTTCCCTTCGTAGACCACCTCGTCGAAGATCACCGGCTTCAGCGCGAAGGCGCGGTGCAGCTCGGCGCGCAGGTCGTCGAGCACCGCGGCGCCGTTCTGCACGCTGGCATGGGTGATCCACGGCTTGCGGTGGTCGTAATAGGTGTTGATCTGGTGGATCGAGCGCAGCCGGTCGTGCGGATCGGCGGCGACCAGCACCTCGAAGAGATGGTCCCAGTCGGCCATCGTCTTGGTTTCGATATTGTCATACTCGTTCGCCATCGACCACCAGACGTTGCGATAGGCGCCGAAGCGGGCGGCGACGTAGCGCAGATAGCGCTCGTCATCGGCGCGTTTCATGTCCGAATAGCCACGCGTCTCGTCATAGGGGTGGTAGAGGATCACGTCCGCCTCGATCCCCAGGGCGCCGAGCTTGAGGATGCGATCCTCGTAGCGGCGGAAATAGGCGGGATCGAACCGCGCCGGATCCCAGTCCTTCGGCCCGTCGCCGGTCCGCGCGAACGGATTGGTCGCCACCGACGGGACATTGGGGAAGACCAGCATCCGCATCTTGTTGAACGGCGCGCCCGCCAGCGTCTTCAGCGTCTCGGCGCATTTCGCGTCGGACTGCAGCGCCCAGCTGTAGCAGGTAGTGCCGATCTGGCGGAACGGCGTGCCGTCGGCATAGGCGAAGTGATAGCCGTCCTTCGACACCCGCACCGGGCCGCGATTGCCCTTGCCCGGAGCGACGGCAGTGAAGCTGCCCGCCTGCCCGGCGAGCCCGGCGGCGCTGCTCTCGGTGCGCCAGCGCCAGGCCCCGAGCTCGGGCGGGCTGAAGCGGATGCGGTAAACACCGTCGCCATCATAGAAGCCCGGCACGCGGATCGACTTGCCCGCGCCTTCGAAGACCGCGGCGAGCGTCACGTCGAGGAAGGGATTGCCGGTGGCGGGCCCGCGAAGCTCGACCTCGAACACGCCCCAGCGCTCGGCCGTCCGCGGCGGCGCAGTGCCCGCGAGCGCCATGCCGGGGGCGGACGTGGCGGCACCGATCGCAGCAGCCTGGGCAAGCATGTTCCGTCGCGTGATCTTCATTCCAACCCTCTCCGGATATCTCGTCCACGCCCGCAAAAGCGCAGATCTTTATAATAATATTATCCTACTAGAAATCGCCGGCTTCACAACCGTGATTAAGGCGTCCGGAGGGTGCCGCAAGCGCTTGCCCCCGCCTTCCGGCGCCGCTAGGCTGCGCTTCAAATAATACTATCATATGCCGCAAAGGGGAGGAGCCGGTCGATGACCAGCACGAATGCGCAGGACAGGGACGATTGGCGGAATACGATCCTCGCCGGCCTTGCAAATTATATCGACGCCGGATCGATCGTCGCCGGATCCGTGGCGCTCGCGCTGTGGCAGGAAGCCTATCATCTTAACAACAGCACGATAGGGCTGATCGGCGCCTTCGGCCCGAACGCGATCTCGGCCGGCATCGGCGCGCTGATCGGCGGGCGGCTGTGCGACCTGTTCGGCCGCAAGAAGATCTACCAGTACGATATGCTGTTCTACGCGTTCGGCATGCTCTGGCTGGTGTTCGCGATGAACGCCTGGATGGTCATTCTCGGCTTCTTCCTGGTCGGCCTCGCAGTTGGCGCGGACATCCCCGCTTCCTGGTCGATCATCGCCGAGATGGCCCCCCAGGGGAAGCGCGGCAAGCATAGCGGCGTGGCGCAGGTGCTCTGGTATCTGGGACCGGTCGTCGTGCTGCTCATGTTCCTGGTGCTGACCCCGCTCGGCCTGCTCGGCGCGCGGATCGTCTTCGCGCACCTCGCCCTGCTCGCGCTTGGCCTGACGTTCCTGCGCTCGCGCATGCAGGAATCGCCGCGCTGGCTCGAGGCCCAGGCCGCCGACGAGCACAAGCAGATCGAGCCGGCCAAGATCAGCGCGCTGTTCAAGCCGCGCTATCTCGGCTCGATGGCGTTCCTGATCGGCATGTACGGCATGTGGAACCTGTGGGCCGGCACCAACGGCTTCTTCTTCCCCTATATCCTGCGCACTGTCGGCGATGCGAGCCAGGCGACTGCGGTGGCGGTGCAGACGCTCAGCTTCCTGGTCGGCATGCTCTCGATCTGGCTGGTGTTCATGCAGTTCGCCGACCGGATGAACCAGCGCACGATGTTCCTGGTGTCGGCGGTGATCCAGGTGGTCGGCATGTCGCTGCTCGCGCTGTTTCCGCTCACCCTGCCGCTGGCGATCCTCCACGTCTTCCTGATGGCGTTCGGCCAGGGCTTCGGCGCCCAGTCCTTCTTCCAGCTGTGGAGCTCGGAGATGTTCCCGACGCTGCTGCGCTCGACGGCGCAGGGCCTGATGTTCGCAGTGGTGCGCATTGGTCTCGGCATCTGGAGCTTCTTCGTGCCGGTGCTGACCGCGACCGGCTTCACCACGCTCGCCTGGATCCTCACCGGCTTCCTCGCGGCCAGCGGCATCATCGGCATGCTCGGCGCGCCCCGCAACGAGGGCAAGTCGCTCGAGGAGCTCGAGGCAAAGCTCAACGCATAGTTTCTCTCCCGCGGGCCACCGTCTCGGTCCGCAGGCCTCTCCCGGGGTGGCTCCAGATCGGAGCCGCCCCTTTTTTTGCCCTGCACAGGGCCGCCACGGCGGCGACGGGATGGAGCCCTCTCCGTCTCTCCGCATTCAATCGTCATCCCCGCGAAGGCGGGGATCCAGGCTAGTATGGGAGTATCGCGGTAATCGGCCCCGCGATTGCCGGAACCGACGACGCGAACCTCATGGCGGTGGCTCGTGCCCCTGGATCCCACCTTCGCGGGGGTGACGAAGGGCGTTCGGAGGTTGATGCGGAGAACCCCGCCGCGCCTGCCTGCCCCCTCCCCGCGCATCTGCGCCACGCACAAAAATGGGGCGGCGCATCGCGCCGCCCCAGGTTGGAGGCTACCTTTTGGGGGAGGCGCCTCAGAACTTCAGGCGGACGCCCGCATAGTAGCGACGGCCGATGATGTCCCAGATCGCATTCGGGCTGCCGTTCGGCGTACCGACCCAGAGCGGCGGCTGCTGGACGTCGAACAGGTTGTTCACGCCGACATAGAGCTCGAAATTCTCGATGCCTTTGTAGCGGATCTGCGCGTTGTTGTAGTTCTTCGCGCCGATCGTGAAGTACTTCTTGTCCGGCAGCGAGCCGTCCGCGAGGCGGAAGGTCGTCTGGTAGTTCTCATAGTCGAACATCTGCGAACCGACGACTTCACCGGTGAAGGTGAACCCGAACGCATCATTCTCCCACGTCACGCCGTAGTTGATCGAGTCACGCGGAGTGCCGATCTCGCCCATGGTGTTGTCATAGGCGTCGCCGGTCAGCGGGACGATGCCCTGCTTGAGCAGGTGGGTCCAGCTGCCCGACCAGGTCGCCGTGCCGCCGAACAGCTTGTGGCTGTAGTTCAGCGTGACGTCGATGCCGCGGGTGAACTGGCCGCCGCTGTTGACCAGGCCGCGCACGACCTGCTCGACCGAGCCGATGCTGAACGCGCCCGACGGCTGCTGACGGCGCGTCACGAACTGGCAGAAGTCCGCCAGGCCGGCGACATAGCACTTGTTGAGCACGGTCGCCGCGGCGAGGCGGTTGATCGCGTTCTCAAGCTTGATGTCATAGTAGTCAGCGGTGATCGTCAGGCCGCGCAGCGCGTGGATCGAGCGCGGATTGATCACCACGCCGAACGTCATCGTCTTGCCGGTCTCCTGCTGGATGCCCGGGTTGCTCGCGGTGATGCTGCCGACGCCCGCCGTGTCCGACGAAGTCAGCGTCATCGAGCCGTTCGCGTTGATGTTCGCGAGCACGCCCGCGTCCTTGCGGCAGTTCACTGCCACCGCCGAGGTCTGCGCCAGCGTCACGCCCTGGCACGGATCGGTGATGGTGATGATGCCCGCCGCAGCCGCCGCGTAGAGCTCGCCGATGTTCGGCGCGCGGACGGCATGGGCGTAGACGGCGCGGAAGCGGACGTCCTCGACCGGGGCCCATTCGCCGCCGACGTTCCAGGCCCAGAAGCTGCCGACCGTCGAATAGTCGGACACGCGGGCAGCGCCGCGCAGCGTCAGGTTCTGGAAGAACGGCGTGTCGCGCAGGATCGGCACGACGAGCTCGCCATAGGCTTCCTTGACGTTGAACTTGCCCTTGGTGTCGAGCAGCTGGACATAGCCGTTACGCGCGGCGTTGGTCAGCGGATCGAAGTCGTCCATGCTGTACTCGGAGCGCCACTCGGCACCGACCGAGACCTGCACCGGACCCGCCGGCAGGTTGAACAGCGTGCCGCCGACGTTGAACGCCGCGGTCTGCATCTCCTGCTTCGAATAGCGGCTCATCTCGGTCATCAGCCAGGCAGCGGCTTCCTTCGAGATCTTCGAGCTGCCGTCCGCGTTGAGGCCGAAGACGTTGATCGGCACGCAGCCATTGGCACGCGCCGTCGCATCAACGCAGACCGCTTCGGTCGTGTTGCCGTTCTTGTTGTAGTCGAACACGTCGGTGATCGCCTGCACCGACTGGGCAAGACGATTGAGGTCGGCGAGACCCGTCATGCTCTGGCGCTGCTTGGTGAAGCCGTACTGGTAGTAGAAGTCCGCGCTCCAGTCGCCGCCGATCTTGTAGGTGCCGCCGATCACCGCGCGGAAATTGTCGCGCTCGGTCGGGGTGCTGCGCGTGCCGTCGCCGAACATCGTCGTGCGCAGCAGGAAGCTGATGTCCTTCGACGCGATGGAGTCGTTCACCGCACGATTGTCGGCCGCATTGAACACCGCCGTAGGGACGAACGGGTTGTTGAGGATGCGGACGTCGGCCGGGTTGTTCGGGTTCGTGACCTGGAACTGGATCGGGAAATACCCGCTCGTTCCGTTGAACGCACCCAGCGCGCTGTCGGTGCGCATCGGCGAGGCTTCGCGACGGCCCTTGGTCTTGTAGTTCGAGAAGGTCGACTCAACGAACAGGTTGAGCTTGTCGCTCACGTCGAAATTGGCGCGCGTCGCGATCGTGATCTGGTTCGACGGCGAAGCCTGCTGGCCGGGCGCGGCGCCGTTATAACCGTATTTGTTGATCTTCGCGACGACGGTGGGATCGTTGTAGTTGGTCCCGTTCACCGCCGGATAGGTGTCGAGCGTGCCGTCCGCGAGGATAATCCGGCTGCCGACGCCGCCGAAGTTGAACACGCCGCCCGGGCCGACGTTCGACGGCTGATAGAAGCGCTTGAACAGGTTCTGCGCGGCGGTCAGGTTCGTATCGCTGTTGCCGCCGACGCGCTGCGTGTTGCCGATGCTGCTGTAACCAGCAGCGGTGCGCTCGCGCTTGTAGTTGGGCACGTCGCCTTCGTGGTTGTAGCCAGCGAAGAGCATCACGTTGCCGCGGCCGTCTGCGAAGTTCTGGCCGAAGGTGCCGTTGATCGAATAGCGCTTGTCGTCGCCCAGCTCGGAGATGCCGGCCTGCGCGTTCGCCTGGAAGCCCTGGAAGTTCTTCTTGTAGACGAAGTTGACCACGCCCGCGATCGCGTCCGAGCCGTAGACGGCCGAGGCGCCGCCGGTCAGCACGTCGACGCGCTCGACGAACGACGTCGGGATCATCGACAGGTCGACCGTCGAGGTGCCCGGGATGCCGGCGACCGAGCGGCGGCCGTCGATCAGCACCAGGGTGCGGTTGTCGCCGAGGTTGCGCAAGTTGACGGTGGCGAGGCCGGGATTGGTGTCACCGGCGTTGCTGACGCGGGTCTGGCCCGGAACGCCGACCGCCGGGATCTGCGAGAGCGCGTCCTGGACGTTGGTCGCGCCGATGTTCTGGATCGTCTCGGCGGTGACGGCCTGCAGCGGCGACGGCGACGTCAGCGTCGGGCTCTTGATGCGGCTGCCCGTGACGACGATCGCGTCGTTCTGCGTCGTGGGCTCCTGCGGCGTTTCGGCGACGGTGTCCTGCGGCGTCGCGGTCTGCGCGAATGCGGCAGGCGCAACGACGAGCGTCATGGCGCTGACCCCGGTCAGCAGCATTCCGCGCAGCAGCGGCGCGGCCTGCGACTTCTTGAATGAATTCTTCATTTCCACTCCCTTCCCTTATTTTCTCGTGCCCAAGCACGTCACGTCATTCGGCGCGGCCCCACCGCCGCCCCGTCGCGTCCTTGCCGGCGGCGGCACGAAGCCCTCCGCCTGATTTCGTCCAGCGGTTGCCGGGAAGCTGGCCATCAGCGCTTCCCCGCAACCAGTTCGCGGGCGGCGGCGGCGATGCCGTCCGCAGTCAGCCCGAAATGCTCCATCAGCCATGCGGCGGACCCCGTCGGCAGGAAGCCGGGGAAGCCGAGCATGCGCATCGGCACCGGACGGTGGCGCGCGACATGCTCGGCGACTGCGCCGCCCAGCCCGCCCGTCGCCAGCCCCTCTTCGGCCGTCACGATCGCGCCGGTCTCCGCCGCGGCAAGGATCGCCTCGCCGTCGAGCGGCGACACGGTCGCCATGTTGATCACGCGTGCGGCGATCCCCTCGCCCGCCAGCATCGCAGCCGCATCGAGCGCGCGGTGGACGAGCGTGCCGTTGGCGACGATCGCCACATCGGCGCCGTCGCGCAGCACTTCCGCCTTGCCGATGGTGAAGGTCGCGTCTTCGCTACGGGCGAGCGCCGGCACCGGCATGCGGCTGATCCGCACGAACACCGGCCCCTGATGCGCTGCCGCCGCCCTGATCGCCGCCGCGGTCTCCCACGGATCCGACGGGACGATCACGGTGAGCTTGTCGATCGCGCGCAGCCAAGCCACGTCCTCGATGCTGTGATGCGTCGCGCCGAGCTCGCCATAGGCAACCCCGCTCGAGATGCCGCACAGCTTCACATTGGCTTCGCTATAGGCGCAATCGACCTTGATCTGCTCCATCGCGCGCGCCGTGAGGAAGCACGCCGCGCCGCTCACGAAGGGGATCTTGCCGCCATTGGCGAGGCCGGCGCCAACACCGACCATGTTCTGCTCGGCGATGCCGACATTGATCAGCCGCGCCGGGAAGCGATCGCGGAACTTGCCGAGTTTGGAGGAGCCGACCGAATCATTGACGACCGCGACGATGCGCGCGTCCGCCGCAGCCAGTTCCTCCACCGCGCCGACATAGGCGTCGCGGCAGTCGAACATGTCGGGGGCGACGACGTCCTTCACGCGCGCATCTCCGCTTCGAGCTCGGCGATCGCCTGGGCATATTGCTCGGCATTGGGAACGCCGTGGTGCCAGCTCGCCTGGTCGCGCATGTAGCTGACGCCCTGCCCCTTGAAGGTGTTGGCGATCAGCACGCGCGGCTTGTCGCGCGGCTCGGCCGCCGCATCGAACGCCGCGAGCAAGGCTGCATGGTCATGGCCATCGACCTCGACCACGTCCCAGCCGAACGCGCGCCACTTGTCGGCAAGCGGCTCGAGCGAATTGGTGTCCTCGGTCCCCGCGCCCTGCTGCAGCCGGTTGCGGTCGACGATCACGGTCAGGTTACCGAGGCCGCGGTGCCCGGCGAACATCGCCGCTTCCCACATGCTGCCTTCCTGCAGCTCGCCATCGCCGGTGAGCACGAATACGCGGTAGTCGGCAGCATCGATCTGCCCGGCCACCGCAATGCCCACGCCGACCGGAAAACCGTGCCCGAGCGGACCGGTATTGGTCTCGACGCCCGGCAGGTAATTGCGGTTCGGATGGCCGTTCAGCCGCGATTCGGGCTGGAGATAGGTGTCGAGCTCGGCCTCGGGGAAGAAGCCCGCCCCCGCGAGCGCCGTATAAAGCGCCCCGGTGCAATGGCCCTTGCTCAGGATGAAGCGGTCGCGCCCCGGCGCATTCGGCGCTGCCGGATCGATCCGAAGGATATCGAAATAAAGCGATGCAATGATGTCGGACGCAGAGAGGTCGCCGCCCGGGTGCCCCTGCCCGGCGTCGAAAATCATCTTCAGAAGGCGCTTGCGCATCCAGTTTGCGCGCTCACGAACGCGGGTTGCGCGAGTGTCCAAGTGCGCGGAACACACGTCCACGTCACCCGGCCTTTCCAGGTTGTGCATCTATCTCTCCTTTGCGTTCGATAGCCGGAGGAGAAACGAATTGCAACGATTAGTACTATAATATCTTCTATCGCTTTCGTAATCAGGTTGTGATTTTTTTGTTTTCCGTCGGTTAGCGTAAAATTAGCGCAAAAATTGACAAGCTCGAAGGCGCCACACTAGACCGGACGGGCCCCATCGCAGCGCAATTGCGGGGGGAAATTTGGGAATCGGGATGCGGAAAATGTGCGATTCGCGTTGCTTCGCGAAAGGCCGCCAGGGCCGCTCGGGATCTGCCCGCGCAACGGCTGGCAATGCCGGGCCGATCGCTGCACAAGCCGTTTCCCGCCCACGCACCAGATTCGACAAGGCTCTGCCATGATCATCGCCTCGGCCACCGATTTCCGCGAGGCGGCCCGCCGCCGCCTGCCGCGCTTCCTGTTCGATTACGCCGATGGCGGCGCCTATGCGGAAGAGACGCTCCGCCGCAATGTGAGCGACCTGGCCGGCATCGCGCTGCGCCAGCGCGTGCTCCGCGACGTGGCGTCGATCGACCTGAAGACGCGCCTGTTCGGCCGCGAGATCGCCCTCCCAGTCGGCCTTGGCCCCGTCGGCATCAGCGGCATGTATGCCCGGCGCGGCGAGATCCAGGCGGCGCGCGCGGCAAGCAAGGCAGGCGTGCCGATGTGCCTGTCGACCGTGTCGATCTGTCCGATCGAGCAGGTCGCCCAGGCCGCCGATCCCTTCTGGTTCCAGCTCTATGTGATCCGCGACCGCAGCTTCATGAAGGACCTGATCGCCCGCGCCAAGGCGGCCGGCGCCGAGGCTTTGGTCTTCACCGTCGACATGCCCGTGCCCGGCGCGCGCTATCGCGACGCCCATTCCGGCATGTCCGGCCCCAATGCCCCGCTGCGCCGCATGCTCCAGGCGATGGGCAAGCCCGGCTGGTCCTGGGATGTCGGCCTGCGCGGCCGCCCGCACACGCTCGGCAACCTGCTGCCCGTGCTCGGCAAGGATAGCGGGCTCAACGACTACATGGGCTGGCTCGGCGCCAATTTCGATCCGTCGATCCAGTGGCGCGACCTGGAGTGGATCCGCGCCGCCTGGGACGGCCCGCTGATCATCAAGGGCATCCTCGATCCCGAGGACGCCCGCGCGGCGGCGGAGATCGGCGCGAACGGCATCGTCGTCTCGAACCATGGCGGCCGCCAGCTCGACGGCGTGCTGTCGAGCGCCCGCGCGCTGCCCGCGATTGCAGACGCGGTGCGGGACCGGATGACGATCCTCGCCGATGGCGGCATCCGCAACGGCCTCGACGTGGTGCGGATGCTCGCGCTCGGCGCGCACTCGGTGCTGCTCGGCCGCGCCTGGGTCTATGCCCTCGCCGCGCAGGGCGAGGCCGGCGTGACCAAGCTGCTCGAGCTGATCGCCAAGGAAATGACGGTCGCGATGACGCTGACCGGGGTCAATCGGATCGAAGTGATCGATCGCTCGATCCTTGCAGGGGACAGAGGATGAAGCTTCTCGAAGGAAAGACCGTGCTGGTCACCGGCGGCTCGACCGGCATCGGCCGTGCCGCAGCGATCGGCGCGGCGCAGCACGGCGCCGATGTCGCGATCAACTATGTCGCGAGCGACGAGAAGGCGCAGTCCTGCATCGCCGAGATAGAGGCGCTGGGCCGCAAGGCTATCGCGGTAAAGGGCGATGTCGCCCTGCCCGAGACCGCGACCGATTTCGTCGCCAAGGCAGTCGAGGCGTTCGGCAAGGTCGATGTGATGGTCTCGAACGCCGGCATCTGCCCGTTCCACGCGTTCCTCGACATGCCGGTCGAGACGGTCGACCGCACCTTCCGGGTCAATCTCCACGGCGCCTATTACATGGTGCAGGCAGCAGCGAACCAGATGGTCAGGCAGGGCCATGGCGGCGCGATCGTCGCGGTCTCGTCGATCTCGGCGCTGGTCGGCGGCGAGTTCCAGACCCACTACACGCCGACCAAGGCGGGCGTGCATTCGCTGATGCAGTCGGCCGCGATCGCGCTGGGCAAGCACGGCATCCGCTGCAACAGCGTGCTGCCCGGCACGATCCTGACCGAGATCAACAAGGACGATCTCGCCGACGAAGCCAAGCGCCACTATATGGAGGAGCGCACTCCGCTCGGCCGGCTCGGCATGCCCGAGGATCTCGCCGGCCCGATCGTCTTCCTCGCCTCCGACATGGCCGCCTATGTCACCGGCGCGGCGCTGCTGGTCGACGGCGGCATGTTCGTGAACCTCCAGTAAGTCCTCGCCCCTGCCGGAACCGGATGCCCCCGCGCGGCTGCGCGTCGGGCACCCTGCCGCGCGCCCGATCGGCCACCGGATTCCACAGCAATCGACCGCGCAAGCGCGCGACGGCGGTTGACTTAAATAATACTATTATACAATGAACGTCAGACAGCGGGGGCCACGATTCCCGCACTTCGGGAGAGGGAAGTCTGATGCACGCCGGCTCGATTCTGCTGGCCGCGCTTGCGGCCGCTGCGGCAGTCGCCACGCCGGCCGCCGCGCAGACCCCGCCCCTCTCGGTGGCATCGAACGGCCATTATCTGCTCGCCGGCGGCAAGCCGTTCTTCTGGCTGGGCGACACCGGCTGGCTGCTGCTCAGCCGCACCAGCCGCGACGAGGCCGAACAGTATCTGCGCACCCGCAAGCGCCAGGGCTTCAACGTCGTCCAGATCATGGTGCTGCACACCGAGAAGATGACCAATCCGGCGACCGGCCCCGCGCTGGTCGATGGCGATCCCGGTCGCCCGCGCACCACGCCGGGCAAGGATCCGGCCAGGGCCGGCGAATATGATTATTGGGACCATCTCGACTGGGTGGCGAAGCGTGCCGAGGAACTCGGCATCTATCTCGCGCTGGTCCCGGCCTGGGGCTCGATCGCCGATGGCGGCAAGCTGAACCTCCAGAACGCCGGCGCCTATGGCCGCTTCCTTGCCGAGCGCTACAAGGGCCAGCCGAACATCATCTGGCTCAACGGCGGCGACACCCGCTCCGAGATGCGCACCGCGGTGTGGGACCTGCTGGGCTCGACGATCAAGCGCCACGATCCCGGTCATCTGATGACCTTCCACCCGATCGGCCGCACCGATTCCTCGTGGCAATATCACCAGGCGCCGTGGCTCGATTTCAACATGTTCCAGTCGGGCCACCGCTCCTATGCCCAGGAGGGCGCGAGCGCGCATGGCGAGGATAACTGGCGCTATGTCGCCGATGACTGGATCCGCCTGCCCGCCAAGCCGGTGATCGACGGCGAACCTTCCTATGAGGGCATTCCCCACGGCCTGCACGAGGCGAACCAGCCACGCTGGCTGGCGCCCGACGCGCGCCGCTATGCCTGGTGGGCGGTAATGGCCGGCGCGTTCGGCCATACCTATGGCGAGAACCACGTCATGCAGTTCTTCACGCCCGGCGCGGACACGGCCAATTTCGAGCCGATCACGCCCTGGCAGCAGGCGATCGAGGCGCCCGGCGCCAACCAGATGCAGTATCTGCGCCGCCTGATCGAATCGCGCCCGATGCTCGAGCGCGTGCCCGATGCCTCGCTGATCATCGACAACGGCACCCGCTATGACCGCGTGCTGGCGAGCCGCGGCAAGGGCTATGCCTTCGCCTACACCTATACCGGCCGCCCGTTCACGCTGCGGCTCGGCACCACCACCGGCAAGCAGGTCCGCGCGCACTGGTATTCGCCGCGCGACGGCCAGTCGGTGACCATCGGGACTTTCGCCAACACAGGCCAGCACCGCTTCGACCCGCCGGGGGAAACCGCGCCGGGCAATGACTGGGTGCTGGTGCTCGACGACGCGCGCGCGCCGCGCGCGGGTCAATAAGGGAATTCGCATGAGCCTGCCGAAGATCAAGCATGTCCGCGCCTTCGTGGTGCGCGGCGGTGGCGGCGCCGATTATCACGACCAGGGCGAAGGCCACTGGATCGACGATCACATCGCCACGCCGATGGCCCGCTATCCCGAATATCGCGCCTCGCGGCAGAGCTTCGGCATCAACGTGCTCGGTACGCTTGTGGTCGAGCTCGAGGCCGATGACGGCACGATCGGCTTCGCGGTCACCACCGGCGGCGAGCCGGCGGCCTATATCGTCGAGAAGCATCTCGCCCGCTTCCTCGAGGGGCGCAATCCGGTCGAGGTCGAGAAGATCTGGGACCAGATGTATTTCTCGACGCAATATTATGGCCGCAAGGGCCTGGTGATCAACGCGATCTCCGGCGTCGATCTTGCGCTCTGGGACCTGCTCGGCAAGCTGCGCGGCGAGCCGGTCTATCACATGCTTGGCGGCGCGGTGCGCGACGAGCTGCAATTCTACGCGACCGGCTCGCGACCGGATGTCGCCAAGGAACTCGGCTTCATCGGCGGCAAGCTCCCGCTCCACCACGGCCCCGCCGAGGGCCTGGAGGGGCTGGAGAAGAACATCGCCCTGCTCGCCGACATGCGCGCCAAGTGCGGCGACGATTTCTGGCTGATGTACGATTGCTGGATGTCGCTCGACCTCGACTATGCCACCCGCCTCGCCCACCGCGCCTGGAACGAGTGCGGCCTGAAGTGGATCGAGGAGGCGCTGAGCCCCGACGATTACTGGGGCTATGCCGAGCTCAAGAAGAACGCGCCCAAGGGCCTGCTCGTCACCACCGGCGAGCATGAGGCAACCCGCTGGGGCTTCCGCATGCTGATGGACATGGAATGCTGCGACATCATCCAGCCGGACGTGGGCTGGTGCGGCGGCGTCACCGAGCTGATCAAGATCGCCAACTACGCCGATTCAAAGGGCGTGATGATGGTCCCACACGGCTCGTCGGTGTACAGCTATCACTTCGTGGTGACGCGCCACAACTCGCCCTTCGCCGAGTTCCTGATGATGCATCCGGGGCCCACCGAGGTGGTGCCGATGTTCGCGCCGCAGCTGCTTGGCGAGCCGGTGCCCGTCAACGGCAAGATCCGCGCGAGCGAACTCGACAAGCCGGGCTTCGGCGTCGAGCTCAACCGCGATATCGCCCTTCACCGCCCCTATTCCCGCTAAGGACCTATCTCATGAAGCTTTGCCGTTATGGCGCCCCGGGCGCCGAGAAGCCCGGCCTGATCGACTCCGAAGGCCGCATCCGCGACCTCTCCGCGCATATCGCCGATATCGGCCCCGACGCGCTCGGCAAGGATGCCCTCGCCACGCTCGCCGCGATCGATCCCGCCAGCCTTCCGCTGGTCGAGGGCGATGTCCGCTACGGCGCGTGCGTCGGCGGCACCCGCCAGTTCATCGCGATCGGCACCAACTTCGCCGATCATGCCGCGGAATCGAACCTGCCGGTGCCCGAGGAGCCCGTGGTCTTCCAGAAGTGGGTGAGCTGCATCCAGGGCCCGAACGACCCGGTCACCATCCCCAAGGACTCGAAGAAGACCGATTGGGAAGTCGAGCTAGGCGTCGTCATCGGCACCGCCGCTTCCTATGTCTCCGAGGAAGACGCGCTGGACTATGTCGCCGGCTATTGCGTGATCAACGACGTGTCCGAGCGCCACTGGCAGGTCGAGCGCGGCCTGACCTGGGACAAGGGCAAGGGCTTCCCCACTTTCGGCCCGATCGGCCCGTGGATGGTCACCAAGGACGAAGTCGGCGATCCGCAGAATCTCGGCATGTGGCTGTCGGTCAACGGCAAGAAGATGCAGAACGGCAACAGCAAGACGATGATCTTCACCGTCGCGCAGATTGTCGCCTATTGCTCGCAGTTCATGAAGTTGCTCCCGGGCGACGTCATTACCACCGGCACCCCGCCGGGCGTCGGCCTCGGCCAGAAGCCCGAGCCCTGGTATCTGAAGGCCGGCGACGTCGTCGAGCTCGGCATCGAGAAGCTCGGCGAGCAGCGCCAGGAATTCGTCGCCTGGGAAGCCGGCAAGTGAGCGTGTTCGCGGGACGCTATGCGGGCCGCAATGCGGTCGTCACCGGCGGCGCCTCGGGCCTCGGCAAGGCGGTGGCGAAGCGGATCACCGAAGAGGGCGGCAAGGTCGTGCTCTGGGATCTCAACGCCGATGCCCTCGCCGCCGCCCAGGCCGAAGTCGGCGCGGTCGGCGTCCAGGCGCTCGACGTGTCCGATGCCGCCGCGGTCGAAGCCGCGGCCAGGGCCAGCGCCGGGTGTGCCTGATCCCCACCAGCGCCCATGGCACCAACCCCGCCAGTGCGGTGCTGGCTGGCCTGGAGGTGGTGGCGGTGCAGTGCGACAGCGAGGGCAACATTGACCGGGCAGACCTGGCCGCCAA
>Ga0164294_10001326_pt1 | contig 23032 bp, 18 predicted proteins | sample GEODES005metaG_FD_111479 | JGI IMG/M metagenome (GOLD analysis project Ga0164294, IMG submission 111479) | Oligotrophic lake water microbial communities from Sparkling Lake, Wisconsin, USA - GEODES005 metaG | ecosystem: Environmental > Aquatic > Freshwater > Lake | place: USA: Sparkling Lake...
ATCTCGAGGTTGCCCGTGCCCTTGAACTCCTCGAAGATCACGTCGTCCATCCGACTGCCGGTGTCGACCAGCGCCGTGGCGACGATGGTCAGCGACCCCCCCTGCTCCACCTTGCGGGCGCTGCCGAAGAACCGCTTCGGCCGCTGCAGGGCCCCGGAATCGACGCCGCCGGAGAGGATCTTGCCTGAGTTGGGCACCTCGGAGTTCCAGGCCCGAGCCAGCCGCGTGATCGAGTCGAGGAAGATGACCACGTCGCGGCCGTATTCCACGAGCCGCTTGGCCTTCTCGATCACCATGTCGGCCACCTGAATGTGGCGGCTGGAGTTCTCGTCGAACGTCGAACTGATCACCTCGCACGACGGCCCCTTGACCTGCCGCTCCATGTCGGTGACTTCTTCCGGCCGCTCGTCGATGAGCAGCATGAAGACGTAGGCCTCCGGGTAGTTGGCAAGCACCGCCTTGGCCATCTTCTGCAGGAGCACCGTCTTGCCCGCGCGGGGCGGGCTGACGATCAGGCCGCGCTGCCCGAAACCGATCGGCACGATCAGGTCGACGACGCGGGTGGAAATCTCCTCGGCCGTCGTCTCCAGCACGATCCGCTCGTCGGGGTGGAGCGGCGTGAGCTCGTCGAAGAACACCCGGGTCGTGAGCTTCCCCGGATCCTCGCCGTTGATCGCCTCCACCCGCAGCAGCGCGAAATACCGCTCACTCTCCTTCGGCGGCCGGATCTGCCCGGCCACGCTCATTCCGTTCCTCAGCCCAAAGCGGCGGATCTGGCTCGGCGAGACGTAGATGTCGTCGGGGCACGAAAGATAGTGGGCGTCGGCGCTCCGCAGGAAGCCGAAGCCGTCCGGCAGGATCTCGAGCGTGCCCTCACCGAACATCAGGCCGTTGAGCTTGATCCGCTCCTTGAGGATCCGGAACACGAGATCCTGCTTCTTCTCCCCCGCCACGTCGCCCAGGTTCTCCTGGCGGGCAAGTTCGACGAGTTCCTGCATCGAGAGCTTCTGCAGCCCAGCGATGGAGGGATCGCCCTTCTTGAGCGACTCGTAATGGCTCGTCACGTCGAGGCCGTCCTTGACCTCGGCGGCGATTTCCTCGGCGATCGACAGCGGTTCGCGGTCGGCGTCGCCGAGCGGTGAATCAGGAAGGGTGTTGGTCATGGTGCACCGGGAGCCACGACCACGCGATGGCCGGCGGCAGGAGGAGGGCCTGATGAGAGCGGGAGTGACACAGATGAGGACGACGCGCGGCCGAACCGCGACGACGCGCGGCCTCGGACGATCGCCGGATGGCGAGGGGACCCCGGGCGGGAGCCGACGAAGCCGAAGGCAGCCGGCGGCTTCAACTGCCGCCGAGTGCCTCCCAGATCCGATCGACCTGAGTTTGAGTATACGCCGGATCGGCCGAGGCATCCACGCGGAAGGTCGTCGGCCCCGGGCGGGGCGTGACGTAGCCACGCTCCCAGGCGCCATCGCGGGCGGCGATCTGTGCGGCCGGCCAACCGCGGGCCACGAGCCGAGCCCTTCTCACGGATTCCTCGCATACCACCATCACGATGCGGTCGCAGAGGTCGCCCCAGCCGGCCTGCATCAAGAGCGGCACGTCGAGGACGACAACAGCCGGACGGCCTACGGAGCGGCCCTCGCGGCGAACGACGTCCACCGCCTCCTTGAGCCGCTCCCGCACCCGCGGATGAACGATGGCCTCGAGCGCCCGCAGGTTCGCCGCCGCTGCCTCCCCCGCGGCAAACACGATCTCGGCAAGGGCTGAGCGTTTCACCCGGCCACCGCCGTCGAGCACGTCATCGCCGAAGCGCTCAATGATCGCGGCGATGACCGCCGGCTCGGTGAGCGACTCGTGGGCCAGCAGGTCGGCATCGAGCACCGTGGCGCCGCGGTCGGCGAGCATCCGCGCCACCGTCGACTTGCCCGCCCCCACTTTGCCCACGAGGCCGATCACGATCATGGTCATTCGCACTCCGCCCAGGTGTCGCCCGCCTGCACCGAGACCTCGATCGGCACCGACAGGGCCATGGCCGACCGCATCTCCTCCACCACGAGCCGCTCCACGTCGGGCACTTCGTCGAGCGGCGCCTCGAGCAGGAGTTCGTCGTGGATCTGCAGCACGAGCGCCGCCCGCCGCGACTCCGCTCGCAAGCGGGCGTCAACCCGGAGCATCGCCAGCTTGATCAGGTCGGCGGCCGAGCCCTGCACCACCGTGTTGACCGCCTCGCGTTCGGGCAGCGTGAGCGTCATCACGCCGAGGGCGTTTCGCCGCCGGTCGCGATCCCGCACGCCGGCGATGGTCCGCCGCCGCCCGAGCATCGTGGTCACGCCGCCATCGCGTCGGCAGCGGTCGAGCACGTCGTCCATGAAGGCCGCGGCCCCCGCGAACACCCGAAAGTAGCCGGCGATGAACTCGGCCGCTTCAGCCTGCGGGATGCCGAGCGCCTTCGCCAGCCCGAAGGCCGACTGCCCGTACAGAATTCCGAAGTTCACGGCCTTGGCGACGCGGCGCATCGCGGAGGTGACCTCGGCCGGAGATACCCCGCAGACCGCTGCCGCCGTCCGGGCGTGGATGTCCTCCCCGGCGGCGAAGGCCTGCCTCATCGACTCGTCGCCCGAGAGATGGGCCAGGATCCGCAGCTCGATCTGCGAATAGTCCGCAGCCACGAACCGCCAGCCGTCCTCGCCGGGCAGGAAGGCGGCGCGGATCTGCTGCCCTTCGGCGGTCCGCGTGGGGATGTTCTGCAGGTTCGGGTCGCTGGAACTCAGCCTGCCCGTCGCCGCCACCGTCTGGTTGAACGAGGTGTGGATCCGCCCCGTCTCCGGCACGACGAGGGCGGGCAGCGCGTCGACATAGGTGCTCTTGAGCTTGGCATATTTGCGGTGTTCGAGCAGTTTGGCGGGCAAGGGATGGTGCACGGCGAGTTGCTCGAGCACCTCGGCGTCGGTGCTCGGCCCCGTCTTGCCTCGCTTCACGACCGGCAGCCCAAGCTCGTCGAACAGCACCGCCCGCAGCTGCAGGGGCGACGCGATCGCAAAGGGGTGGCCGGCCAGCGCGTGGATCTCCCGCTCGAGCGACTCCAGGCGACCCGCGTAGTCCACCGACAGGGCGGTGAGTCTGGCGGTATCGATGCGGACGCCGCGAAACTCCATACCTGCGAGCACCGCTGCCAGCGGCAGCTCGACATCGTGAAACAGTTCGGCCACGCCGTCGGCCGCCAGCCTCGGCGGCAGCCTCGCGGCGAGGTCGTGCACCAGCCGGCAGTGCACCGCCGCCGCCCGGGCGTCGCCGGGATGGTCGATCGTCGCCGCGGCCGCGGGGTCATCGACCGCCACGCCGTGCCGGATCGCCGTCTCGGTGAGGCCGAGGTTCCGCTCGCCTGCCTCCAGGAGATAGGCCGCCAGCAAGGTGTCGAATCCCACCCCTGCAAGGCGGATGCCGCGAGTGCGGAGGGCGACATCCTGCCGCGTGAGGTCGTGACCGTGCTTGGGCACCGTGGGATCGGAGAGCAGACCACGGAGATCCACGTTCTCTGCCACCTCGTCGCAGCCGAACCACCAGGCCTCGCCGCCGGCGGCGAGGCAGATCCCGGCCGGCGGCGCCAGGATCGATCCGCCCGCGGGCCGCGGCACGCACATCGCGATCGCGGCGGCCTGCCGAAGCCGGGCGACGGCGGCGGCAACCGCCGCCCCGCGCGGCTCCTCGACCGACACCGGAGCCACTCTGGGTTGCGGCGGCTCGGGCGAGCCATCTTCCATGTCGAACAGCGTGCGGACTGCGGGAGCCTTCGGCCGCGAGGGCGCGGCGGGTTCGCCCCGCGCTGCCTTGCCGGTGGCGTGCTGCACGACCCGGCCGAGCAGGCTGCGAAATCCGAACTCGCGGAGCAGGTCGGCCAGCGGCTGGGGATCAGGGAGATGTGCCGCCCCCGCTTCCCAGGGAATCACCAGCGGCACGTCCTTCACCAGCCGGATCAGCTCGCGGCCCGCCCGTGCGGTATCGCCGTGAGCCAGTAGGTTTTCTTTTCGCTTCGCCCCCGACACCGCGCCGATGTTGGCGAGCACTCCGTCGAGCGTACCGTGCGCCTTGAGCAGTTCCGACGCGATCTTCGGGCCGATCCCCGGCACGCCCGGCACGTTGTCGACGCTGTCTCCCACGAGCGAGAGGAAGTCGACGACCTGATCGGGCCGGATGCCCCATTCCGCCATCAGTTCATCGGCGCCGAGCGGCTGATTGGTGCGCAGGTTGAGCAGCCGCACCTGGGGCCCCAACAGCTGCCGCGCATCCTTGTCGGAGGTGGCGATCGTGCACACCCCGCCGGCAGCGACCGTCCCCGTGGCGAGCGTCGCGAGCACGTCGTCGGCCTCGTAGCCGGGCACCTCGAGGCACGGAATGCCGAACACCGCGAACAGCCGCCGGACCAGCGGGATCTGCGGCACGAGGTCGGCCGGCATGTCGGGCCGGTTCGCTTTGTAGGCCGCGAACTTCTCGTGGCGGAAGGTCGGCCCGGGAGGGTCCATCGCGCAGAACAGGTAGTCGGGCTTCTTTCTCTCGACGATGTCGAGCAGGTCGCGGGTGAGCCCGAAGATCACCGATACCGGCGTGCCGTCCGGCGCCGTCATCTCGGGAAGGGCGTGAAAGAGTTGGTAGACCCGCGAGAGGGTGTCGATCGCCAGCACGGTCTTGCCGTGGAGGTCGGGGGCCGCGGCGGTGGCTGGGGCGTCGGCTGCCATCTCGCCGACAGCATACCGGCCACGCTGCCTGAAGGAACGGCTCCGGCTCAGTCGCCGCTCGGCGGCTCGTACTCGAAGTCCTTCCACTTCATGGCGCGACGGAAGGGCTCGATGCGGAGCACCACCTCGCCGTTGTGGAAGATCCTCACGGTGCCGCTGGTCTCGCTGACCGCCACCGCCACGCTCTTGGTCCGCCGCGTCACGGCGGCGGCGGCCCAGTGACGGGCCCCCAGGCCCTTCGACACCGAGACGTTCTCCGCCGAGGCGTCGATGTAACGGGCGGCCGCCTCGACGGTGCCGTCCGGGCCGATCACGAAGGCTCCGTCGAGCTGCGCGATTTCCTTGATGCCCTCCCGCACTCGCGGATCCGTGAGCCGCCGCTCGGTGCGACCGTACCCGCGAACGGGATCGAAGCCCGCAGAATGGCTCGACTGGATCACCTTGCGGGTGTCGCCCACCACGAACAGCGTCCCGACCGGCTTGCCCTCGCGGCCCTCCCGGCCGATCTCGACGGCGAGATCGACGACCAGTTTGAGCGTCTCGAGCGGCACCTTCGTCTCGAGGTTTCGCAGGTCGCGGCTGGTGAGCTGGCCAAGGTGCTCCTCGAGCCGCAGCAGGCTCACCGAGTCGACCGTGCCCGCTTCGAAACCGCTGTAGACGGCCACCACCTGCGCGTCGGATCCGATGATTTCGGCGGCGACGCACTCCAGCAGGGCCTGCGCGAGCCGCTCGTGCACGGGCAGGCCGGCCACGTCGAGCGTCACCGGCTTGAGGCCATGGTCGACCGCGCCGGCGAGATGCGATTCCTCGTCCGCTGCCACGAGTACAGGGCCGGAACTCGCCAACTGCCGCACCCGCGACCAGTCCAGACGCTGATCCACGAGGAGGAGGATTGCCTCCGCGGCCGTCGACTCGAACAGCCGAACGGCGGCATCGAGCAACCGTTCGAGTTGTGGCGTGACGTCGGCGGCGGCCATGCACCCGCTCCTATCCATGCCAGAAGACCATCCCGGAAAACTATCCCGGAAAACGCGGGTAAAGAGGGCCGCGGCACACGCAGCGCGACGGCACGATCCCGCAGCCGAAGCGTACGCGGCCGGGAGACGCGGTTCAAGGACGCCGGGGCTAACGCCGGGTCGACGTGCCGCCCGTCGTGCCGCCCGACGCCCCGGGCTTGTCGGCCATCATCGCAGGCTCGTCCGCGGCCTTCATCGAGCCGTTGTAGGCGGCGATGCCACCCGGCAGCACGATGCCCCACGCCCGCTCCTGGTAGATATTGAGCGCGTGGAGGGCATGCCCCAGCGGCCCGATCTTCCATTCCCGTGACGGCTCGCTCGCGAGCGCCCCGCAGAGAAACTCGGCCGCTGCCACCACCCGCGGCTCGTAGAGCCGGTTTTGATCGAGCGACGAGACGAGCCACTCCAGGATGTGTCCCGTGGTCTGGATCTTGCGGTCGATGTCGTCGTCACGGTCGGCCGCATACTTGAACCACTCAGTGCTGAAGGAGCCGTCACGGTTCTGGAGTTTGGTGAGCGCAAAGTTCTGGTAGTCGCGGACGTACTTGTCAGCCCGCAGGTACGGGCCGTCGAGTTGGCCCGAGGACCGCAGCCGCCGCTGGCAGCCGTAGGCGAGGCCGAACAGACGATGCGTGCCGCCGCACGGAGCCCCGCGGATCGGCTGCACGATCTCCTCCTCGACGAGTCGCGGGAGTGACCACTTCTCGCCATCGCGGCTGGTCCACGTGGCGTCGGTCGGTAGATAATGAGCCAACGCGATGAGGGCGAAGGTGAGTTCGGTCTTCGCCTTGCAGGACTGCTTCTCCTCCTCGATCAGGTCGGAGACCGTGAATGCCTTGCCCTGCACCGTGAGCGGGGAGTTGGCCGCGACGCGGCACTGGGCGAGGATCGCGAGGTACTGGGCGGAGTGCCCCTGCACGCCGACGCCCTTCAGGGCCACCACCCGGTCGTCGGCGGCAGCGAGCATCACCTGCCCGCGGCAGCGGCCGCCCATGTTGGACCAGCCGATTGCGCTGACGGGATCGCCTGCCGGACCGCCCACGCGAACCTGGGTGGGGATGCCGAAGGCGATGAAGCCGTGCATCACTTCCCAGGGAGTGTGCTGGGCCGTGTTGAGCGGTCGCCGCTGGTAGGTCGCGAGCGTCTGCGCGATCCGGGAGCGGAGCCGCTCGAATCGCTGGGTCTTCGGCGGCGGGGCGCCGGTCGGCTGGAGCCGGGTGACGACGAGCGGCGGCGTCTGCCGCCGGGCCTTCGGCGACGGCGACACCACCGCGGTGGCCGGCGGGGCCGCGACCTTCGGCTTCGGCTTGTAGCCAGGATCGGCGGCGGCATCGACGACCTTCGTCGCCGCGTGCTTCAGTTCTGTGCCGAAGGATACGGCGTCTTTCCAACTCGGCGGCGAGGTCGGCCGCTTGGCGGGCGACGTGACCAGTTCCCTGGCCGACGAACGAGTCGGTGCTTTGGCAGCGGTCGGTGTGGCGGGCCGCGGCGCCGCGGCCTCGCTGCGTTTTGCGGCCAGTCGGTCGGCCTCCTCCTGGGAAGGCGGCTGGGGCAGCGCGATGAAATCCGGCGTCGGCTCGACCTTCTTCAACAGGCCGTCGAAGAACCGGGCCGCGTTCCCCCGTCCGCGTGAGGGCGGAGCCGCGGATCCGGACCGGTCACTGACGGTTGCCAGGCAGCAGGCCAAGAGCACGATCGGCAGGAGTCGTCCCAGGAGACGGGGGCCGCGACACCCGTCGGAAACGGGGTCGCTCGGCGCCGGCATGGTGGCGTCTTGATGGGGCATCGCGGACATTCGGGGCTGGGAGCACACTTCGTGTGTTCGGGGTATCGTCCACGCCGCGGCGCGGATCGTTGCCACCGTCGACACAGGCCCGAGGGTCGGGGCAGATTGCCCCCACGGTCCAGCCGTCCCGGTTTCACAATCACCAAGGCTGGCGTTCCCGCGAACTCAGAACAGCTGCCGAAAGCCTTCCGCGATCGTCCATTCGGCGGTGGACCCGTCCGGATCGGCGGCCCACTCTCGCCACTTGTTGACGTCATCGCCAAGGTCGCGGCCGCTCACCTTCTTGAGCGCGCCGACGGCCCGGTACTGAACCGCAGGGTCGGAGTCTTCCAGCGCCTTGGCCAGCACCGGCACCGCCTCACGATCGCCCAGATCGCCCAGTTCCCGCAGCGCACGGAGCCGGACGTCGATTTCAGGATCGGCTCGATACCGCACGGCGAGCAGTTCAACCGCCTCCGCTCCCCCCCGCTTCCGCCAGGCGGTGCACCCCGCCATCCGCACTCGTTCGTCTGGATCCTCGAGCGCTCCCTTGCAGATGGCCGTCGCAGCGGCGGTCTCAAACTCGGCGGCCGTCTCGAGAATCACACACCGCACGCGGGGATCGTGCTCGTCGAGCATCGCCTTCACGAGACTTTGGGTGAACTCCACCTGATCGGCATGGCTGCCCGCCTTGGCTTTTTTGGCATCGGCCGCGAGCTGATCGATCCGCTGATCCGCGGTGGCTCCGTACGTACGCTCCTCCGCCAGCGTCTTCTCGCTCGTGGTCAGTTTTTTCCACGTCTTGCAGCCCGCCAGGGGTAGGCAGCAGGCCGCCACGGTAATCCACGCGACTGTATGCCACGAACCACCCGTCCGAGGCCTGCTGGCCCATGGCCTGCTGAACCATGACCTCGTGGTTCGCCGTTCGCTCTGGTTCGTGCCGCTCATCTCGACCGGTCTCCGGGGGCGTGGGAGACTAGCGGCGTCAGCCATGGGGGTGAAGGCCAACCCGCCGGATTGCCCTTCCCTCCCGTTCACCGACCTGCTCGCATCCCCACCGGCCTCCTTTCCGGGTTTCGGATGTCGCCAGACATGCCTCTCCTGCCCCGCTTTCGCAGCATCGCGGTCGCCTTGGCGGCCTGCGCCGCCCTGGTGGCCGCCGCCGAAGAGCCGGCGCGGCCCGTCCGTGAGCGGATCGAACTGCGAGACGATTCGGCGGCACGCAGTGTCGAGGGCAGCGTGCTCGTCGAGGCCGTCGATGGGGGCGTGCTCCTCGAACTCGCCGACGAGCGGTACGAACTCCTGCAGCCCGGGGCGATCGCGTCGCGAAGCCCGCTGGTCGACGCGGCTCCCATCGAGACGCCGCGGGAACTCTCGCGGCGGATCCTCGCCGAACTGCCCGCCGGTTTCGACGTGCACATCACTCGGCATTACGTGATCTGCTTCGATACCTCCCGCGACTACGCAAAGTGGTCCGCGGCGCTCTTCGAACGGCTGCACGACGCGTTTGGCAACTTCTGGACGAAGGCCGGGCTCGAGATCAGCGATCCGCCGCGACCGCTGGTCGTGGTGATTTTTGCCGACCGTCGGGCCTACGAGGCCCACGCCGCCCGCGACCTCGGCGGCGCTGCCGACCGGGTCGTCGGCTATTACAACCTGCTCTCCAACCGCGTGACCACGTTCGACCTCACCGGCACCGACGGCCTGCCGCGTCCGGCGGGCCGGCCCCGAGGATCCCCGGCAGTCGAGATCATGACGAGCCCGGCGGCGGCGGGACTTGTCTCGACGCTCGTGCACGAGGCGACCCACCAGATGGCCTTCAACTGTGGCATGCACCGTCGGCTCGCGCCAGTGCCGCTGTGGGTGAGTGAAGGGATTGCCACCTACTTCGAGACCCCCGACCTCGAGAGCGCTCGGGGCTGGCGCGGAATCGGCGCGGTGAACCGTCCGCGACTCGACCACTTCCTCGCCACGCACCGCCCAGGCGACATCGCCTCGATCGTGGCATCCGACGACCGCTTCCGCGCGGCCGAGGGGCCGCTCGACGCCTACGCTGCGGCCTGGGCGCTCACCAGGCACCTCATCGACACCCGCCGTCGCGAGTTCGTCGAGTACTTGCGACTGCAGGCGGCCAAGCCGCCGTTGGGCGATGACTCTCGCGACCGCCGGCTCAGTGATTTCGAAACGGCCTTCGGTGAGACACCGGCCGCGATCGAGGCGGCCGTCATCAAGGCCATGGCCCGGCTCGCGTCCAGGCCCCGATAGGTTTTTTCTCCCGCCACCTGCACGCGGGCTGCGCCCCGTGAAGGCCTCTGGGCGCGAGCCCCGGGAACATCGATTCGCCACACCGCATCGCGGCCGGCAGCCACTGGCGCACGCGACCACCGGCTGGTGCTACATTGCCGTTGTTCCTGAAGCCCCCGTTCCTCGATCTGGAGACCTTCACCGTGGCTTCTCCCCGCGTTGCCCAGCGGATCGACCGTCGCTCCTTCCTCGAAGGCTCCCTGGCGGCCGCAGCCGTTGCGGTCGTTCCCGGCGGCAGTTTTGCCGCCGGCAGCGACGGGATTCGGATCGGACTTGTCGGCTGCGGAGGCCGCGGCGTCGGCGCCGCCCTCCAGGCGGCTGCGAACCGTGGCGTCGTGATCGCGGCGGTCGGCGACTCCTTTTCCGATCAGGCCCTTGCGGCCGCCGAGGCGGTGGTGAAGGCGACCGGGAACCCCCTCCCCGCGGACGCGATCTTCTCCGGCGGCGACGCGGCCGCCCGGGTGATTGCCGCCGACGTCGATGCGGTGATCCTCGCCACGCCCCCCGCCTTTCGGCCCAACCACGTTGTCGCCGCCGTGCACGCGGGCAGGCACGTCTACTGCGAGCCACCTGCAGCCGTCGACGCAGCCGGCGTCAGGCGGATGCTCGAGGTCGCGGGAGAGGCCCGGGCCCGCGGCCTGTCAATCGCGTCGGGGCTTCAGTCCCGACATCACGCCCCGACGGTTGCCATGGTCGAGCGGATTCACGCCGGCGACATCGGGCGGCCGTGGCAGGCGACGGCGATCCATCATCTGGGCCTTCCCTGGCGGCGTGCGTCTCAGCCGGGATGGTCGTCGGCCGAGGCTTCGCTGCGCAACTGGATCGCAGACGATGGGCTGTCGGGCGGCGGTTTTGTCGAGCATCTCATCCACGCGATCGACCGCAGCCTCTGGGCGTTGGGCGACGAACCGCCGATGACCGCCATCGCCGTCCGCACCCCCGAAGCCCTGCCCGTGGCCGTTGGCGTGGCACCGGTCGCCACGATCCGCTTTCAGTTCACCGCCGGCACGATCCTCGAGGCGGCGGTCGTCCGCCGCGCAGGCGTCGAGGGGCTGATCGACGAGACGCTCCGCGGCACGGCAGGCTGGGCCGACCTCCATCGACGCCTCGTCAATGGTCGGCAGACGGCGGCAGGCCCCGCGGCGCCCTCTCCCCATGCGGCCTGCATGGCGTCGTTCCTCCGCGGCATCCGCGACGGTCGGCGGGTCGACGACCTCGAATCGGCCTGCCGGAGCACGCTCGTCGCCGTGATGGGCCGGATGGCCGGCGCGGGCGAATCACTCGTCTGCTGGACGGACCTCTGGCCGACGGCCTGAGCCCCGCAGTCGCTCCGACCGGTACAATCGGCAAGGGTGTGATTCGGCGGGGCCGACAGCGACGATTGCCCCCTTGGATGCCGTTCCGCGAGGACGTGAAGCATGGCGACGACGAACCCCACAGTCTACCGCTTGAGCATCGCGCTGATCGTGTTCGTGCTGTTGACGTTCATTCTCACGATCACAACCTACCTGTTCTTCAAGCAGCGAACGGACGAGCGGACCAAGTCGCAGGTGGCCGAGAAGGCGACAGCCGACAAGCAGGAGGCGCTGCTCGCATCGCAGGCCGAGACCCAGAAACTTCGCGAGTTCATCGGCGCGGCAGAGGGAGATTCGCTCGAATCCATCGAGACCAACCTCAACAATCTGTTTGCCAAAGACTTCGCCGGATTTCGCGGAGACACCAGGTCGTACGGCCATCTCGTGGCCTGGCTTCGCAATGAGTTCCGCCGCAAGGACGGCGAGGTCAAGACGTCGGATGACAAGAGCAAACAGGCGTCCAAAGACGCCGACGATGCCCGGAGCCAGGCGACGGCGGCGAAGGACGAATCTGAAAAACGGGTTCAGAAAATCCGCGACGAGCAGGAGAAGTCGAAGCAGGCCTTCGACGAGCAGTGGAAGACCCACGAGCAGAAGCAGACAGACCTGCTCCAGGCGAAGAGCGCTGCCGAAACCAGGGCCGACCGGCTCGGGTTGCTGATTGCCGAGATCGCCAACGGCGGCCAGTATCTCGCGGCCAACCGCCAAAAGGATTTCAAGGCCAAGGAGACCGCCGAGGACAGGCTCGACCTCATCTACGCCGAACTCCGCGACCGGGCGAAGGTGATCGACGAGCAAAATCGGATCCTGGCCTCGCTCCGCGTCGCCGACCGCGGCCTTCAGGAGCAGGTGCTCGCCGCCACGCCCAAGGATGACCGGATCGACGGCTTCGACGGCCGCGTGCTTTCGGTAGACGAGCGTGAGCGGAGCGTGCTCATGTCGTGCGCATCGAGCCGCGGCATCAGGCCCGGCATGATCCTTCACGTCTACACAGCCGATGACGACGACCGGCCGCAGGCGGGAGACCGCAAGGGGGTCGTCGAGGTGACCTCGATCGAGGGGCCTTCGCTGCTTCGCGGAACCATCCGCCGCGACTCGACGCGGTCGCCGATCCTCGTCGGCGACGGCGTGGCCACGAGCCTCTGGGCGGCCGGCACTGCTCCTGAGGTGGTGATCGTGGGATACGTCAACCTCGACGACGAGCGAGGAGACGACCGCGCGCGGCTGGTGGACCTCGTCCAGCGGGCCGGAGGTCGGGTGGTGGAGGCCGTGACACCGATGACGGCCATGGTGGTCGATGCCGGCAAGCCGCCGGCCGAACTGGGCGAGGAGGGATTCGCCGAGGAGGCGCGGCGGCAAAACCGCAGCCTCGGCACCGCCAAGCAGTATGGGGTGCGGGTAGTCGGCATCGACAGCCTGCTCGACATGCTGGGCCTGTCGCGGGCTGCACTCACGGCAGATCGACTGCCGCGGGCCGCCGCCGCACGATAGTCGTACGCCATTCCCGCGAGGCCTGCCTGCCCGCCTTGCGGTCGACGTGGCATACTCTTGCTCGTCAGCCGCGGTGATCCAACCGCCGGCACGTTCCGCCTGGAGAACCTCCCGTGTCCGAGTTGTTGTTGTGCTACGTCCTGCGGCATGCCCCCCGGTGGGCCGCGGTCTGCCTGGCGATCGCAGGCGCCGCTTGGTCTCTCGGCCCGGTCCGTGCCGATGACGCCACTGGAGTGCCGATCTTCAACGGCACCTCACTGGAGGGCTGGGAAGGCCTTCCCGAGTTTTGGCGGGTGGAGGATGGGGCGATCGTCGGGGAGACGACCGCGGCGAATCCCACCAAGGCCAACACCTTCCTGATCTGGCGGCAGGGGCTCGTCGACGACTTCGACCTCACTCTCCGGTATCGACTCACCGGAGGCAACAGCGGCATTCAGTACCGCAGCCGCGACCTCGGAGATTTCGTCGTCGGTGGCTATCAGGCCGACTTCGAGGCGGGCACGACGTATTCGGGGATTCTCTACGAGGAGAGGGGCCGCGGGATCCTCTGCCAGCGGGGCGAGCGAATCACGATCGCCGCCGATGGCACGAAGCGCGCCGGCGATCCGATCGGCGACACCGCGGAACTCCAGAAGGCCATCACGCCCGGCGACTGGAACCACTACCGGATCGTAGCCCGAGGCCCGAAGCTCCAGCACTTCATCAACGGCCAGCTGATGTCGGAGACGCTCGACGAGCAGGCCGACAAGCGGGCCCTGCAGGGCATCCTCGCCCTGCAGGTGCATGCCGGGCCGCCGATGAAGGTGGAGTTCAAGGACATCCGCCTGAAGCGGCTGCCGCTGGGCGAAGGCCGCAAGAAGCTGGTGTTGATCGCCGGCCGCGCGAGCCACGGGCCCGGTGAGCACGAGCACCGCGCTGGCACGATGCTCGTGGAGAAATGCCTCGATGCGCACTTTGGCGGCGAGGCGCTCCCGCGGCTCACGACGGAGGTCTTCACCGGCGGCTGGCCGGCCGACCCGACGGCCTTCGACAACGCCGACGCGATCTTCTTCTTCGCCGACGGAGGCAACGGCCATCCGGTGCTCCAGAGTCACCGGCTCGCCCAGATCGATGCGCTCGCCAAGCGGGGTGTTGGCATCGCCTGCCTGCACTACGCCGTCGAGGTGCCGAAGGAGAAGGGTGGCCCCGAGTTCCTCAACTGGATGGGAGGCTACTTCGAGCCTCACTGGTCGGTGAACCCGCACTGGACCCTCGCCAAAACCGAACTCGCCACCGCACACCCGATCGTGCGGGGGGTCAAGCCGTTCGAGACCGACGACGAGTGGTACTACCACATGCGGTTCCGCGATCCGCCCGAGGGCCTGACCTTGATCCTTACGGCCGTGCCACCGGACGCCACCCGCGAGCGGCCCGACGGCCCCCACAGCAACAACCCGTCCGTCCGCGCCGGCAAGGGCAGCCGCGAGGCGCTCGCGTGGGCCTACGAGCGGCCGGGTGGCGGCCGGGGCTTCGGCTGCACCGGTGCCCACTTCCACCGCAACTGGGCCCACGACGACTTCCGCACGATGATGCTCAATGCCCTCGTCTGGACGGCCGGCCTCGATGTGCCTGAGGGTGGCGTGGTCTCGACTGTCACCGCCGACGACCTCGTCGCCAACATGGACGACAAGCAGCCGAAGAAGAACTGACCCTCCCAGGAGATTCCGCGATGCCCACGCTCACCGTCGAAGGTAAAGGTTCGTTTCAGGTCCCGGCCGGGAAGCGGCTCGTCAACGCGCTCGTCGACGAGTGCGGCAGCGACCAACTGCATGCCTGCGGCGGCGTCGCCCGCTGCACCACCTGCCGCGTCGAGTTCGTGGCCGGGGAGCCGGCCGCGATGACGCAGGCCGAGAAAGACGTGCTCGCCGCGAAGGGGATCACGACGCCCGGGGTGCGGCTCTCCTGCCAGATCGCCTGCAACGCCGACATGACCGTCCGCGTGATCAGCCGCCTCGAGGGCTCGGGCCGCAAAGACTGCGGCCATCGCCCGGTCGACGAAATTCAGCCGCCACCTGCCTGGGTATGAGCGGCAGCGCGAGGCTCCACGGCTGCCGGTTTTCCTTCCTGCACTACCCGTCGAGCAGCCGCTCCATGATCCCCGGAAGGTCGGTCGATGCAAGCTTCTCCGCAGCGGTCGCACCGGCCCGTGATGCGATGAAGATCGTCTCGTACGGGTTTGCTGGATCGACCGCGCCGTGCGAGCCCTTCACGAGCGTGGGATCGAGTGGAATCTCGATCGTCGGGAGTTTCGTCCGGTCGAGGTGGAGCTCCAGCGGGTCGTAGCCGGGCTTCCGGTGAATGTCGATCGTGCGGGCAAACGACGGAGCCTTGGCGTCGTCGAGCCAATAGAAATACGTCTGCCACGAATCGAGGCTGCTCTCGATCACCACGTCGCCGCAGCGGTTTTCTAGGCGCGGCTGTCCGGGTGGCACGAGGCCGGCCGCGACCAGATCGTCGCCAACGAGCACGCGTCCTACCCCTGCTCTCCCCCGAAAGAGATCGGCCACCGCCATGGCATCGGCCGGATCGCGGAGGTACACGTGGCCGATCTGGTGGTCGGCGAGCGTCCAGGCCCGGCTGGCGGCGAGGTCGAGGATCTCCCCCTCGGGCGTATCCCGCACCGCGAGCAGGCCGGCCTCGCGGAGGATGCGGTTGGGGTGGATCGCGTGCGAAACCGGGCGGATCCGGTATTCGCCGGCGACGAGCACCGTGAGGTTGTCCCGACCCACGATTCCGGCGAAATCGTCGATCAACGTGCCGATCTCGGCATCGAGTTCGCCGCACGCGGCAAGGGCCGGCGGGCTGTCGGGACCGGTGCGTTGGGCGGCGTAGTCCAGGTGCGGGAGGTAGACGACGGCACCGTGGGGCGGTGCGGCCCGCGAGGCCTCGACAAAACTCCGGGCGATCCACCGCGACGACTCGATGCCCGCGACCGGCCCCCAGAACTTGTGGAGCGGAAACTCGCCAAGTTCCTCCCGAAGTGCTGCGTAGAGCGGCTCGGGATTGGTATGGCACCACATCGTCTCGCTACCGTCGGCGTTGTGCTTCGGCGCCGGCAAGCAGACGAGATCTGCGGTGGCATGCTTCGACTGGAGCAGAAACCAGGCTGCCGTCCGCAGGTCCGGGCGGGCCGCCTTGAGCCGCTCCCAGATCCGCGGCGCGCGGTGCACCTTGTCGGGGCTGATCCACATCTCCAGGTGGTTCGTGCCCCGGTCGTAGAGCCCGTTGGCGAGGATGCCGTGCGCTGCGGGCCGGCCGCCCGTGGTGAGCGACGCCTGCACGGGGCAGGTGACAGCCGGGAAACCGGGGGCCAGGGGAACGCACCGGCCGACGGAAGCGAGCCCCGCCAGCACCGGCATCCGCGCGAGATCGTCGACCCGCAGGCCAGGAACCGAAAGCAACAACACGTGCATAAAAGGTGTCAGCCACCAAATCTGGAGAGTCTGGAAAAGAACACCTTACCCAGATTTGCCAGATTTGGTGGCTGACACCTTTTTTTCGAGGGCGGCCGCGGACTGCCGTGCTGTTGCCAGCCAGGCATGAGATTGCCTGGGGAGTTCGACGTGCAGGCCGCCCTGGTAGCCGGCGGCGGCGAGGGCAGCGATCGCGGCCGAGAGGTCGACATCCCCCTGACCCAGCGGCAGGTGCTCATGCCGACAGGCGCGCATGTCGTCGACGTGGACGTTGGCCAACCTGCCGTGCCACGGCCGCAGGTGCCCGGCGTAAGGCCACTCCCCCATGCATTCCATGTGGCCTGTGTCCACCGTGAGCCGCAGAGGCTCGGGGCGGCCCAGCTGGTCGAACAGCCGCTCGGCGCGGGCGAGCGTGTCGACGAGCATGCCGGGCTCCGGCTCGAACGCCACGACGATGCCGACCCGCCCCGCATGCTCGACGATCGCAGCGAGCCCGTCGGTGAGCCGGTTCCACGCGGTCCGCTCCACTGCCGCGTCACGAACGATGCCCGACCAGAGCGAGACGCACCCGGCGCCGAGATCCGCCGCGATGTCGATCGCGCGACGCGAGAACTCGACCCGCCGGTCCCGGGCCGCGGGGTCGGCCGAGACGAGCGTCGGCTCGTGCTTGATCGTCGGATTAAGCAGGTGCCGGGCTCCCGTCTCCACCACGCAGGCCATGCCCGCCGCGGCCAAGTGCCTCCGCCAGCGGGCCACGCGGGTCGGCAGGTCATTCGCAAAGGGATCGATCGTGTGGCGGTCGAGCGTGACCGCAAGCGACCGGTAGCCAAGGTCTGCCAGCATTGGAACCGCGTCGAGCGGGTCCATGTCGCCGATGCTGTTGGTGCTGTAGCCGAGGAGCATGGCGGGGGATCGGCGGGGGAGGCCCGCCGCGTGGGTCAGGTAGGGGGTACTAGGTGCCTGCCGACGAGGAAGAATCCAAGGAGCATGAGCACGACGATCGCCCACGGCTCGCCGCACGACGCCAGCACGAGCACGGCGTCAAGCGTGATGATCGACATGATCGCATTGCCCACCGCCGCCCGCACGCGGCCCGGGGCGGGATCGGCGATCGCGACCACGGCCCGCAGAATGATCGACGTCGCCAGCACGCCCCACAGCACGAGCCACGTCGCCGCAGGCAGCCGCGTCGCCAGCACCGTCACACCCTCGGAAAGCGGCAGCCACACATGCCCCGCGGCCATCACGAGGCCGAGGGCCATCGCCGCCGCGGCCACGATCAGCGTTCCCCGACGACTGCGGCCCGCCTCATCCCGCGCGAAGAGCGTGATGCCGGCCACGTAGACGGCCATCCCCAGCGGGATCGCCCACTGGTGAAGGACCGTCGGCCCGCCGGCCGCGGTCATGCCCAGCAGCCAGTTGAGGCCGCGGCATGCGCCCATCACGGGCGGCCCAAGCGGCGTCGCCTTCGCCCGCCGGTCGTAGAGCCAGACCGCCGCGGTGAGCGCGGCGCCGACGAACGCCGGCCACGGGCTCCCCGAAACGACCGCCGCCCCGCAGGCCGCCGTAGCGCCGATCGCCATCAGCCCGTGGCCGACGACGGAGGCCCGCCCGACGGCGATGGCGCCGCTCGGCAGGGGCCGCTCGGGACGCTCCACCCGGTCGATCGCCAGATCGTAGACGTCGTTGAGCACCATGCCCGCCGCATAGAAGCCGAGTGAGGCGAGCACGGCGAGCACGCAGGCGGCCGGTGGCCACTCGACGGCCTGCAGCCCCGACACCACCAGATAGCCCGCGACCGCATCGGCTGCGGCGGTGGCAAGATTCGGCAGCCGCACGAGCCGCAGCCAGTGGAGCATGTCAGACGAGCTCCACGCCGGCGGCCTGTGCCACCGCGAGGAGGTGCGTCCGCGCGGCCCGCGCCGCGTCGTCGGGCCGGTCGCGGTAGGGATAGAGCTCGACCGTCACCCAGATGTCGGGCGTGTGCGTGGCGATCGCCTGGAGGGTGGCCGCGAAGTCGATCGCCCCCTCGCCCGGCACGAGGTGGTGGTGCACGCGGGTCGCCGCGATGTCCTCGACGTGGTAGTGACGTGTGTGAGCCTTCATCCGCGGCACCCACTCGGCCGGATCCTCGCCCACGCAGTAGGCGTGGCCGACGTCGAAGTTGAGGCCGAGCGCGGGATGGTTCACCCGCTCCGCGAACTCGAGGTACTGCCCGAAGGTCTCGATCAAGAGGCCGGGCTCCGGCTCGATGAGGAGCGTCACCCCGCAGTCGGCGGCCACGTCGAGGGCCGGCATGATCTCGTCGTAGAAGATGTCGGTCGCCTGCCCGCGGGTCTGCCCCGGCTGGATCTCGCCCCCCGGCTCCGTCGAGATGTGCTTCGCCCCGATCTCGGTGGCGAGCGCCAGCGCCCGCTTGGTGTGCTCGCGGCGGATCGCCCGATAGTGCGGATCGGGATCGGTCCAGCCGGGGTGCCAGTAGGGCTGCCGCGGGTCCGCGATCGCGTTCATCATGAAGGCGTTGATGTTGGAAATCACCAGGCCGCTCTCGCGAACCGCCAGCCGGATCGACTCCTTCGACACCTCCAAGAGGCCGGCCGGCCAGGCATGGGGCACGTCGGCCAGCAGTTCGATGCCGGCGTAGCCGAACCCGGCGATCCGCGCGATCGCCTCCTCCACCGGAACGTCGAGGTAGGCGTTGGAACTGAAGGCAAGACGGAGTGGCATCGGCTTGAATCCGGGGTGCGGCCGCTGGAAGCCTAGCTGCCGCCGCCTCTCCGGCCCAGTGGATGCCCGCGGAGCGGGTCCCCGATCAGGATCGCAGCGTCGCTCGTGCCGGCTTTCGCGGCCACCACTTTCGGGTTGCCAACCCCAGGCCACAGACGGCGATCGTCAGCCCGGCGCAGGCCGGCTCAGGGCCAGAGCACGACACGGTCTTCGATCCAGCTCGGCCGCAGCGGAAGTCGGTCGAGTTCGGTGTAGTACATGGCAGCGGGATTGACGTCCCGCGACTCCATGGCGGTCACGTGTCGAATGATCATGGGACAGCGGCCGAGCCACGGCAGCGCCACCCCCCAGACGGCCCCGATCGCCGCCGCCACGAGGGCCAGTCGCAGCGGCGCGGAGGGCGTCATGGCTCCACCGCCTTACGAAAGAGCCAGCCGAAGGTGAGGCTCGCCATCGCGAGCGTCAGGACGAGGTTCAGGCACTGCCCGCCGACGTAGAGCACCAGCGGCCGGCCGCTGGCGAGCACCGGCGCGAGTTCCCGGAAGTTTGTCTGGAGCCCCATGCAGACGAAGCCGCTGCAAAACAGCCAGCCCCGCAGCCGCGAGGTGAAGCCGGTCGTGGTGCCGTCCACCCAGAGGGCATGCGCGGGCGACAGGCTGAAGAGCCATGAGCAGGCGATCGACGCCGCGAGAAACCCGAGAATGAACCGGGGAAACCGCCGCCAGGCCTCGGCCAGGAGCGAGCCTCGCCGCGGGCCACCCGAATGATCGACCCACCCGGCCCAGTACACGGCGACTGCGAAGGCGATGATCCCGATCATCGAGTTCTGGATCATCTTCACCGTGGCGGCCACCTCGCCCGCTTCCTTGCCGAGCGACTCACCGGCGGCCACGACGGCGCCGGTGGCATCGATCGTGCCGCCGATCCAGGCGCCGCCGACAATCGGATCCAGCCCCAGCCAGCCGATCGCCGGCGGCATCGCCACCATCATGATGACGGTGAACAACAGCGACAGCCCGATCGCCAGCGAGAGTTCTTCCTTCTTGGCCCGGCAGGCAGCCCCCGTCGCGATCGCCGCCGACACACCGCAGACCGACATGTCAGCCGAAATCACCATGCACAGCGACTTCGACGGAATCTTCATGATGTGCACGCCGCACCAGTAGGTGGTGACGAGCACGATCGGCGTCACCACCCACGCGGTGAGCAGTCCCGGGAGGCCGAGTTCGAGCAGCCGGCCGACGAGCACCTCGGCCCCGAAAACCACGAGCCCCGTCTTGATGAGAAACTCCCCGGCCAGCGCCCTCTCCAGCCATGGCGGCACACCGACCACGTTGCCGATCAGGACCCCGATCATCAGGGCCCAGAGCGGGTATTCGAGGTTGTAAAAGTGGATCACCTGCTGCGCGGAAAGCAGGTAGGCCGAGGCCGCAAGCATTGCCAGCGCTGCCGCTCCGGGCAGCATGCGGGCGACCGGCCGGCCGCCAAGCGACGCCCCCGCGACGGCCACCGCCACAACCCACGCACCGCCGAGCAGGATCGGCACCACGACCGGATTGCCCTGCTTGTCACGAAACGACGCCAGCGGCGAGTCTGACCAGGTCTGCGGCTTGTCGATCGTCCGCGAGAGTGGCGTCGGCCAGCCCTTGGGCCACTTTTCCCGGCTGGCGGGCCTCTCGGCCGGACACGCCCACCAGGTCACGGCCAGCGCCATGGCCACGATGGCCAGGCCGATGACCGTTGCCGCCGTGTCTTCGTGAAGGCCCACCCGTCGCGTTGCCACGCCCATTCCTGCCGCCTGCCTCCCTCAGCTCGACGCCGACCGGTAGCGGGCGAGCGCCCGCTGAAAGACGATTCGCGAGACAACCAGCGACGCCGCCGCCGCGATCACCGCCGCGGCCACGCCGCCCCACGACTCGCCGGTGAACGGTTGGGCGATCACGCGGGCGGGCACGTTGACGACCAGCAGGATTGGAATCACGAAGGTGCAGATCATCCGCAGCGGCCCGCCCCAGGGGCCGGAATAGATTTCGGCGGGGTAGCGGGAGAAGTTCGTGAGATAGAACCAGAAGTCGTAGAGGCTCTGGTTGCGGCCCATCAGGATCGTGGCCGCGGCGAGCATGATCACCAGGCCGTAGAGGATCGCCACGCCGCAGACGATGAGCAGCGGGTAGAGCGCCCAGGCCACGGGAGGCGGTGCGTGGTCCATGCGGGACACGGCCCAGGCGAGCAGTCCCACCCCCACGGCCCCATTGGCGAACGATGAAAAATCGATGCGGTGCATCGACACCAGAAACTGCGCGTCGAGCGGTTGCACGAGCACGGCGTCGAGCCCGCCGGTCCGGACCATCTCGGTGAGTTCCTCGGCACTCGGCATGAAGAATGCCTGCACGATCGAGTTGATGATCAGTCCCGTGGCCACAAACGCGAAGAACGGCTCCTTCGACCAGCCTGTCCCCTTGCCGATTTCGGCCGTGTAGGTGAACACCAGCAGGTAGAACGCCAGATTCATCGACATCCAGCCGAGGCTCGTGACGCACTCCAGGAGGAAGTTCGCCCGGAACGTCATGTCGCGAACGAGGCACGCCCGCGCGAACGTCAGCAAGATCGCGAGGTAGCGGTTCAACTCACCCTCCAAACGCGCTGTAGCGCCGCGTGCCCCGCCGCCAAGCGACGCGACAGGCCACCGCCATCACCACGACCCAGGCCGCCTCGATCCCCAGCGACCAGGCGAGCTGCGCTCCCTGCACCTTGCCGAGCCAGACCGCCGCCGAGAAGTAGGCGGTGTATTCAAACGGCAGCCAGTGGACGACGTCAGCAAGGCTCACGCCTGCCAGCCCGGTGGGCACCCCGGCGAGCAGGTCGATCGGAAACATGTGTCCCGAGAGCAGGTACTGCACGAGCATGTAGCCGAACACGATGCTCGACACCTCCATGAACCAGAAGCCGAGCATGCCGAGCGTGGCTTCCATGAAGAAGCCGAGCAGGAACGAGAGCGCGAGCGAGAGGAGGAAGGCGGCGATCGTCGTGGCGTCAGGCGGCGGAGGGAAGTAGCCGCGGCAGAGGAGAAACACCGCCCCGAACGGCACGACGGCGACCGCATAGTAGACGAGTTTGTGGGCCACGCGGGCGGCGAGCAGGAAGGAGACGTAGTCGACCGGCTGGATGAGAAACTTCTTCACCGAGCCGTCGCGAACGCTGCGGGCGATGCCCGTGGCCAGGCCGGGCATGCTGGAGAAGGCTCGAGTGAGCATGGTGAGCAGGTAGTAGGCGACGATGTCGTTCCGCGAGTAGCCGGCGATGTCGCCGCGACTGGTCGCGCTGAAGACGGCCGTCCAGAGAAACACCTGCGTGACGATCGGCAGGAACCGCATCAGCGTGCCGAGGACGAAGTCACCGCGGTAGACGAGCCGCTCCTCGAGACTGATCTTCAGCATCGTCCACCAGGTCCTGAGCCCCTGGAGCTGGCCCGGCGGACGGATGGCCTCGAACCCGCCGCTCATGAGCCCGCCTCCGCGGCGGCATGCGCTCGCGTGTCGGAGCGGAACAGTTCCGCCACGATCTCCTCCAGCGGCACGTCCTCCACCGACACGTCGCGAACGCCGGCGGCGGCGAGCACCTCCGGGAGCACGTCGGCGATCCGGCTCCGGTCGATCCGTAGCACCACTTGGGGCCCGCGAAACTCGCAGGGGAAGCCGAACCGCTCGATCAGGGCCCGTTCCGGCGCCTCGTCGAAATCGAGCGTGACGATCTTGTGGGTGGTGAACCGGTCGACGATCTCGGCGAGCGAGCCGTCGTAGAGCACGTCGCCCCGCGTGATCACCACCACCCGCTCGCAGAGGGCCGCCACGTCCTTCATGTAATGGGTGGTGAGCACGACCGTCATCCGCCGCCGACGCTGCACGTCGCGGAGAAACTCGTGGATCGTGTGCTGGGCGACCACGTCGAGGCCGATCGTGGGCTCATCCAGAAACAAAACCTCGGGCTCGTGGAGGAGTGCCGCCACGAGTTCGAGTTTCATCCGCTCCCCGAGCGAGAGTTCGCGAACCGGCTGGAGGATCAGCCGGCGGACGTCGAGCATGTCGACGAGGGCGTCTCGCGTCTTTTCGAACCGGGCCGGGTCGATCCGGTAGATCTCCTGGTGCAGGCGGAAGCTCTCCGCGGCGGGCAGGTCCCACCAGAG